>Ga0206687_1288838_pt1 | contig 30479 bp, 37 predicted proteins | sample M130m12015metaT_FD_156016 | JGI IMG/M metagenome (GOLD analysis project Ga0206687, IMG submission 156016) | Metatranscriptome of ammonia-oxidizing marine archaeal communities from Monterey Bay, California, United States - M1 30m 12015... | ecosystem: Environmental > Aquatic > Marine > Intertidal...
ACAAAGCCCCTGCGATCACTAGGACCGAGGGGCTTTGCTAGAACGGCTTGTGTCAGCTATTCTTTGTCTTCGTCCGAAGCTGCTTCGTCAACAACCACGTCCTCAGCAACGGCCTCTTCGACGGCAACCTCTTCAGCCACAACGTCCTCCGTTACAACTACAGGCGCAACCTCAACACTACCCTTTGAAGACCGTTCATAGCCTTCTGGCAACAGCTCAATGATCGCCATCTCGGCATTATCACCTAAACGACGACCAGTCCGAAGGACACGCGTGTATCCACCAGGACGTCCAACAAATCGTTCAGCAATTTCACCAAAGAGCTTTTGGAGTGCATCCCGGTTCATTACATAGCGCCCTGCTTGTCGTACAGCTGCAACGCGGTCAGCTGTAAGCTTAGCGCGCTCAGCATCGTCTCCACCTTGCTGTACAATGCTGGTGGCATTCCGGCTACCAAGCGTAATCAGCTTCTCAACGATCGACCGAAGCTCTTTTGCTTTAGCCGCCGTTGTCTGAATTCGCTCTTCCTCAATGAGTGAGGTTGCCATATTACGAAACATTGCACGCCTGTGGCTTGAGTTTCGTCCTAGTTTTCTTCCTGATTTTCGATGACGCATCGTCTTCTCTTCCTTATACCCGAGTACCGCACTTACTTAGTGCGTCGTGCCTCTGGATTCCAACCATCTAAGGTCATACCGAGCTGCAAGCCCATCGTCCCGAGAATTTCTTTAATCTCGCGCAACGACTTCCGCCCAAAGTTCTTTGTCTTTAACATATCTGCTTCCGTACGCTTCACAAGCTCACCAATGAGCTTAATGTTCGCATTCTGAAGGCAGTTTGCACTTCGTACAGACAGCTCCAATTCATCAACGCTACGGTAGAGGTTCTCATTTTGGAGCACCTCATTATCCGGCGACTGCTCTTCGTAAACTGGCTCGACCTCTTCATCAAAATTAATGAAGATTTGAAGCTGTTCTTTGAGGATTTTGGCACCATACGCCACAGCATCCGCAGGCGCGACACTACCATCTGTCCAAACGTCCAAAACAAGCTTGTCGTAATCAGTGCGCTGACCAACACGTGCGTTTGTGACGTTGTAATTGATACGACGGATCGGACTGAACATCGAATCCACTGGAATTGTACCTACGGGCATGCCCTCGGTATTATTCTCTTCAGCCGAAACGTATCCATAGCCCATTCGCACAGTCAGCTCAGCAACAAAACTACCACCCTGGTTAACAGTGGCGATGTGCTGCTCTGGCGTCAAAATACTTGAGTGACCGTCGAGTTCAATGTCTGCGGCTGTTACAGAGCCAGCCTTCGTCACATTTACACGAAATACTCTCGGCTCTAGTGTATTGAGCTTAAAACGAACCTTCTTTAGATTCAAAATAATCTCGGTCACATCTTCAAGCACATCTGGAATGCTCATAAACTCGTGTAAGACGCCATCAATACGAACCGCTGTTACCGCCGCACCTTGAAGTGAAGACAGCAAAATTCGTCGCAGAGAATTACCAACGGTAATACCAAATCCACGCTCGAACGGCTCCGCAACAAAACGACCAAACGTCGCACTCGCTTCATCAACGATAATGCCTTTTGGACGAATTAACTCACGCCAATTTCTGGCAATAATATCCATATCACTCATAGTCTACCACTCCCGCTTGCCGCCATCGGTCCACGTTGAGAATTCATGGGTGCCCACCCAGTTATCTCAACACCACCCTCAAGTGACACTCGAACGATTACTTGCTGTATAATTCCACGATGAGCTGCTCATTAATGGGCAGAGTCAGCTCTTCACGTACTGGCAACGTCTTCACGGTACCTTTTAAACTTTTCTTATCAGTCTCAACCCACGACAACATTGGTCGTCGATCCGAACCTTCAAGGGCCGATTCGATACGAACTGACTTCTGGCTCTTCTCACCAACACACACCTCATCGCCTACACGAATCAGATATGAAGGAATATCAACGCGCTGTCCGTTCACAGTAAAGTGACCGTGAAAGATCAACTGACGCGCTTCCGAGCGACTGTTTGCAAAACCCATCCGAAAGACGATGCTGTCAAGACGACGCTCGAGAAGCATTAACAGGTTCTCGCCCGTAATCCCTTTCATGCGGTCAGCCTTCTGGAAATAAAGCCGAAACTGCTTTTCCAAAACACCATAAATTCGCTTAACCTTCTGCTTCTCTCGCAACTGCTCACGATAGTTACTCGGTCGTACCCGCCCCTGACCATGCTGCCCAGGAGGAAACGGTCGACGATCGAAAGAGCATTTATCTGTATAGCATCGCTCGCCCTTGATGAAGAGCTTTGCGCCTTCTCGTCGACATAGTCGACAAACAGGTCCTGTATACCGTGCCATTGTATTGTACTCCCTTAAACTCGACGACGTTTTGGTGAACGACAACCGTTATGCGGTACCGGCGTCACGTCACGAATGTGTGTAATTTTAAAACCTGATGTGTGCAAGGCACGCAATGCCGCCTCACGTCCAGCGCCTGGACCATTTACGAAAACACCAAGTGCACGAACGCCATGCTCTTTTGCAAGCCGGCCCGCTTCCTCAGCAGCAAGCTGAGCAGCAAACGGAGTGCTCTTACGAGACCCCTTGAAGCCCATCGAACCAGCTGAAGACCACGAGATCGCATTACCTTGAACGTCGGTAATGGTGACAATCGTATTGTTGAAGGTTGACTGGATGTGCGCGATACCCGACTGGATATTCTTGCGAACCTTCTTTCTACTCTTTGTTGAATAGTTGGACATTTGCCTACCTTCTTACTTCTTTTTCTTGGTTACGGTACGTCGTGGACCCTTGCGAGTACGAGCGTTCGTCTTGGTTCTTTGACCACGAACCGGAAGTCCGCGTCGGTGACGCAAACCTCTGTAACATCCAAGATCCATCAATCGCTTAATGTTGAGTTGAACTTCTCGTCGAAGATCTCCCTCTACCTTGTAGTCACTCTCGAGCAATTCGCGGATTACACGAACATCACCCTCAGTAAGATTGTCACTTCGAAGGTTTGGATCAAGTCCACACGCTTCAGTGATCTTAGTTGCTGTCGTCCGCCCAATCCCGTGGATATAGGTGAGCGCTACAACTAATCTCTTATTTCTGGGAAGGTCAACACCTGCTATTCGAGCCATGCTGGTACTCCTCTTAGCCCTGTCGCTGTTTATGGCGAGGGTTTTCACAAATCACTCGAAGAACGCCGTTACGTCGAATGACTTTACACTTATCACACATCGGTTTTACCGAAGCTCGGACCTTCATGGCTCAGCTCCCTTACCCTTCATTTTGCCTGACGTAACCGCCAAACACTTCTTTAAAAAATAGCCACCAAAGTCATCTCAGACTGGTGTCTTCTCACGAATTCTCTGCTCACGCGGCGTACCGCTATCTGTAAAGCCTTCATAATCTCGTGAGATCAAATGGCTCTCTATCTGCTGAACCGTGTCGAGCGCTACCGATACAATGATCAAGAGCGAGGTCCCACCGAAGTAGAAACTTACACGAAACTGCTGCATAACAAACATTGGTACGAGACATACAAGAGCAATATACAAAGCACCAACGCATGTCAGTCGCGTCAATACATGGTCAATATACTCAGCCGTCTTGGCTCCCGGTCGTATGCCAGGGATGTACCCGCCAAACTTCTTCAAATTCTCTGCAACGTCAACAGGGTTAAACATGACCGCTGTATAGAAGAAACAGAAGAAGATGTTGAGCGCACTAAAAATTAACATGTATCGCCAATCCGAGGGATTAAGCGCACTCTGAATCGCCTGCATCCAGTCAGCGTCTGTCCATCCCGCAAGCACGGAAGGAAACATAAGAATAGACGATGCGAAAATCGGAGGAATCACACCCGCCATGTTCACTCGCAGTGGCAAGTGAGTAGACTGGGCAGCTCCGACGCGGTTACCCACGAGTCGCTTGGCATACTGAATCGGAATCCGTCGCTGTCCACGCTCCACGAACACGATGAATGCAATCACGGCATAGACTACCAAGCCCAAAAATATTAGGCTAATCAATTGCATTGACTCATTGCTTATGGCGTTCCATATCTGAATACCCGCATCGGGCAAGCCGGCAACAATGCCCGCAAAGATAAGCAAGCTCATCCCGTTCCCAATACCTCTTTCAGTCATTTGCTCACCAAGCCACATGATGAACGTACTACCGGCAGCGAGTGTCAACACCGTTACGAATCTAAACATGAAGCTACCCGGATCATTAACGATCTGAGCCGCTCCACCACCACCACCGAGGCTCTCAAGGAACAAACCGATGAAGTACCCCTGCACAACAGAAAGACCTACAGCCGCATAGCGCGTCCATTGGTTAATGCTCTTTCGTCCCTGTTCGCCCTCTTTATTGAGACGGTCCAAAGTGGGAACGACTACGGTCAACAATTGGAAGATAATCGATGCAGAGATGTACGGCATGATCCCGAGTGCAAAAATACTCAGCTGCTCAATGGCCCCGCCACTGAACATATTGAAGAGTCCAAGGAAGCTGTTGGACCCCTGCTGGGAATTCATGTAATCCGACATCGCAGCGCGGTTAACGCCGGGTACGGTTACAAAAACTCCAATTCGGTACACGGCGAGCGAGAATAGCGTAAAGATAATTCTCTGCCGCAGCTCCGTAATCTGGAAAATTTTTGTCAGCGTATTCACAAAAGCCTACCTAGTTCTCAATGAGTTCGGCGGTACCACCAGCAGCTGCGATCTTCGCCGCTGCAGATGCACTAAACTTATGTGCCTTAACCGTAACTCCTGCTGTCAACTCACCGTTGGCGAGAATCTTGAGGAGACTACGTCCCTTCTTGGCAATCCCACGTTCTTGAAGCATTGCGAGGTCAATGACCGTCTCTGCATCAAAACCGATTAACTGCTCAAGGTTCACAATCGCGTACTCTACACGATTGCGGCTCCGAAAACCACGCTTTGGCAGTCTTCGGTGCAAAGGCATCTGACCGCCCTCAAAACCACGAGCAGGCTTTGAGTTACCACTGCGTGCTTTCTGACCCTTGTGTCCTGCGCCTGCCGTCTTACCCCAACCTGAGGATTCGCCACGACCGACTCGCTTCTTCTTCTTAACTGCGCCAGGCGCATGCGTTAGATTACTCAGCTCATTCATTTGATTTAACCTTTAACCTCTTCCCAACTAATGAGATGGGCAACTTTCTTAACCATTCCGCGTACAGAGGGAGAGTCTTCAACCATGCTCTCCTGATGTAGCTTCTTTAAGCCCAAACCGCGCAACGTCGCACGTTGCTTCTCAGTTCGGCCAATACCGCTCTTGGTCTGAATCATTTTGATCATCGCCATGAGTTCTCTCCTTTACGGTAATTCGTGACCGAGTTCGTCTACTGACTTACCTCGTCGAATCGCCATTTCCTCGGGTGATACCAACTGTTGCAGGGCGTCAATCGTCGCTGCAACAACATTGTGCGCGTTGTTGTACCCAAGCACTTCGTCAGTACGTTACGTACCCCAGCCGCCTCGAGTACTGCTCGTACTGCACCACCGGCGATTACGCCAGTACCTTCACTCGCCGGTCGTAACAAAACTCGACCTGCTCCGTGATGCCCAACAATTTCATGTGGGATAGTGCCATCGATAATCGGCACGTCAAACAGAGCCTTACGAGCACGCTCGTTACCCTTACGAATCGCATCGGGTACTTCATTTGCTTTGCCTAATGCGGCACCGACCTGACCGACACCGTCACCAACTACAACGAGTGCGCTGAAGCTGAAGCGGCGACCGCCCTTGACTACTTTTGATACGCGATTGATGCCAACAACCTTGTCCATCAACTCGTTTTCGTTATCATTCACCATGGATACTCTCTTCCATTCACCCTAAACGGGGCTTGATGCCCAAATTTTGCTAGGGCGCGAAGTTCTACCTCAAGCGAGTGAGGCTGTCAACTGTCCTGTTTACCAAACTAAACTCTAGTGCTCAAAAAACAAGCCCTAGAAACGAAGTCCACCCTCTCGAGCGCCCTCTGCAACAGCCTTTACACGACCATGGTAAATAAAACCATTCCGGTCAAAGACCACACTCTCAATCGAGAGCTCTTTACACTTCTCTGCGAGTTTCTGACCAACCATCTCAGCGATCTCGGTCTTCTTTTTTTCTGCTGCTGCCTCGCGAACACCTTCATTAGCAGTCGACGCTGCCGCCAAAGTTTTGCCAGCTACGTCGTCGATCACCTGCGCATAGATATGCTTGTTTGAACGAAATACTGTCAAGCGTGGACGCGCTGCGGTGCCCGAAAGCTTACCGCGAATCGAACGCTTACGACGGCTACGAGATACAGATTTTTTGTTTGCCTTAGACATAATATTACCTCTTACCTGACTTGCCTTCCTTGCGGCGGATGACCTCGTCTTTATACTTAACGCCCTTGCCCTTGTAGGGTTCAGGAGGTCGAAAACCACGGATTTCAGCGGCAGCTTTACCAACCAAATCCTTGTCCATACCTAAGATCGTCAATGCCGTCGTTGAATCCACCTTTACGTCGATTCCAGCTGGAATCTCGTAATAAATAAGATGGGAGTATCCGAGCGTGAAGATGAGATATTCCTTCTTCTGCTGAACGCGATAACCAACACCGTTGATGATCAGCGATTTACTAAACCCTTCGGTCACGCCAATGACCATGTTGTTCAATAAACTACGTGTCAATCCGTGCATTGCTCTCGAAGTTGATTCGTCGTTTGCGCGAATAACCCGTGCTACACCATCTTCGCATTCGATTGAAACGCGAGGAGGCATCTTCTTAGCCAAAGAACCCTTAGGGCCCTTGACCGAGAGCAAACCACTATCTGTTGTTACCGTGACTCCAGCTGGCAGAGCTACTGGAAGTTTACCAATACGAGACATCGTTTTTTGTCCTTTCCAGTGTCCGCTACCAAACGGAGCAGAGGTGTTCACCACCAATGTGTAAAGCTCTAGCCTGTCGGTCAGACATCACACCTCGTGATGTCGATAAAATTGCAATTCCGAGGCCGCTTCGTACGCGAGGAATATTCTTCGCCTTTACGTATGAACGGCAGCCTGGAGACGATATGCGCTCGAGGTGTGTAATTGCAGGACGATTCTCATCGTTGTACTTGAGGTACACGCAGATGGCGTCCTGCAGATTATCTTGGATCACCTTGAAATTACGAACAAAGCCCTCTTCGAGAAGAAGATTGACTACCCGCAACTTCAAATTCGAGGCCGGGATGATCACCTTGTCGTGATTGACCGAAGATGCGTTTCGTATCCGGGTCAAGAGGTCGGCGATTGGATCTGTCATTCCCATCGGTCTCTTCCTTAATCGTTAATGACCACACTCGTGGTCGGTTACGCTGCAACATGCAGCTCCAAAAACTTAGTCTTTTAAACTAAAACTTAACTATCGCTGCTAGAACGCTTGAAGGGCATGCCCAACTCAGCAAGCAGAGCTCGACCCTCTTCATCAGTATTCGCCGAAGTGACGATCGTAATGTTGAGACCCTTAACTTTATCCGTCTTGTCGTACTCGATTTCAGGAAAGATGATGTGCTCTTTGATGCCCATTGAGAAATTCCCACGCCCATCAAAGCCCTTAGGATTGATGCCGCGAAAGTCACGAACCCGTGGAAGAGCAACATTCATCATGCGGTCTAGAAATTCCCACATTCGATCCTGGCGCAATGTCACGGCACAACCGATTGGCATTCCTTCACGAAGACGAAAGGTCGCAATCGACTTCTTCGCTTTGGTGACGATGGCTTTCTGACCCATGATTTGAGACAGCTCTTTTTGAGCCAAATCAATAATCTTAGGATTCTGCACAGCCTCACCGAGACCCATATTCGCAACGATCTTTACGATTCGAGGAATCTGATGCGGGTTACCATACTCAAACTGTGTCTTGAGCGCCGGCGCCACTTTTTCATTGTAAATTGTCTTCAGTCGCGCACTCATTCGAACACCTCGCCAGTCTTTACGCACAGGCGCACTTTCTTAACAGCAGCAGGAGCTTCGCTGAAACTCGCAACGGCTTCGATTTTACTACTGAACTGAGCACCACCATCGCCGATATACCGAACACTGGTGCGAACACCCCGTTCAAGCTTCTCAGAGAAGAGCATTACATTGGATGCATCGATGAAGGCTTCCTTCTCGATGATCCCGCTCTCTGCATCGGCAGCACCTGCTCGCTTGTGACGCTTCACCATATTGAGTCCGTCGATGGTCACACGCTTACGCTTCTTATCGATGCGCTTCACTGTGCCCGTTCGACCGCTCTCACGGCCCGTCATTACTTGTACTTTGTCACCATTTTTGACATGCATTGTTTGGTCCTCCGCTGACCTAGAGTACTTCTGGTGCCAGCGACACAATCTTCATGAATTTCTTTGCTCTTAGCTCTCGAGCAACCGGACCAAAGATACGTGTGCCAATAGGCTCATTCGCATCATTTATGATCACAGCCGAATTCACATCAAACTTGATGTACGAACCATCCGCTCTCCGAATCTCTTTACGAGTTCGAACGACTACGGCTCGTTTAACATCACCCTTTTTAACTCGTGATTGAGGCAGCGCCTCTCTCACAGCAACTACGATTACATCACCGACCGAGGCATACTTCCGCTTCGAACCGCCAAGCACTTTGATACACATCATGCGCTTAGCTCCCGAGTTGTCTGCCGCCGTCAGAATTGTCTGCATCTGAATCATCGTATCCTCCGTTTCCGCCTTCGCGAATCGCTCGTGCTATGCAGCCCGAGTCGTAACCGATTTCATCCGCCAACGTTTCTGCTTGCTGAGTGGACGACACTCCTCAATCAAAACCGTATCTCCAACATTCGCATTGTTTAGCTCGTCGTGTACTTTGTACGTTACACGCTGCTTCACAAACTTCTTATAAGCTGGATGCATAACCATTCGGTCAATCTGTACCACGATGGTTTTATCCATCTTATCGCTCACCACAAGGCCCGAAAGGGACTTACGACGTCTCACATTTACTTCTTGTGCTTCACTCATCGTATAATCTCCGGTCCCTACTGTGCAGCTTGCGTAAGCTCGAGCTCACGAATAACTGTTTCGAGCCGTGCAATGTTGCGTCGTGTCCGAGACAATGACGCTGTGTTCATTAACTGACCTGTATAGTGCTGAAATCTCAAATCGAACAGAGCTTTGCGCTCTGCATCGCTGAGAGTCTTCAACTCTTCAACTGATTTTTCACGAAGTTCACTAGCCTTCATTTCTTATTCTCCCCTTCGCAAAAAGCGTGTTTTGAGAGGTAGCTTCCGTGCAGCTAAGCGTAATGCTTCGCGCGCCAACTCCTCAGAGACACCCTCCATCTCGTAAAGGACACGACCGCGCTTGACAACCGCAACCCACAGCTCAACGCTACCTTTACCTTTACCCATTCGAGTTTCGGCAGGCTTTTTAGTGACTGGTTTGTCTGGAAACACTCGAATCCAGATTTTACCAACACGTTTAACGTGACGTGTCATTGCAATACGTGCAGCTTCGATCTGACGTGCTGTCAACCGTCCGCTAGACAAAGCCTGAAGACCGAAATCACCAAAGGTTATATCGGATCCACCCTTTGCCATGCCGCGAATACGGCCCTTATGCACTTTCCTAAATTTTGTTCTATTCGGAGATAGCATATCCCTCGTCCTCCGTTATCGCCGAGCCTGGGCTGCAGATGCGTCATCAAGAACTTCGCCCTTGAAAATCCAGCATTTGATCCCGATGACTCCATATTGAGTCTTCGCAATGGCGGTTCCATAATCAATGTCAGCACGCAATGTGTGCAAAGGCACCCGACCGTCGTGATAACGCTCAAATCGACCCATCTCGGCGCCGCCAAGGCGACCAGAAGCCGAAATCTTAAAGCCCTTTGCCCCAAACTTCATGCCAGTCGCCATTGCCTTCTTGAGAGCGCGACGAAATGCGACGCGACGTTCAAGTTGAGCAGCAACATTCTCGGCAACAAGCGTAGCATCGAGCTCAGCCTTACGTATCTCCTGAATGTTCAAGAAGACCTCACCAGTTGAGTGCTTGCTGATGTCTTTCTTAAGCTCTTCGACGCCCGCGCCACGCTTACCGATGACAACACCAGGACGAGACGTAAAGATTGTGACCTTTACCTTGTTCGCCATACGCTCGATCTCAATATTTGAGACGCCAGCTTGATAGAGTTTCTTCTTAATAAAACGGCGAAGTTTGAGATCCTCATGCAACCATTCTGCATAACGCTTTTCTTCATACCATTTCGAGTTCCAGGACCGAATAATGCCCAACCGGAAACCTATTGGATGTGTCTTTTGACCCACAACCGACTCCTAATTTCGTTCAGCGAGCACGCAAGTCACGTGGCTCGTTCGCTTATTAATACGGGTCGCTCGACCCATAGCTCTCGGGCGAAACCGACGCATTGTCGGTCCTTCGTCTACACAAATCGTCTTGACGTAAAGTCGATCAACGTCAGCATCAGATGCCTCCGCATTCGCCATCGCACTTTCAATCAATTTTCTAACAGGCTCGCTGGCTGCCCGACGCGTGAATGTGAGAATGCTGATTGCTTCAGCAACACCCTTTCCACGAACTAAATCGACAACAAGTCTAGCTTTTCTTGGCGCTACTCGGAGGTAGCGAAGCTTAGCTTCCATAGTCATTTACCTTTTCTTAGCCTTCTTATCCGCAGCATGACCGCGAAAATTTCGCGTCGGCGAAAATTCACCCAATTTATGTCCAACCATGTTTTCGGTCACGAACACAGGAATGAAACTCTTGCCATTGTGAACGGCAAATGTGTGACCGACGAACTCTGGAATAATCGTTGAGCGCCGTGACCAAGTCTTGAGAACCTTGCGATCTCCAGCCTCATTCATTGTCTCAATTTTTCGCCAAAGGTGGTCATCTACAAATGGTCCTTTTTTGATAGAACGTGTCATCCTATATTCTCCTACCTACCGCCGCGACGACGGACAATGAACCGATCCGTACGCTGGTTGTTTCGTGTACGCTTGCCCTTAGTAGGCATGCCCCATGGACTCACAGGGTGTCGACCACCAGAGGTTCGACCCTCACCACCACCATGCGGGTGATCTACCGGGTTCATCGCTACGCCACGAACCTTTGGTCGACGACCGAGCCAACGTGCGCGCCCAGCTTTACCAATTTTAATATTTCCATGCTCTTCATTACCAACCTGACCAATCGTCGCTCGGCAATTGAGATGGATGAGACGAACTTCACTACTCGGCAGACGAATCTGCGCCCAATCACCCTCTTTAGCAAGAAGCTGAGCAGTAGTCCCGGCAGCACGGCACAGTTTAGCGCCCGCGCCTATCTTCATCTCAATAGCGTGAATGATCGTTCCAACCGGAATGTTGCGTAGCGGCAAACTGTTTCCAGGCTTGATGTCTGCCTTACGATTTGAAACGACTTCATCACCAACCGAGAGACCCTTCGGTGCGAGAATATAACGACGCTCCCCGTCTGCATAGCAGAGGAGCGCAATTCGCGCACTTCGGTTCGGATCGTACTCAACAGTTTCAACACGCGCAGGTACAAACTTATCACGCCGAAAGTCGATGATTCGGTAGCGACGCTTATGTCCGCCACCACGACGACGAACCGTGATGCGCCCGTAGCAGTTACGTCCTGAAATTCGATTCAGTGACCGTGTAAGCTTCTTGAGTGGTTTTGCTGCCGTAACGGTATCAAAATCACTGCTGCTCATATTACGTCGACCAGGCGACGTTGGCTTATATTTTCTTATGCCCATCGTGTTTACTCCTGCGGGGCTTCCAGCTCGTCAAGACTCTCGAGAGCCTCGTAGAACTCAACCGTCTCTCCAGCTGCTAACGTAATTACTGCTTTTTTCCAGTTAGAACGTTTGCCGACGCTTTTACCAAGACGTTTCTTCTTACCGCGTTGAACTGAAGTGTTTACGTTCGTAACAGCTACGCCCATTAATTTCTCAACCGCCTTACGGATTTCAATCTTGTTGGCGTCCGTGCGTACACGAAGAACCATTTGATTGTTATCTTCCTTCATAATTGCGGTCTTCTCGGTCACAACCGGGCGTCGCAAAATGCTGTAAATATCTTTGCCGCTCATTTTGTCAGTGCCCCCTCTAGCTTGCGAACGGTTGGCTCGGTCACCACAAGGTACTCGTGCTTCAAAAGGTCGAACAAGTTTACCCCGTCGACATCAAGCAACTTAACCTTCGGCAAGTTCCGAACCGATAATTCGAGGTTTCGGTTTTGAACCGTGTCGATTATCAGAGCATTACCACCCGCCAGATTCTGAAAAATCTGAGCAGCAGCCTTTGTCTTTGCACTCTCGAGATCAAGGTCTCGCAATACAATTAACTTCTGCTGTGATGCTCGAAGGCTTAATGCCGAACGAATTGCCCCCTTACGAACCTTTTTATTCAGGCTGTAATCGTAGCTGCGTGGCTGCGGACCATGAACGGTACCACCACCAACGTGATTCGGCGCACGACGACTACCCTGTCGAGCCCGACCGGTACCCTTCTGTCGGTAAGGTTTCGCACCACCACCACGGACTTCACTTCGTCCCTTGGTCTTAGCCGTACCCTTACGACGTTTTGCTAACTGCCATTTGATTACTTCGTAAAACAGGTGACGGTTCACTTCGACTGCAAAGACTGAATCTTGCACGTCTATGGAACCGACTTCGGTTTTGCTTAAATCGTATACTGGGAGCGTTGCCATCTCTTATGCCCCTTTACTAAGACTTCAACTCGACGTTAACACCCGCCGAGAGATCTAGTTTCATCAATGCATCTAATGTCTGATGCGTTGGCTCCAAAATATCGAGCAGACGCTTGTGCGTTCGTAACTCAAATTGTTCTCGAGCTTTCTTATTCACGTGAGGACCACGCAGTACTGTGTACTTATTAATGCTGGTCGGTAATGGTACCGGACCAGCAACCTTCGCGCCTGTTCTACGAGCAATATCCACAATCTCGGTCGCTGATTGATCGAGAAGCTTGTGGTCATAAGCCTTAAGGCGAATGCGAATTTTCTGTGTCGTCGACATAGTTGCCTCGAACTCTTCCGTCCCTCTGGGAGGGAAAATCACTACGCGATCTGATAGGCGACCGTGTAAAACCTAGTCCATACAGTTGGACGTTATCTCAATGCCCCACAACGCGGCGTAATGTGTCGTCCGCGACCGGGGCATAATGCGAAAACTGCATCGTATACGTACCGCGACCTTGGGTCGCAGAACGAAGTTCCGTCGCATACCCGAAGGTACTCGACAGGGGTATTGCTGCGTGCACAAACTGTGTCTGCCCACGCATTTGCATCTGGTTCACCTCACCCCGTTTGGAGTTAATGTGACCAATCACATCACCGACATATTCTTCGGGTACCACCACCTCGATTGCCATCACTGGTTCGAGGAGTGCGGGGGCACCTTTCTCACATGCGTTACGAAAAGCCAAGGCTCCTGCAACGTTAAATGCAACTTCTGTCGAATCAGAGTCATGAACTTCTCCCGAAATCAAACGCGCTTTTACGTCTACCATCGGAAACCCTGCAAGCGGTCCAGTCTGAAAGCCATTTTCGGCGCCCGCTTTTACTGCCGCGACAAATTCCGCAGGGATGTCGCCGTCTGATACACCACTTTCGAACGTAAAGCCAGCACCTTGCTCATTCGGCTCAACTTGTAGCGTACATAAACCGAATTGATTTTTGCCTGCCCCCTGACGAATGAAGGATCCTTCGGCATCCGCGACGGCGGTAACCGTTTCTCGGTACGCAACCTGTGGTGTGCCTACATTCGCACTGACTTTGAACTCCCGAAGAAGTCGATCTACGATAATCTCAAGGTGAAGCTCACCCATTCCCGCAATTAGAGTCTGACCGGTGTCAGCATCGGTAACCACTTGAAAGGATGGATCTTCGAGAGCTAATCGACCAAGGGCATCAGCCAGCTTATCTTGGTCTGCCTTTGTCTTTGGCTCAATTGCGATCCGAATGACTGGATCCGGGAACTCTAGGTTCTCAAGGACGAGCTGGTGCCCCTCAGAGCACAGCGTATCTCCGGTGGTGATGTCCTTGACACCGACAGCTGCAACAATTTCACCAGCACGAGCGATCTCAATATCTTCGCGCTGGTTAGCATGCATCCGAAGAATCCGGCTGACCCGACCACGCTTGCTCTTTGTTGAGTTAAACACCGATTCGCCTGCTTTGAGCGTTCCTGAATAAATACGAAGATAAGACAGCTGACCCACGTAAGCGTCGGTTGCAATCTTAAATGCAAGGGCGGCCAATGGTTCGTCGTCACTGGGCGAGCGCGTCACAACTTCTTCGGTGATTTGCTTACCCTTCACCTTGAAGCCAGAGACAGACGCGATATCAACCGGCGACGGTAAATAAGCGATGATTGCATCGAGAAGTTGTTGGACGCCCTTGTTCTTAAATGATGAACCGCAGAGCATGGGCACGACGGCCATCTCAATCGTTGCTGCTCGAATGACTCGTTCAAGCAGCTCGGGCGCTACAGGCTCTTCCTCGAGTAGCAATTCAAGCAACTCGTCATCCATACCCGACAGTGTATCCAAGAGCTCCTCGCGGGCGATTTGGCACTCCTCAAGCATACTTTGCGGTATGCCCTGAATCTCAAAATTCGAATCCACAGAGTCCGAGCTCCAGACATATGCAGTCTCACGTACCAGATCCACAACACCACGAAATTCAGGACCGTCAAAATAAGGACGCTGAAGAACAAGCGGTGAGGCACCCAAGCGACTGGCAACCATTTCAACACATCGGTCGAAGTTGGCACCAACGCGGTCAAGCTTATTGGCATAAACCAGTCGGGGAACCTTATATTTGTTCGCCTGACGCCAGACTGTTTCGGTTTGTGGTTCGACACCCGCCACACTATCGAGTAGTGCAACAGCACCATCAAGGACGCGAAGGCTACGTTCGACTTCAGCCGTGAAGTCTACATGCCCAGGCGTATCAATGATGTTGATTACGTGGTCTGCCCACGTACACGTCGTAGCTGCAGACGTGATGGTAATGCCTCGTTCTTGCTCTTGAGCCATCCAATCCATGACAGCAGTGCCATCATGTACCTCTCCCACCTTGTGCGTACGACCAGTATAGAACAAAATACGTTCTGTGGTAGTCGTCTTACCCGCATCAATGTGCGCCATGATTCCGATATTACGGACCATGGATATGGGAGACTGCTGTGACATTACTTTTTGGGGGCTCCTCTAATTGGTCAGACTCACAACTACCAGCGGTAGTGTGCGAAAGCCTTGTTGGCATCTGCCATTTTGTGGGTATCGTCTTTTCTCTTAATGGAGGCACCACGATTTGATGCAGCATCCATGAATTCACCAGCAAGTTTTTCCATCATCGTCTTTTCATGACGCTTGCGTGCGAAGTTAATTAACCAGCGGAAAGCAAGTGCTGTTTGACGCTGTCCACGAATTTCAATGGGCACCTGATAGGTGGATCCACCAACTCGCCGACTCTTTACTTCGACTGCGGGCTTTACGTTTTCAAGCGCTTTCTTGAACACTCGCAATGGCTCTTCCTTCATGCGTTTTTCGATAATCTCGAAAGACCCATAAACAATACCCTCTGCTATGGACTTTTTGCCCTGTAGCATGACCGCATTGATGAACTTCGCAAGGATTCGATCATTGTATCGTGGATCCGGAAGAATCTTACGCTTTTCTGCTTCTCTTCTTCGTGACATCTGTGACTCCTACTTCTTTGGTCGCTTGGCGCCGTACTTGGAACGACCCTGTCTACGATCCGACACACCGGTTGTATCCAGGGTGCCACGAACAATGTGATAACGAACACCGGGAAGATCTTTTACACGACCACCGCGGATGAGCACAACTGAGTGCTCTTGAAGGGAATGACCTTCACCTGGAATGTAGCTTGTGACCTCCATCCCATTCGTCAACCGAACACGAGCAACCTTTCTCAATGCAGAGTTAGGTTTCTTCGGGGTTGAAGTATACACACGGACGCAAACACCTCTGCGCTGCGGGCATTTCTGAAGGGCCGGCGCTGTCGCTTTGCGAACCTTTCGCTTTCGGCCATTTCGTACAAGCTGACTTATTGTCGGCATACCAATCCTACCTTTTCTCAAGCCTCTTTTGGACCTGGTTAACTATCATAGACTTCTTAATGGCGGGGCTTTCGTGACGCATCACGAACGATAATGCCCTCGCATTACCTAAAGCCCCCGATGGTTCAAAGAACCTCTTTGCCTTTCGGGAAGCCGCTTCAAAAATGAAGCCAACCGCTTTACAGACGGAAGCGGAAGTATAGGGATCTTTCACAGAAGATCAAGTTCGAAATTCGGAATTTTGAATTTCATACTCATCTTCGACTAAAACTGACTCTCAATTACATCGTTTTCGGCTGCATCTTGCTCCTCTGGTAGGTCACCAGAAGTTTCGACACTCAGATTACGATAACACGGCAAACCTGTACCAGCTGGTATCAAGCGACCCATGATTACGTTCTCCTTTAAACCACGGAGGTGATCTATCTTTCCAGACAATGATGCTTCGGTAAGCACCTTAGTTGTCTCTTGGAATGACGAAGCTGATATGAACGACTCAGTGGATAGTGATGCCTTGGTGATACCCAAGAGCAATGGGTCCGAAATTGCCGGACGCCCACCATCATTGAGGACTCGATTATTCTCTTCTTCGTAAAGCCACTTTTCGACTTGCTCCTCGAGCAAGAAGTTAGTGTCCCCAACGTCGGTAATCTTAACACGTCGCAACATTTGGCGAACAATTGTCTCGATGTGCTTGTCGTTAATACGTACACCCTGCAAACGATAGACTTCCTGAATCTCATCGACGAGGAACTTTGCAAGCTCCTTGTCACCAAGGACGCGAAGAATGTCGTGTGGGTTCGCTGCACCATCAATCAACGGCTCCCCTGCCTGAACCCGGTCGCCTGGACGAACAGCAAGGGCTTTACCCTTTGCCACGAGATATTCTTTTGGCTCCCCTACCTCTGGACGAACAATAATCTTGCGCTTGCCCTTAGTATCCTTGCCAAACTCTACCCAGCCATCAATCTCACTGATGACGGCGGGGTCACGGGGCTGCCGTGCTTCAAAAAGCTCAGCAACACGGGGTAGACCACCGGTAATGTCCTTCGTCTTTGCCGTTTCACGAGGAATCTTGGCAATTAGTTGTCCCTGCTCGATGACATCGCCATCACGTACGACGATATTAGCACCTACTGGCAGAAGATATCTTGCCTCGCCTCGGGCGCTGCCCAATTTAAGGACCTGATGTGTGGTTGCGTCTCTAATGACGACCTGTGGACGTTGGTCAGCATCTCGACCTTCGACAACAACCTTACGAGAAAGACCAGTTACTTCGTCAAACTCCTCGTTAACAGTTACACCCTCGGTGATATCCTGAAATTTAATAACACCGCCAACCTCTGTAAGAATTGGAATTGCAAAGGGGTCCCACTCAGCAATGGTAGTCCCAGGATCGACAGTCGCACCATCTTCAATGAGAAGCTGAGCACCATAAACGACCTGGTAGCGCTCTCGCTCCCGACCCTTTTCGTCATGAATCGTAATCGAGCCCTGTCGATTCATTACCACATTTGTAGCGACTGAATCTTCGCCCTGTGCTGGTCGACGAACCATTTCGATGTTTTCATAGACCACGGTACCTGGACCGCGGTTTTCGAGTGTACTTGCTTCAGCCTGTCGCTTCGCAGCACCACCAATGTGGAAGGTACGCATTGTGAGCTGTGTACCAGGCTCACCGATGGACTGAGCGGCAATTACGCCCACTGCTTCGCCAATGTTAATCATGCGACCACGGGCGAGGTCTCGTCCGTAACAAAGGGCACAAAGACCACGCTTGGTTTGGCACGAAAGAACAGAACGAATCATGACTCGATTTATGCCCGAGCTCTCGACAAGCTTCACAGCCTTTTCGTCGAACTCAGTTCCAGCAGTGATCAGAAGCGCATTGCTATGCGGGTCGTACACATCATCGAGAGCTACACGACCAAGAATTCGGTCGCCCAATGGCTCGATGATATCCCCTGCCTCTACGAGTGCAGTCACTTCCATACCGTCTAAAGTGCCACAGTCGTATTCGGTTACGATGGCGTCTTGGGCCACATCGACCAGTCGACGCGTCAAGTAACCTGAGTTCGCAGTCTTGAGCGCGGTATCCGCCAACCCCTTACGAGCGCCGTGAGTACTAATGAAATATTGCAGTACGCTCAAACCTTCGCGAAAGTTTGCGGTGATGGGCGTCTCGATAATTTCACCTGACGGTTTAGCCATCAGACCACGCATGCCCGCAAGCTGCTTTATCTGAGCGGGTCCACCACGAGCACCAGAGTCTGCCATGATAAAGATTGAGTTGAAGCTCTTTTCAACAACCTCGGTACCGTCTTCGCCAATGACGGTATGATTCTCGATCGCTTCCATCATCGCTTCAGCAACTGCGTTACTGACACGGTCCCAAATGTCGACCACCTTATTGTAGCGTTCGCCATTCGTGATCAAACCATCATAATACTGCTGCTGAATTTCCTTAACTTCGAGCTGAGCAGCACCGAGCATTCGCTCCTTGACGTTAGGAATCGTCAAGTCACCAACGGCGATGGAAATACCTGCCTTAGTTGCTTGGGTGTAGCCCATATCCTTAAGCTGATCGGCTAGAATGACGGTCTCTTTGGCTGTGCATTTTCGATACGCAGCATCGATCAATGATGCCAACTCTTTCTTGCCCATAATTCGATTAATGATGTCGAATTTGAGTGGCTTCGGAATAATTTCCCAAAGAATACATCGACCCACGGTGGTGTCGACAAGTTCGCCTTCAACACGACATTTGATCTTTGCCTGCAGGTGAACGATCCCGCTGTCATACGCCATTCGAACTTCATCCGGGTCAGCAAATACTTTGCCTTCACCCAATGCAAATGCACGAGAACGAGTCATGTAGTAACAGCCCAAAACGATGTCCTGGCTCGGTACGATGATCGGACGCCCATTGGCTGGAGACAGTATGTTGTTCGTACTCATCATCAAACAACGAGCCTCGACCTGTGCCTCCACTGAAAGTGGCAAGTGTACCGCCATCTGGTCACCATCGAAGTCCGCATTGAATGCAGAACATACCAATGGATGTAGTTGGATCGCTTTTCCTTCGATCAACTTCGGCTCAAATGCTTGAATGCCCAAACGGTGAAGCGTTGGTGCACGGTTGAGCATTACAGGATGTTCTTTAATCACCTCATCCAGAATATCCCAAACCTCTGGCTTCTCTTTCTCCACCATTCGCTTGGCGGTCTTGATCGTAGTTACAAAGCCACGTTCTTCGAGCTTGTTGTAAATAAACGGCTTGAAGAGTTCGAGTGCCATTTTCTTTGGCAGCCCACATTGGTGTAAACGTAACTCTGGACCAACAACGATTACTGAACGCCCAGAATAATCGACACGCTTTCCAAGAAGGTTCTGCCTGAATCGCCCTTGCTTACCTTTGATCATGTCGCTCAAAGATTTCAGAGGTCGTTTATTGGGCCCGGTTATTGCCTTGCCGCGACGACCATTGTCAAAAAGTGCATCAACCGCTTCTTGCAGCATTCGCTTTTCATTACGAATAATGATCTCTGGAGCGTTAAGCTCTTGGAGCCGCTTCAATCGGTTATTTCGGTTAATGACTCGGCGATAAAGATCGTTTAAGTCCGACGTCGCAAACCGACCACCATCAAGCGGTACGAGTGGGCGTAAATCCGGTGGAATCACTGGAATCACGTCAAGAATCATCCATTCTGGACGGTTCTCACTGCCCCGAAGCGCTTCAACGATCTTCAATCGCTTGGACAGTTTCTTACGCTTCGCTTCACTTGTAGCCATACGCATATCGTCGCGTAAAACAACGGCAAGCTCATTGATGTCGAGCTTCTCCAAAAGCTTCTTAATCGCCTCTGCGCCCATTGAAGCTTCAAAAGCGTCATCGCCGTATTCATCGAGTGCATCGTAATACTCGTCCTCTGACAAAATATCGGCCACATTAAGTGGCGTCTTGCCGTTATCAGTAACGATATAGGCCACGCAGTAAAGTACGCGCTCAACATCTTTAAGAGTCACGTCGAGCAGATTACCGATTCGCGATGGCAAGCTTTTAAGAAACCAAATATGAGCCACAGGCGTTGCGAGGGTAATGTGCCCTAATCGCTCTCGCCGAACTCGGCTTTGAATCACTTCAACCCCGCATTTCTCGCATACAACACCACGGTGCTTCATCCGCTTGTACTTGCCACACAAGCACTCATAATCCTTAACAGGACCAAATATCTTGGCACAGAACAAACCGTCACGCTCTGGTTTGAAGGTACGGTAGTTAATCGTTTCAGGCTTCTTGACCTCACCGTAAGACCAACTATTGATCTTATCAGGGCTTACCAGTCCAATCCTTATTGCACTAAACTGGAGCGGGTCTTTTGGCTTCTCAAAGAAATTAAAAATATCTTTCATGTGTACTACGATTCCTTTTTTTGTCCTTAGACCTGTTCGGTCTCGACCAGTTCGACATCAATTGCAAGACTCTGAAGTTCCTTCATCAATACATTGAAGGATTCAGGCAACCCACTCTCGAGTATGTTTTCGCCCTTAACGATGGCCTCGTACATACGAGTACGTCCAAGGACATCATCAGACTTGACAGTGAGGAACTCTTGTAAAGCATATGCTGCGCCGTACGCTTCCATTGCCCACACTTCCATCTCTCCGAGTCTCTGACCACCAAACTGGGCCTTACCACCGAGAGGTTGCTGCGTAACGAGACTGTACGGCCCAATAGAACGCGCATGAATCTTATCATCAACTAAATGGTGCAGCTTGAGCATGTACATGACGCCTACGGTCACATCACCATCAAACGCATCGCCGGAACGACCGTCAAAAAGCGTCGATTGACCGGTCACATTCATCTCGGCAAGCTCGAGCGCGTTTCGAATCTCTTCCTCTGGCGCTCCGTCGAAAACCGGACTCGCCACATGGATACCTGTCTTGACCTTCCGAATTGCCCGACGAACATCGTCTTCATTCATTGCGTCAATGGTTGCATCGAATGAACCAGATGAATAAGCCTTCTTGAGCTCAGCCTTGAGTGCATCTGCACTATACTTTTCTTCCATAAGGCGATTAAGACGACGGCCCAAACCGCGTGCTGCCCAACCCAAATGCGTCTCAAGGACCTGACCGATGTTCATACGACTTGGTACACCCAGCGGATTCAGGACCATCTCAACAGGAGTCCCATCTGGTAAGAACGGCATGTCTTCGACAGGTAACACGCGGGAAATAACCCCCTTATTACCGTGACGACCAGCCATCTTGTCCCCAACCTGGAGCTTACGCTTTATGGCGACATAGACCTTGACCATCTTGATCACGCCCGGGGGCAACTCGTCACCTTTTTTGAGCTTATTGATCTTCTCTTGGAATAGAACCCGAATCGCCTGAATTTCTTCGCGTAGTTCTGCAATGATTCGATCGATCGACGCTGACACATCACTGTGTACGTCAATTACGTTCCAGTACATCTGCGGAATCGCACTGAGCGCTTCTGTGGTAATCTTCTGTCCGGCGTCGAGAAGAGCCTCACCACGGTCATCTACCAATGGAGTCGAAGTCTCCTGCCCAACAAGCAAGTCAAAGATCCGTGAGTAAGAGCTCTGTCGAATAATCTTAATCTGATCATTCTGGTCTTTTTCAAGACGGGCAATCTCAGCATCTTCAATGTCCTGAGCTCGCTCATCCTTCTCGGTACCACGACGACTAAAAACCTTCGCGTCGATCACCGTACCGACATTACCTGGCGGAACCCGTGCGGATGTATCTCGAACATCGCCCGCCTTCTCGCCGAAGATCGCTCGCAACAACTTCTCTTCAGGACTTAACTGAGTCTCACCTTTCGGGGTGATTTTCCCAACAAGGATATCCCCCGGCTTGACTTCAGCACCGATACGGACGATGCCCGATTCATCTAAGTTGGCATGGGCTTCTTCGCTCACATTAGGAATGTCGCGAGTAATCTCTTCTTTGCCCAGCTTTGTGTCTCGGGCGACACATTCAAATTCTTCAATGTGAATGGACGTATACCGATCTTCCTTCACAACCTTCTCGGAGATCAGGATTGAGTCCTCAAAGTTGTAACCACCCCAAGGCATGAAAGCGACCACCATATTACGACCAAGCGCAAGCTCACCCGTATCGGTTCCTGGGCCATCAGCAATAACATCACCAACCTCAATTCGGTCTCCCTTACGGACGATCGGACGTTGGTTCATACAGGTGTTTTGGTTCGACCGACGAAACTTCAAGAGATTGTAAATGTCCGGTTTCGCAGCAACATCATCGCTGTCAACCCTTACTACAATTCGAGATGCATCAACCGACTCGACCGTGCCTGGTCGCTTCGCTACGCTCGTAACACCAGAGTCACGGGCAACAATGCGCTCCATACCGGTGCCAACAAGGGGTGCATCGGTGATCAAGAGTGGCACTGCCTGTCGCTGCATGTTCGAGCCCATTAAGGCTCGATTCGCATCGTCATTTTCAAGAAACGGGATGAGAGATGCTGCAACTGATACAAGCTGATTGGGACTCACGTCCATCAAGTCAACTTCCTTTGGTGGCGCCATAACAAAATCGCCAGACTTACGACTGCTTACCGTATCGTCTGAAAGCGCCGATGCATCATCAAGCGCCGCATTTGCCTGCGCAATCAAGTGACCTTCCTCATCTAAAGCACTGTAGAATTTCGGCTGGTCCGATGACACAATCCCGTCATCAACCTTACGATACGGCGTCTCGATGAAGCCGAAAGAGTTAACGCGAGCATATGTCGACAGTGACGCGATCAAACCAATGTTTGGACCTTCCGGCGTTTCGATCGGACAAATACGTCCGTAGTGCGTCATGTGAACGTCACGCACTTCAAAGCCCGCACGCTCTCGAGTTAACCCGCCGGGCCCGAGCGCCGACAATCTTCGCTTGTGAGTGACTTCACTCAAAGGATTTGTCTGGTCCATAAACTGTGAGAGTTGGCTTGAGCCAAAGTACTCTTTAACCACAGCAGACACAGGTTTTGCATTGATCAAATCGTGGGGCATAAGCGTCTCAATTTCCTGAGACATGCTCATGCGCTCTTTAACCGCGCGCTCCATACGAACCAAGCCGATGCGATACTGATTTTCCATCAGCTCGCCAACGGCACGCACACGTCGATTACCTAGGTGGTCGATGTCATCGATTCGAACCGGAATGACCGCTTGTGCGCCATTGTCACCAGTCACTCGAATCTCACTTCGACCATCTCGCAACGCGACAAGGTAACGGACCACTTCGATGATGTCGCGCTTAGTCAAAACAGCATCTTCGAGCTGTGTGCCTAATCGGAACTTGTGATTCAACTTCAGACGACCAACCGTGCTCAAGTCATAACGCTCTGGATTAAAAAAGAGGTTATTAAACAGAGAGTAAGCTGTTTCAAGCGTTGGAGGATCACCAGGACGAAGACGTTTATAAATCTCGAGAATCGCCTCTTCTGGTGAATCGAGCTTATCGGCAATCAGCGTGTTTCTGATGAAAGGACCCACTGTTAGGTTGTCGATGTATAGCGTCGAGATGGAGTTAATCCCTCGTTCGCGCAAATCGGCAATCAAAGCCTCGGTAATTTCTTCGTTACACTCAGCAATGATCTCGCCGGTAGACATATCTACAACGTCTTCAGCGACAATTTTGCCAATGACGTCTTCAACCAATGCAGGAATCTGACTTACGTTGGCTGCGCGCATCTTTTTGATGGCGCTTTGAGTGAACTTTCGGTTCTTTCGAACCAAAACATCACCCTTATCATCCACAACCTCAATGGCGGCCTTTTGACCAAGCAACATGCCAAGGTCTTCAGGTTCACGACGAACAACGTCGTCGACATCACCAAAGTGGATAACTTCTCGTTGATAAAATTCGGATAATAATTCGTCGGTCGCAAAGCCCAAGGAGCGCAACAATACAGTTGCTGGGAGTTTACGCCGGCGATCGATACGGACATGCAAGATGTCCTTCGCGTCAAACTCAAAATCGAGCCATGAGCCTCGATATGGAATCACGCGTGCACTGAACAATAGCTTACCTGAGCTGTGCGTTTTCCCTCGATCGTGATCGAAGAACGCGCCCGGCGAACGGTGAAGCTGAGATACAATAACTCGCTCAGTACCATTGACGATAAACGTACCCTCGTCGGTCTGAAGCGGAATCTCTCCAAAGTAGACCTCTTGCTCTTTGACGTCGCGGATGGTGGGCACTGCGTCCTCCTCATCTCCGCGATCCCAAACAACTAAGCGGATCACAACTTTCAGAGGCGCTGCATACGTCATACCCCGCTGCGTGCACTCCAAGACGTCATATTTCGGACGCTCAAGATGATAAGAAACGAATTCTAGAGAACACGTTTCGTTAAAATCCTTTATGGGGAAAACGCTTTTAAAGACGCCCTGTAGCCCGACGTCTCTGCGTTCGTCTGCGGGTACATTCATCTGTAAAAATTGGACGTAGCTTTGCTTTTGGATGTCGATCAGGTTGGGAATATCAATTACCTGCTTGATCTGACCAAAGCTATTACGAATTCGGAAATTTTTTTGAACGACGGATGCCATCGGAGTCCTCTTCGCGTTGGGGTCTATGGGAACATTCATGAGAGCGTCTGACCATACATACGCACTCACATTAACCAACTTGTCTGCACCATCAATTGGAACAGACGAGAATAGGGGTCCGCACAACTGTGGGGACCCCTACATCTGTAATCGAAGCTTACTTGACTTCGACAGTAGCTCCGGCGGCCTCGAGAGCAGCTACAAGCTCGTCAGCTTCTCCCTTAGAGATGGCTTCCTTGACAGCCTTAGGTGCGCTATCAACAAGCTCCTTAGCTTCCTTAAGACCAAGACCAGTCGCTTCACGAACAGCCTTGATGACTGCAATCTTCTTCGCGCCAACGCCAGTAAGAACTACGTCAAACTCGGTCTTCTCTTCAGCAGCTTCTCCACCACCACCAGCGGCAGGTGCAGCAACAGCAACAGCAGCAGCAGCACTTACGCCCCACTTCTCTTCGAGCTCATCTACAAGCTCCTTAACCTGAAGGATTGTAAGGTTGCTTAAGTAGTCGACGACCTGGTCGTTTGTTAAATCACTCATTTCTATATCTCCTAAAATAATATTATGTGGCATTTAATGCCGTTTATTTACACAGATTCGCTTTGTTGCTTCTCACGCGCCATAAGTACCTGTACGAAACTTGTTGGTGCTGCTGAAAGCAGACGAACAACTCTCGTTCCAGATCCCTGGAAGACGCTGAGTAACTTAGCACGCAATTCATCCTTGCCAGGCAAGGTTGCTAGCGCTTTAACCCCATTCTCATCGAGTAGATTGCCGTCTAACCACGCACCCTTAAGTACGAGTTTCGGGTTCTCTCTTACGTATTCAGTCATGATCTTGGCTGGGGCGGCGGGATCCTCCTGATGAAAAGCAATTGCTGAATTGCCTTTAAACAGTGGAGAAATCGTCTCCCTCTCGGTGCCTTCAACTGACTTTTTCAACAAGGTATTCTTAACGACAAGATATTCCACACCTGCGGCTCGAAATCGATCCCGCAAATCCGTAACACTCTCTACGTCAAGACCCTGAAAGTCAGCGACCACTATAGATGGTACACCTTCAAGTTCATTCCTGAGTCGCTCGATGACCGCTGCTTTATCAGTTCGGTTCAATTCGATTGACCTCCTCTAGTTCACGGCCGCCCACCAAATAGGCTTTCACCTATTTTGATATGCGGGGGTGCTGTAAATAAACAGCCTAACCCGCCTCGGCTGGCGCATCATGTCTTCATGATGCATTACGCCACCACACCAGCTGTCTTGGGCTAGTCGGCCTGTTAAAATCATACCTTGGCGATTTAAATCGCTTTGGCTAAATCCTGTAATATACCTGTGTCAAGACGAAGACCTGGGCCCATCGTCGAAGAAACAGACGCTTGACGCATGTAAATACCCTTTGCCGTTGAAGGCTTCAGACGTACAAGCGTTTCTACTAATGCAGTTAAGTTTCCAGCGAGATTCTCAGCTGAGAACGAAACCTTACCAATTGGAGCATGGACAACTCCAGCCTTGTCAACACGAAACTCGACTCGACCGGCCTTCATCTCGTTCACGGCTTGAGTAACATTAAAGGTCACCGTACCGACCTTGGGGTTGGGCATGAGACCACGTGGTCCTAAAATACGACCGATACGACCCACAACGCCCATCATGTCGGGTGTTGCAATGACCTTATCAAAATCAAGGAATCCCTCATCTTTGATTCGGTTTGCTAAGTCCATGTCGCCAACAATGTCGGCGCCTGCAGCCAGTGCTTCAGTAGCCTTCTCACCTTTGGCGAAAACTGCCACTTTGATTGTCTTGCCTAATCCGTGTGGATAGACGACAGCGCCACGGACCATTTGATCCGCATGCCTTGGATTGACCCCAAGGTTAAATGCGACGTCAACAGTCTCATCAAATTTTACGTGAGACATCGACTTCACAAGTGCTAATGCTTCGGTCGGATCGAAAAGCTTTTCGCGATCGATCTTCGCCACTGCTGAACGGTAACCTTTTCCACGCTTTGCCATAATAGAACTCCTGCGGGGCCCGGTATTCGCGTTCCGTTAACGCTCCCGGGACTGTTTAAATCCAAATGCTGTTCCCAATCGGGAAGGCATAAACTAATTAGTTATTAACGATCAAGCCCATGGACCGCGCGGTTCCCGAGACGGTCCGACACGCTGATTCCAGGTTTGTTGTGTTAAGATCCGGCATTTTAACCTTTGCGATCTCTTCAACCTGAGCCATCGTCACAGTACCAACCTTGTTACGGTTCGGCTCGCCTGAACCCTTCGCAAGGTTAGCCGCCTTCAAAAGCAGCACGGCTGCTGGCGGCGTCTTGGTAATGAAAGAGAACGAACGGTCAGCGAACACGGTAATCACAACTGGGATAATCATCCCCGCCTGATCTGCTGTTCTCGCGTTGAATTCCTTAACAAACTGCATGATGTTCACACCATGCTGACCAAGTGCCGGTCCAACGGGTGGACTCGGATTAGCCTTGCCTGCTGGAACCTGAAGCTTGATAAAACCTGTAATTTTCTTTGCCATCTTCTTAAATCTCCTACGGTCGCCTTGCAGCTATGCTTTTTCCACCTGGCTGAAATCTAACTCAACCGGTGTTGCCCGACCGAATATAGAAACAAGCACTCGAAGTTTGCCCTTATCGGCATTCACTTCATCTACGGTGCCATTGAAATTTGCGAACGGACCTTCGGTGACCCGAATCGTCTCGCCTTCGTCGTATTGATCTTGAGGAGTCACAGAAACGGTGCCCTCTTCGATCTGATCGGTAATTCGTTTAACTTCGGCCGGCGGTACAGGCCGTACGGACCCTGGAGTTTTACCACCACCAACAAAGCCAGACACGCGTGGCGTGTCGTTGACTAGGTGCCAAGTTTCAGTATTCAACTCCATTTTCACAAAGATATAGCCTGGAAAGAATTTACGGGCAGGGCCCTTTTTCTCTCCATTCTTGTCGATGTTATTTTCTTTGGGTACGAGGATGTCCGAGAACTGCTCGCCAAGACCTTCACGTTCTACTCGGTCCCATAGAGCTGCTTCAACGCGCATCTCATAGCCCGAATAGGTGTGTACAACATACCATTTATGTTCCATTGGTTCCCTCATCTTCTGTCCAAGTACTGTACTCATAAGTGCAATCGTCGCTTACGCGCCCCCACCGAGGAGGTAATTGGTGAGTCGACCGAATACCTGGTCGAATCCCCACAAAATTGCAGCAATGATTACGGTCACGATGACCGTTACAACGGTATTCGATTTTGTTTCATCCCACGTTGGCCAGGTGACTTTCGACGTCTCTTCCGAAACTTCATTTACGAGCGGGCCAAATTCAGGATGCTTGTACAGATAATATGTAGCGCCCAGACCAAGTCCGGCACCAAACAGGTCGCTCACTGCGAGGAGTCGGTCGACAATCTGAAGATCGTTTATGTTAAAGACACCGAAAAGGAGTGATACAGTGCGTGCGAACACGATGACCGTGACGACCGTCAAACCTACGTAAAATAGTCCAGCCATTCTACTTCTAGTTTCCATACAACTTCCTCGTTTCTAACATTCTGCCTATTTGAGAAGAGCAGGGCCGGAGGGACTTGAACCCACAACCTCCGGATTTGGAGTCCGATGCACTGCCAATTGTGCTACAGCCCTTCAAATTCCCTCAAATAACAATTTTAGCACCTATTTGGACAAGTGATGATCCCTATGCACACGACATTTCGGACAGTACTTCTTGATCGCGAAAACCCTTGGGAGTGCATCCGCACTTTTCTTCAGCGTATAATTTCGCTGTCCACAGATCTCGCATTCTAGTCCGATGCGGCCTCGCATCACTTTTCCCTTTACCAAACAATGCTAAACCCGGGGGTACCATTGCACCCCCGGGTTTAACTAAATTCTACCCTGAGCATTCATGCCCAAGACTGAGGTTTATCCCTCAATCTTAGCTACAACGCCAGCGCCTACAGTACGTCCACCTTCGCGGATAGCGAACCGAAGTCCCTCGTCCATTGCGATAGGCTGGATGAGCTCAGCTGAAATGGTGATATTGTCACCAGGCATACACATCTCAGTGCCAGACGGCAAAGTGATGACGCCAGTTACATCTGTTGTACGGAAGTAGAACTGGGGACGATATCCGTTGAAGAAAGGAGTGTGTCGACCACCCTCATCTTTCTTAAGGACGTAAATCTCAGCAGTGAACTTCGTGTGTGGTGAAATTGATCCAGGCTTACAAATTACCTGCCCACGCTCGATGTCTTCGCGCTTAACACCACGAAGCAAGCAACCAACGTTGTCGCCTGCGCGACCCTCGTCAAGGAGCTTACGGAACATCTCAACACCAGTAACGGTGGTCTTCGTGGTGTCACGAATACCAACGATCTCAACTTCCTCACCAACACGGATAATGCCACGCTCGACACGACCGGTTGCTACTGTACCACGACCCTGGATCGAGAATACGTCTTCCACAGGAAGAAGCAGGTCTCGGTCGATTGGACGCTCTGGTAAAGGAATGTATGAGTCAACAGCACTCATCAGCTCCATGATCTGAGCTTCGCCGTTGGCGTCGCCCTCAAGAGCCTTAAGCGCCGAGCCTTTGATGATTGGACAGCCGTCGTCGTATTCTCGCTTGGCGAGTTCTTCTTGGACTTCCATCTCGACGAGCTCAAGAAGCTCCTCGTCATCAACAAGGTCACACTTGTTTAAGAATACAACAATACGCGGAACACCAACCTGACGAGCGAGCAGGATGTGCTCTTTCGTCTGTGGCATTGGGCCGTCGGAAGCGCTTACTACAAGAATAGCGCCGTCCATTTGTGCAGCACCGGTGATCATGTTCTTTACATAATCAGCGTGGCCTGGGCAGTCGACGTGAGCATAATGACGCTCTTCGGTCTCGTACTCGACGTGTGCTGTAGAAATTGTAATGCCGCGCTCTCGCTCTTCTGGTGCATTATCAATCTCATCGAATGCCTTAACTTCGGCGCCGCCCGCCTTTGCAAGCACCGTAGTGATCGCAGCGGTCAAAGTAGTCTTGCCGTGGTCAACGTGACCAATAGTTCCGACGTTTACATGGGGTTTGGTTCTCTCGAACTTCTCTTTTGCCATTTCTTTTAGTCTCCTCGACAACTAGTCAAACGACGTGGAACCCCAACGTGGAGTCCATCAACAACAACCTAACTGAGCCGACGACCGGATTTGAACCGGTGACCTCGTCCTTACCAAGGACGCGCTCTACCTACTGAGCTACGCCGGCACGCTGCTTTCCACAATAGAAAGCACGCAAGCCAAATCAAAAAGTGGAGCGGGAGACGAGGTTCGAACTCGCGACATTCAGCTTGGAAGGCTGACGCTCTGCCAACTGAGCTACTCCCGCTCATTACCGCAAACGCGGTAAATTGTGGTGGGGGAAGGATTCGAACCTTCGAAGGCTGAGCCGGCAGATTTACAGTCTGCTCCCGTTGGCCACTTGGGTACCCCACCACAGGATACAAATTTTAAAAGCTCACCTCCCGGATTGTCGGGAGATGAGTACAGAGCTGACGATGGGACTTGAACCCGCAACCTGCTGATTACAAATCAGCTGCTCTACCAATTGAGCTACGCCAGCAAACCTTCGGAGGGCGGTATTAGCAGATGTACTTCTCGATAGCAAGTATGCTAAGCCGAAAAAACTCGAAACTAATACAACG
>Ga0206687_1436883_pt1 | contig 24463 bp, 36 predicted proteins | sample M130m12015metaT_FD_156016 | JGI IMG/M metagenome (GOLD analysis project Ga0206687, IMG submission 156016) | Metatranscriptome of ammonia-oxidizing marine archaeal communities from Monterey Bay, California, United States - M1 30m 12015... | ecosystem: Environmental > Aquatic > Marine > Intertidal...
AGGACACCTAAATGGACAACAAAAGAAAACTAGAACTAGCCAAGGAGTTATCAAAACGTAAGCAACTACAGGCATACAAAGATGATTTTGAACTATTTTCTAAAGAACAAATAAGAATTATTACTAAGAACGCTTCTACAGGTTTCGTTCCCTTCCAGTTTAACCAAGCACAAACACAAATAAACTCTCAACTAGAAGAACAGTTAGAGCAAACTGGGAAGGTCAGAGCCATCGTACTCAAAGCGCGACAGCAGGGCATCAGCACCTATTGCGCCGCTAGAGTCTTTTGGAAGACGTTCTTCACACCTTACACTCGTTCAGTCGTTATGGCGCATGATAGTGCCACTTCGGACGCTCTTTTCAACATGTCTCGTAATATTATTGACAACATGGAGGAGCCACCAGCGCTAAACAAGAGTAATGCTAAAGAAATTTTATTCGAACACAACAAAAGCGGTTATAGACTGTACACGGCTGGCGCTAAAGAGGCTGGACGAGGAACTACACCTACAATTGCTCACCTCTCAGAGGTTGGATTCTGGCAGTTTGACGAACAGATACTGGCAGGACTGTTTCAAGGTATATCTCAAGAAGCGGGAACTGAAGTAATACTTGAAAGTACCGCCAATGGTGCTTCGGGGGAGTTCTATCGCCTGTATCAAGGGGCAATGAGAGGAGAAAATGAGTACATTCCTATTTTTCTACCTTGGTTTATCACAGATGAGTACAGAAGAACAGCACCAGAAGGAATGGAGCTAACAGAAGAAGAGTGGAGTCTACTAGAAAAGTACGATTTAGACAACGATCAGTTATACTGGAGACGTTTAAAGATAGGAGAGTCGGGGGAACGCAAGTTTAAGCAAGAATACCCCAGTAGTCCTGAAGAAGCTTTTCTAGTAACTGGTAACTCTGTTTTTGATCAAGAAAAAGTCAACAGTATAGTAGTAACTGCTCCAGATTACATCAGACACTTTGATGAAAAGAGTAATTACTTCGAAGATGCTAGAGAAGGCCACCTAGAAATGTGGATTCCTCCTAGTTTTGACGATAAGTTTATAATTGGTGCTGATGTAGCACTAGGTGTAGGGCAAGATTACAGTACAGCGGTGGTATTAAATGCAGAGAGAGAAGTATGTGCGCTTTTTAGAGATAATTTCACGGATCCAAGTAATTTTGGTGACATTCTTTTTTATCTTGGCAGGTATTTTAACAATGCTCTATTAGCAGTAGAAAGTAACTCCCTGGGGATTGCTACTCTTAATAGATTAAAGCAAATGAATTATGTAAACTTATATTATCAAACTAAAGCGGCTAGTCTACTAGACGAAGAAGGTGGTAAACCAGGATTTAGAACTACAGTTGCTACTAAACCTATGATTATAGGAAACCTTAAGCGAGCAATTGAAGAAGAAGATATACGAATAAGTAGTGACGTAATAGTAGGTGAGTTAAGGACTTATGTAGCGGCAGATAACGGCTCTACCAATGCTCTCTCAGGGAACTTTGATGACTCCGTTATGGCTCTGGCTATAGCATTCGAAGCCTACAGAACACATCAACACAAACTTACAAGTGATACAGTGTCTTGGAGGGATCGGACAGGGTATGTTGAACAGGAGAATACAAAATGGCTATAAGAGGTGATGAAAATCATCCAGGACTAAAGAATCTAGTCTCTATCAAAGACAGCGAGATGGCTGATGAGTGGAGAAAGAGAGGTCTGGAAGTGCGCCGTAAGAATAAAGAAAAACGAGAGCTTGCTAAGCAGACTATTGTCGCTATGAAAGAACTCGGAGATGAAGCACCAGACGCTATGGCGGCACTAAACTTTGTTTTAGTACAAGCCATGGAAGAGAATGATACAGATCAAATTATAAAGGTAGCTAGTATACTCGCTGAGTATCAGGCACCAAAGTTAAGCAGACAGGATGTAACTCAAACAACCCTTGATGCTTCAGACTTATCAGATGAAGAGTTACAGTTAGAGCTAGATAAGCTCACTCTTCAGTAAAGGATACTACCGTTGTCCTCACTTAGTCTGGGCCGCTAAGGGTAGGAAAGGCCCACTTATGAAAAGAAAATTTGATTTCAGTAGAATAAAAAAGAAAAATAGATATGGAAAGGACAAATATAAAAGTCCAGTAGTGGAGGGATACAATGTCAGTAGAAACTTTCCTCAAGTGGAAGATCCTCCCAAGGTTCATGATGCTGGCAAGCACATTAATGTCTTGGCGGTGCGCTGAGTGGTTCATGGATTTGCCAGACCCTACAGGAGCACAGTCAGCTTTTGTATCGGTCGTCATGGGAGTCATGACAGGTGTATTTGGAATATGGATGGGTCATGAGCATAACGGGGACAAGAAATGACAAAAGTAGAAAAAGAAATTGCTACTAGAATGAATGACAGTACAGAGATAACTATCCCTTTAAGGAATTTAGTTTCTATGATTGCAGCTGCAAGCATTGCTACTTGGGCTTATTTTGGTTTAACAGAACGTATTAGTTTTTTAGAACACAACTTAGAACTCACAATGGAAGAAGTTGAAGAAAATGATAATTGGATTGATGAGTTTGAACCACCTAAATCTGTGCAAGATACGGTTAAACGAGTTCATGACTTAGAAATTGAAATAGAAAAATTAAAGCTATTATTAAAGGACAGGGAATGAAAAGCCCGTGTATTAAAGTGTGTAAGTTAGACTCTACAAAAACATATTGTATAGGCTGTAATAGAACACTAAAACAAATAAAGGAGGCTGGTAATGGCAAGAATTGAAGTTGGTGGAGAGACCTTTAGTGGTTTAAATAAACCAAAAGCAACACCTAACCATAAGACTAAGTCTCATGCTGTTGCAGTTAATGGCCCAAGCGGTAAACCAAAGTTGATTAGGTTTGGCGCTAAAGGCGCTAAAGGTAGCCCTGATGGTACACCTAGAAATAAAGCTTGGAAAGCAAGGCATCAAAAAAATATTGATAAAGGTCCAATGAGCGCGGCTTACTGGGCTAATAAGGTGAAGTGGTGATGATTAAACTTCGTTCTAGAAAACTTATGAGTGATCTTTCGCCAGAAGAACAACAGCAACGAAGACAAGAAGTTCGTGATGGAATAACACAATCCGCTGAAATGTTCACACCTTTAGGGGACGTACAAACAGTTAAAGACGCTAATAAAGCTTTTCAAGAAGGTAGGTATTTGGATGCCGCAGGTAATGCAGCTTTAATTGCTGCAGGATATACACCGCTTGGACCGTTGGCTAAACCAGTAGGTCGTCTTGTTAAAAATAAACAACGATTAAAAGGTGCTTTGCACCCAATGATGAGAAGCGACCCTGCTTATCGTCAAGAAGAATTAACTGATTATTTAAATATTGCAAGAGGAAAACAAGGACCGCTTGCAGGTAAGTCTGTAGGTGCGGCTACTGCAGATACTATGAAAGACTATACAAAAACAAAAGGTTATAATCCTTTCGATTTGTTATTAATGCAAAAAAGAAAAATTGATCCTGCAACTCATGAAATATATTATCATGGTACAACAAATCCTGAATCAGCAAGATCTATTGTTGAAGATCGAATAAGAACACCAAGTCATATGGTAACAGGTGACCCTATGGTAGCTTTACAGTATACTAAAGCAGGTAAAAATGAGCCTTATAAAGGTGCTATTGTTGGATACCCTGTTAAAAAAGGTCAAATGGATAAATATCGAGATCCAATTCCAATTAGTAATAGTCGAGATCTTCGTGCTGACAACCGAGAACAGTATAATATTCCTTCTTTAGAATTAGAAAATATAATGGGTAATCCCTTTATGATTGAAAACCCAACTCTAGTTAGAGATAAGCGAGAAACTGCAATTAGTATGTTAGATGATTATTATAAAAGTTTTATGTCTAAATAAAAACCCAGGAGCGGTAAATGACAAGTGTAGGAAGATATCAACAGGTCAAACCTGTTAAAGCAGTTAAAAAGCCAGTAGAGCGTAAAACTCCACTGTCTCAACCAGGAAGCAAAGGCTTTAACCAAAAGACTATGGAAAAATCTAAAGCATTCTATAGTGGGACAGGCGGTGAATACTAATGGCCAGTAATAAATATAAAGAATCAGTTAGCGATGAGCAGTTAATTAACCTCATTGAACAAGGTATTCAGAACGCGGCAGGTGATTGGTTAAACAGTAGCGATCTTACTAGAGAGCGCTTGAAGGCAACCTATGAGTATGCCGGAGTTGCCGCCGAACACTTACAACCACAAGGCGTTAGTACTATTGTAGATACAAGTACTACGGAAGTGGTCGAAGCGTATACTGCTGTACTGTCAGACTTATTTTTATCTAATAATAAAATAGCTAGATTTCTTCCTTACGATGACTCTCCTGGAGCGTTTAAAGCCGCAAAGGATGCGAGTCGTATTGTAAATTACTGCATATTTAAAAAGAATAAAGGATGGGAAATATTACAGACTTGGATGAAGGCTTCACTTCTTTGGAAGAATGCAGTGATCCGTTGGGATTATGTTGAAGACTTTGATTATGTTATGGAAGAGTATGAGGAGATCGATGAAGCTAAGCTTGATGAGATCCTTGCAGATGAGAATTTAGAAATCGTCGGCGAGCTCACGCTCAACCCTCTATCAGAAGTAATTTCTTATGCGGATGTACGCTTACGCAAGCGCATTGACAAAAGCCGTATCAAGTTAGAAGTAATCCCACCAGAATCATTTAGGATTTCAAATGAAGCAAAAGATATTGAAGATGCTATGTTTGTTGGAATCCAGTCAGAAATGTCTCGTTCAGATGTTCGGCGCTATTACCCAGAGTGGGGAGAAAGCATCACACAAGATGAATGGGATCGCCTCGGATCTGATGGCGACTGGCTTGGAAGTGGCAAATACAGCGAAGACGTTGCTGCACGAAAAGATATCACAGGTCAAAGATATTGGCAAGGCTACGAAGGTAAAGGTACTTACCATACTGAAGCAAATCAGGAAATAACACTTACTGAGTCTTGGATTAGAGTAGACCGTGATGGTGATGGCATCGCAGAACTAAAACATTTTATAACAGTAGATAATCATATTCTATATGAAGAAGACGTAGAGTTTGTACCTCTAGCCTCTATTGTACCAATTGATATTCCACATGAATTCTTTGGTCTCTCAATGGCAGATTTTACTCGTAGTAGTACACTAGCGAGTACAGCTATTCTTCGTGGATTCGTAGAAAATACTTATCTTACTAACTACAGCCCTAAGCTAGCAGATCCAAACGTAGTAGACTTTAGTGCTTTACAGAATATGAAGCCTAAACAAATTATTCCTACTAACGGTAATCCGCAAGGTGCTGTAGCACAACTACCACCTGAAACTATTTCTACAGGTACTGTACCGCTTCTCGAACATCTACAAACGATTAAAGAGCAAGCGACAGGTATGTCTAAGGCCGCGCAAGGATTGAATGATACACTATATGTATCAGGAAACTCTGAGCAAAAACTTAGCGCTGTACAATCAGCGGCACAAAAAAGAATCCAGCATATCGCGCGTAGATTTGCGGAAACTGGCTTCAAGCGGTTGATATCAGGTGTATATAGAACTATGTATACTAATATGAAAGGAAAACAAAGTTACGCATTAGACGGTGTATATGGCACAGTAGATATGGCTAATTTACCGTCAACTATGGACGTAGAAGTATTCTTAGATATTGGTGAAAACTCTAACGCTACTTTAATTAATAAGTTAACTAAAGTAGGTTCAGAAATACTTCCTGCTCTTAACCAACAAGGCGCAGGTATGGTTATTAAACCAGAAGCATCTGCTGTATTAGCAACTAAACTCATTGAAGCAATGAATATTGACAGTAATGATTTCTTAGAAGACTATGACACAGATGAATTTAAACAAAAAGCAATGCAAGCTATGGAAGAACAAAGCAAAGCAGCACAAGCGCAACAAGAAATTGAACAGCGTAAAAGAGAAGCTGATACTTCACTTGCAGAAGCAAATGTTAGATTTACAGATGCACAAAGTAAAAATACAATGGATGATAACTCAAGACAGCTTGCTGTATCTATTGATAAGCACTTCCAAGAGTGGGCTGAGCTTACTGTTAAATCTGTTAAAGAAGGTGCAGAATTACCTGAACACCCTAGCTATGATCAAATACTTATGATGGCTAGACAGATAATTATGCCACCAGAACAAAAACCGATGCCTCCAAAGGCTGAAGAAGGAAACATGTAACAATGGACAAGTATCGTAAGACAGCTGAGGCGAAGCTGGGTAACGAAAAATCATACGGTAATCATAAGATTCATCCTGAAGAATTAGCGCGAAGGGCTCATGTAAAGGGTCACTTCGCCGCTAAAGAACGGGATGAGTTTTTTGATGAAGTATACGGTGAAGTTCTAGTAGACTACTTTGTTGAGTGGTTAAAAACAGAACCTCACGAAACTAAAACACGAGAGTTTCTCTACTCTTCTGCTATGGCACTAGGAAGTGTCAAAGAGAAAATGACAAACTTTGAGATGTACGGGAAGAATATCCCACACCTGATGGAGGACGACAATGGCGAAAAGAATAATTGATTACGAACAGCTAATTAAAAATTATGAAACAATGATTGATACACTTGAGTATGACTCGATGCGTAGCGGCGGTAAGGCTAAGCTTAATGCACCTGTACTGTTTAATATGCACGCACTTAAAGATCGTTATACTGCAAGATTAGCTAAACCTGAAACAAAAACAGCTCCTATTAAAAAGGGAGGTAATTAACAATGAATAATCCTGAAGCAAATACAGACTCTACCCCTATGGATGATTCTAATGCAATGGACAATAGTCAAACTGAAGAGGCTTTGCTGGCTGACATCATACGAAACTCTGATTTCGTTGATACTCTACCCGATGAGCAAGTTCCACAGTTAGACGCGGAAGACTCTGATTATGAAGACCCAAACGAATCAGAAGAAGCCGATAACGTTGATGATGAAGAAGAAGGTGAGATTGAAGAAGAAGAAACAGCGGATGAGGATGATACGTCTACCCAAGAAGCCGATGTGTACACTACTGATGATCTTGACTTGGATGCACAAGTACTCGTTAAAATTGATGGCGAAGAAACTGCAGTTTCCTTTAGTGACCTTATTAAAGGTTACTCTACTGAACAACATCTCTCTAACAAGGGTCGTGAACTTGGTGATGCAAGAAAACAAATGGACGATGAGTATAATAGTAAGATCGAAGAGATTAGTACTATGGCTCAAGCTTCAGCTGCAGTTCTGTATACTTCAGAACAGCAGTACTCTAAAGAATACCATGAAATTGAAAAGGCTATTCAAGTAGCTCGTGATGATGGTGACACTTATGAAGTTAATGAACTAAAAGATAAGCGTGAACAGGTACAAAAGAAGTACTGGGATTCGCGAAATCAACGCGAAAAGATCGTAGAAACAGTTCAAAAACAAACGGAAGAACAACAAAATAAAGCATGGGAAGAGCAGTTAAATTATTTTAACGAATCAATTCCTACTATGATACCCGACTTCGATGAAGGAGTTGCAATGTCAATTAGAGAATTTGCTATCGAAGAAGGTATTTCAGCAGAGATATTAGATACGATTGCAGACCCTGCTATTGTAAAATTTGTTGATGATTACAGACGTTTAAAACAAGGTGTTAGCAAAGGCGCGGCAAAGCGTAAAATTACTAATGTAAAGAAAGCTCCTATTCGTAAAGCAAAGACTAGAAATCAAAAAGAAATTGATGCCAAGTCACGGGTAAGAGAAAGAGCATTTAGTGATGACGCTAGCAGTGAAGATCAAATGGATTTTTTAAGAGGACTTGCAGAACGCTCATTATCAAACATTTAATACCTCGGAGGTATAATTTAAAATGGCTAATAATTTAGGCGTACGCGGAACTGGTGGCCCACAGGGACCAGCACGCGGTACAGGCAAAGATGTTTCTCAGCGGGAAGATCTTGCTAACTTTATCACGATGATTACTCGTGACGAAACTCCTTTTATCTCATCTATTGGGAAAGCAAAGGCAACTGCTATTTATCACGAATGGCAGACAGACACACTAGAAGCTCCAGGCAACTCACGGGTTGGCGAAGGCACAGACTACATTGCACCAACAGCTGATGGTTCAGGTGGTACAGGCGCAACTCCAGCAACTGGTTCTAAGTTTGCAGTATCTGGTCCTAACCGCACACGTTTGGGTAACTATACTCAGATCAACGGTAAGACAATTGCAGTATCAGGAACACGTCGTGCAGTCGATCAGGCTGGCGTAGCAGATGAGTATGCTTATCAGCTAAAGAAGCGTGGTACAGAACTACGTCGTGATGTTGAGTTTGATATGATTCACTCAATGAACACATCAGGCGCTGTTGGCGTACAGAATGCAAATGCACGTGCCGCTGGTGGATACCAGTCATTTATCAACTCAGCAACAACTGTTGACTATGTTGGTGAATTCCAAGCTCCTTCTGCCGCAACAACAGGTGCAGGTACAGATGCAGACGGTACAGCTGTTGCACGTTCAACCATTGCTGGTTCAACAACTGCACCAGATCGTGATCCACTTGCATTGACTAACATTGATAGTGTTATGCAGAAGATTTACGAACAGGGTGGTAAGGCAACAAAGATTATGCTTTCACCAAAGCTACGTCGTGACTTCTCTGACCTGATGGTTGGTGATACAGGTGTACAGCGTAACATTGATGCATCAGGCAAGCTTCGTCAGTCAGTAGATATCTACATGTCAGACTTCGGTGACCTTATGGTAGTTCCTAACTACGTAATGGGCTTGACAAACAACTTCTTCTTTACAGGTAACAACAACGTTGCTCACAGTGGAGCAGGTGTTACTAACCTTGCTAACTTCTCTGCATTGGTATATGATCCAATGTGGTTCGCAACAGCCTATCTGCGTCCTCTCGCAGAGGTTGATGTAGGTCAGCAGGGTGACTCAACCAAAGGTATGATGGTTGAAGAATGTACTCTTGAAGTACGTAACCCACTTGGTTGTGGTGCTATCTACGGCCTCGAATAGGTTTAATAGAAGGGGGAAGCTTAAGGGCTTTCCCCTTTTTTAATTATAGGAGATATTAACTATGGATATGCCAAAACCTAGACCCGTTAAAAAGAAAGACAAAGTGTCAATGCCAAAACCTAGACCAAAACCAGCACAACTTAATGAACAAATTAAATCACCTTACACCATTAAAAATGGTAAAATGGTGCTTGATCCTGTTTATAAGTCAAACGGTGGAATGATTTTTAAAGGGAGATAACTATGAAAATTAAATCAGGTGATACGTTATCACAAATTGCTAAAAGTAAAGGAATGACGCTTAAAGCTTTACTGGCGGCTAACCCAAGTATTAAAAATGCTAATCAAATTCGTGTAGGTCAAAGCATTATTATTCCGCCTAAGGGTATGCAAGCAGGTTCAGCTTCAAAAAATCCTTATGAAGGAATGACACGCACTGAAATGAATATGCTTAATCATAAAAATAAAAATAAAGGTGCTCAAGAATCAGTCACGCGTACAGCTCAACTACAACAAAAAGACGGGGCTGGACGGACTTCACCAAATACTACACAGGCTAACAAAGTAAAAGAAAGCAAGCCAGGAAGTATAGAATCATTGAAAAAGAAAATGAAAAAGAAATTTAAAGGTTAATAAAATATAGGAGTACAGTAAATGCTAGTTATTAAACTTGCTAACGGGAATACTTACCCCGCAGAAACATGTATATGGCGTACTACGCCAGTAAGTACTGGTGGTTATAAAATCACTCACTTTACACCCAATAGTGCGACAGTAGCAGTCGGTGCCGCACCCGCAGTAGTTGGTACTACAGGCGCAAGACTTGGGTATATTGGAAAGTCAGGACGCTTTGTATCTTATACAGAAGCACCTTAATTAGGTAAGAGGACACAATGGCAACAAATAATGAATTTAAATTCCACAGTGGTACTGTAGGAAAAAATAAAAGTATTCATGCAGGATTTGATTTAGAAACCCAGGAATGGGAAGCTAAGCAAGACATTACAGAATATATTAATCATGCTAAACTCGAAAGAGATAAACAAGATTACTTTGGTAAGCGTACAGATGGATATCGAAAGATGGCAACTATACCTGATATCGTAGCAATTAAAATACTACAAGACCATAAATTAGATCTACATGATCCAGAGTTTATGGGCAACCCTAGTAACTTAACACGATTAAAAAAGATTCTTATGTCTGAATATTCTGATTTGCTAGTTAATACTTAATTAGGAGAACAAAATGGCAAGAACATACGGTGAACTTACAGCCCTTGTTCGCAATTGGTCAAACAGAGATGAGCAGGTTCTTAGTGATGGCGTTGTTCAAGATTGTCTACGTTATGCCGCAGATAAAGCATATCGTACCTTGAGAGTACCCCCACTAGAACAAGTAATTTCTTATAGTTCAGCTAACCTTATAGCGGCAACAACAAAGTCAAGTAATAACTTGCCAAGTCGAACTGAACTTTCAATACCTTCTGACCTTATTGAGTTTATACAGATAAGAGAAGTTGACGCGAACAAAACTACAACAAGAGTATTTAATCAAAAAGTTGACGTAAGAACTTTTAATGATGCTTATACAGATAACGAAGGTCCGTATTGGACTCGTCAAGCAAACACTATTATACTATCTCCAGGATTTAACGATGGAAGTAGAGGTGTTGCTACAGGTATAGAGCTTTATTACTATAAAAGATTACCTGCTTTAAATGCAGATTATAGTGTAACACCTTCAAACTATGCGGCAGGATTATTAAATGGAGTAACTGCTGGAACGGAAGGTGCGGTAACGTTATATCTTGTTACATTAAATAATGTGACTACTGCATATGCAACGTTAGCAGAAGCTACTGCAACAGGTGGAACTCCAGTAGCAACTGATTTTTTAGGACAATTAGTTCCTAACTGGCTTAGAGATGAGAACGAAAGGATATTGCTTAATGGCGCACTTGCAGAAACATTTTTTTATTTACAAGATGACGAACAAGCGCAAAAATACGGAATGTTGTTTTCAGAAGAAATTAAATCTTTAAACGATGAAGATAATAAACGTAACGCGAGAGGCGGTAACATACAGATTAATTATAGTGGGAGTGGATTGATATGAGTACACCAGCTAGCCCTACCGTTAATCCTACAGGTGCAACAGCAGATCCTGAAGGAGGCGGTCTATTTGCAGGCGAAGATACCTCTTTTGCAGGCATTGCATCTAACGTTGCAGCTGACGTTCTTGCAGCACAAACTGCAGCGTCTGGCGCTAAAACTTCAGAAACTAATGCGGCATCCTCTGCAACTGCCGCATCTGATTCAGCTGGATTAGCGGCAGGTTCAGTAACAACTTCTTCCTCTAACGCATCAGCTTCAGGTATTTCTGCAACTAAATCAGAAAATTATGCAATTAAAATTGATGGCGTTGTACCTACTACTAGCGATCACTCTTCTAAAGCGTGGGCAATAGGAGGTACAGGCGTAACTGATACTGCAAATAAAGGTCCAGCAAAAGATTGGGCTATTAAAGCAGAAGACAGTACTGTTGATGGTACAAATTATTCTGCTTTACATTATTCTGCAAAGTCAACAGCAAGTGCAACTTCTGCAGGTAATAGCAAATCAGATGCACAAAAATTAGCTATTAACCCTGAAGATTCTCAATTTACATTATCAGATGGAAGTACCGCAGGTTATTCAGCATTACACTATAATGCGAAAGCAGAAGACTTTAAAGATAGTGCAAGTGGATTTGCAACTACAGCAACAACACAAGCTACTAAGTCAGAAAACTATGCAGTAAAAGTAGATGGTGTAGTACCAAGCACTTCAGATTACTCAGCTAAAGCATGGGCTATTGGTGGACCAGCAGGTCTTGACCATTCTTCAGGTGCAGGTAACGCTAAAGACTGGGCAACTGAAACCACAACTACAGCTGATAACACAGAGTACTCTTCTAAAGAGTATGCAGTTGGTATTCAAGCCGGTAACACTTCTGGCTCATCAAAACAATGGGCCTTGGGTGGTGGTAACTTTGTTATGGCTACTCCTGTTACGGGATCTGGAGGAACTGCTAAATATTCAGCGGCTTATTGGGCAGACCAAGCGGCTAGTAGCGTAGCTAACTTTGATGAAAAGTATTATGGTAACTATGCCACAGATGCAGATGCTGAAGATGCACACGAAGCAGCTGGCAAGACAGTAACCGTAGGTGACTTGTATTACAACACAACAGATAACGCTGTTAAGTATTGTTCAGTAGCGCCATCAGGTACAGGAGCACCAGTAGGTACATGGTTACCTATTCAGGCAACCGATACTAGCAATTTTGCTACAAACGGTTTTTCAATTGCAATGTCAATTGCATTATAGGAGGTCTTTATGGCACAAAATTTTAGAAGATATGTTGAAAAGTCCATTGGAACCTCGGCAACTGATATTCCTGATGGCGGTAATTTCGACTCATATGACACAATTGTAGGAATAAATCTAGCAAATAGAATTGCTCAACAAATTACAGTATCAGTATATATGTTAACTGGAGGAGCAACAGACAATTTAGCCAATCGGTATTACATTATAAAAGACGCACCAATTCCAGCAGGATCAACACTCCAAGCATTAGATGGTGGTGCTAAAATTGTAGTACAATCAGGGGATAGGCTTTGGATTGTATCTGACACTGCAAGCTCACTTGACGCTTGGGTATCTGCTGTTGACGCTATTAGTACATAGGGGGATTAGTTATGGGTTACATTGGTAATCAAGCAAATACAAACTTTTCTTCTTTAGCTAAACAAGTTATTACAGGTAATGGTGGTGCAACATATACGCTTATTACACCAGTAGCTAACGCTAACGAGTTAGAAATATTTGTAAACAACGTAAGACAAGAGCCTGGAATAGCATATACTACAAACGGAACTGCGCTTGCGATGACAGGCAACGTAGCAAGCACAGATGACTTCTATGTAGTGTATCAGGGTAAGGCTGTGCAAACTACAGTAGCTCCAGATGGATCAGTAGGAGATAATCAACTTGCTGATAATATTTCTTTCCCAACTAGTGTTGTAGCTACTACGCAAACAGCTAGCGTTACAGGCAGTGTTACTTTAGATTTAAATGCATATCAAAATTTTATTCTCACATTAACAAATTCTGTTACATTAGCTAATCCAACTACGGGTCGTGTAGGACAGTCAGGGTTTATTGTGTTTATACAAGATGGAACAGGCAGTCGAGTATTATCATTAGGTAGTAACTTTGAAACAGCAGGTGCATTAGGTATTTTATTATCTACAACTGCTAATACAACAGATATTGTGCCTTACACTTATGTATCATCAACAAGAATATTATTGGGTACACCACAACTTGCATTTGCATAAGGAGAGATAATTATGAGTGGACCATTTGGCGCATCTCAATGGATGTATAACGCAGGTAGTGATTTCTATCCGCACAGTATAGACCAGTCTCTGCGTTTTGATAAAGCTAGTAGCCCTGTTTTACACAGAACCCCAAGTAGTAGCAGTAATCGTAAAACTTGGAGTTTTAGTTGTTGGATAAAATTATCAAGTCTACATACTACCGCTATCAATAATTCTATTTTTTCTGCAGGAAGTAATGTTTTTAACAGGCGCGTAGACATTAGTATTGGTAGTGGCAACCGACTAATGTTTTTTATGGATGGACGAGTAGATGGTGCTAGTTATTATTCTTTTATAGCAGACAGGCTTCTGCGTGATACGTCTGCTTGGATGCACATAATGGCAGTTATGGATACTACTAATTCTACAGCCGATGACCGTTTAAAAATCTATATAAATGGTGAACGCCAATCAGGTGCTTATCAATATGGACACGGCGCACCGCCATTAAACAGCGATTGGTATATTAATAGCACATACCAACACGATATCGGCGATGGGCATCATAATACTGTTGTACAATTTTTTGATGGTTACATTGCAGAAGTTCACCATGTTGATGGTTTAGCTTTGACTCCAAGCAGTTTTGGCGAGACAAAAGATGGGGTGTGGATTCCGCAAGAATACTCAGGTTCACACGGTACAAATGGTTTTTACCTTCCTTTTGATGACAGTAGCGCAATCGGTGACGATGAAAGCGCAAATAACAATGATTTCACTGCAATCAATCTAGCCGCACACGATGTCGTGCCTGACAGCCCGACTAATAATTTTGCTGTTTTGAATGCTTTAGATAATGCGACAGCTTTGTCAGAGGGCTCATTGGCTCAGACAGGCAACGCTAACTGGAGAGCTTCGAGGTCAACATTTAAATTACCAGCGTCAGGAAAATGGTATTTTGAAGCAACCACTACTGTGAATTCTCAAAGAATTATTTTGGGTGTGGCTGTGGATAGTATGAGTCTTACATCTTCGGCGCAAGTACTTACTGGGTTTGTTGGAATGGCGATTGATAGCACAAACGCAAATGCCCAAAACAATCAATCATCGTCAACAAATCTATTTGTTAATACGGGTTCGAGCGGTAGGCTAATGCTTGTGCAAATGGCAGTTGATTGTGACACTGGAAAAATGTGGTTTGGTTACAATGGTGACTTCTATAATTCGTCTGGGGATGCAACAGGCAATCCATCGGCGGGAACAAATGAAACTGTTACGTTAAGTGCTCCAAAAAACTTTTTTCCACTCGTGCAATCGTATGATAATAATAATAAAATCGTAGCCAACTTTGGTCAAGACAGTAGTTTCGCTGGCAACAGAACAAGCGGCTCTGCTGGTGCTTCTGATGCTAATGGGCAGGGTGACTTTTTCTATGCGCCTCCATCTGACTTCCTTGCATTGTGTTCAGCCAACCTGCCTGAGCCTGAGATAATTGATGGGTCTGAGTATTTCAACACAGTTCTGTATACTGGCAACGGTGGAACTCAAAGCATTACTGGCGTTGGCTTTCAGCCTGACTGGGTTTGGATGAAATCAAGAGATGAAGGCTCGTCTAGTTACACAGGACATCATGTTGTGCAAGACTCTGTAAGGGGTGTAGGCACTGACACCGCACTTGTAACAAATGAAAATTATAGCGAAGCCGGTACAGGGTATAGTAACGCATTAACTGCATTTAACAGTGATGGGTTTACGCTTGGTGCTAGAAATCAAGTGAATTATAATAATGACGCATTTGTATCTTGGAATTGGTTAGCTAACACAGCCTTCAGCAACGATGCGTCTGCAACTGGTGTAGGCACAATTGACAGTTCTGGTTCTGTAAGCGTTAAGTCAGGGTTTTCGATTATAAGTTATGTAGCGAATGGCACAAACACAGGCACAGTAGCGCACGGGTTAGCAACTGAACCAACTATGGTTATTCAAAAAGAACGAAGTGCTAGCAGTGATTGGCTTGTTTACACAGATTTTGTTGATGGGTCTGATGATTATCTTCTTTTAAATTCAACTGCCGGAAAAGGAAATGCGGCTGGCGGTGCTACCGCAACTGTTTTTAATTCTTGGGATAGAACAAGCGGTAACAACATGATTGCTTATTGTTTTGCAGACATCGAAGGGTACTGTAAGGCTGGCAGTTACAGCGGAAATTCATCTGCCGATGGAACCTATGTGCATTTAGGTTTTTGCCCAGCTTGGCTTATGGTGAAATCAACATCCTCTGGAACACAGTGGATGATATACGATAACAAGCGGCTAGGCTATAACGTAGACAATAACGCTCTTACAGCAGACGACAATGCAACAGAGAAAACAGATAACGATGTAGACCTATTAAGTAACGGATTTAAATGGCGGCGTAGCAGTCCAAATTTTAATCAGTCAAGCTATATTTATCTTGCATTTGGGTCTAGCCCAGCAAAATATTCGAACGCCCGATAGGAGCACACAATGTGGAAATATAAAAATAAAATAATCCGTGTAGGTAAATCCTGGGTGGATGATGAAGGAATTAAACATCCTTGGAATTGGATGCGTTGGAATCCTATTAGAAAACAAGAAGTTGGAATGGTTTATGTAGGAGAAACAAATGGCACTAAGTAAAATAGACACACCTGCTCTTAAAACAGATGCAGTAGATAATACAATCTTAGACCTAGCCGACAACTTTGCGTTTACAGGAACTGTAACAGGGGCTGGTGAATGGACAGCTTTGACACCTGTTACAACAAATGGCGCTGCATCGTATACAATAACAGGCATACCATCTGGTGTTCAAGAGGTAATGGTTATTGGGGCAGGTGTTCATAGAAACGCTGGTACAAATAAAGCCGTATTTCAACTAGGCGACACTAACGGATTAACAACGTCAGGTTATAAACTGTCTGTTTTTTATAACCAAAGCAGTAATTTTTACGTCAACACAAATGCCTCGGTTAGCGGTGTGCCAATTGCTTTTTATAACGCAGAGTATAACTTTCGGGCAGATTGTTTTAAAATAGCTAGTAATGAATGGAGTATAAACGTAAAGAGTTTTTCTGAAGCTGGTAGCACCTCTTCGTTTCTTCAAACCATATCAAGAATAAGTTTATCTGCAGCGTTAGACAGAATTAATATTGTTGATGAAGGTGGCACTAATTTTGATGGGGGCACATTAAACGTGCTTTACAGGTAGGTATATTATGGCAGTAAGTAAAATCATTAACGGAATAACTGGTGAAGAAACAACAAGCAACTGGACACCGATTGCTCAAACAGACGAAGAAAAGTTAGGTTATTTGCGGGTTGTTAGAAACAGCAAATTAGCTGAAACAGATTTCTACGGTAACTCAGACGTAACAATGTCTGATGCTATGACAACATATCGCCAAGCCCTACGAGACATCACGGACAGTGCTACATCACTAGACAATGTGACTTGGCCTACGAAACCATAAGGAGGAATAAATGCCATATATAGGTAAAGCACCTCTTGCAGGTGACTTCAAAAAACTAGGCTCACTTACAGCCTCTGCAACAGCTACTTATGCACTCACTTATAATAGTGCGGCATTCAAACCAGCCAATGCAGAATCACTTATAGTATCTGTTAACGGTGTAACACAAGCACCTGTAGATGCGTATAGTGTGAGTGGTTCTAACATTATCTTTAGTGAGAATCTTTCAGCTTCAGATACAATAGACTACATTCTTGCACTCGGAGAAGTAGGTAATAGCACAGTACCAACAGATAACTCAGTTACAACTGACAAGCTATCTAGTACAATTAGTCGTGGTGGCGCGGCAAACATTCGAGTTAACCCCAACAGCCTGACAGTGGATACAACTATTGCCAGTGGTGAGAACGCTTTAGTAGCAGGACCATTTACACTGAGTGCAGAGTTGACTGTTAACGGCACATTCACGGTGGCTTAGATGAGTAAATTATATGTAAATGAAATAGCCAGTAAAACTGGTTCAACTACAGCCATGACGATTGATAGCAGTGGTAATGCTAGCTTTGCTGGTAAAATTACTTCAGCAACACTGCCAGCCTTTCGTGCGTACGGACAAGATGCTTCGTGGACCGATTATACGGATGGTCAAATACTTACATTTAAAAACGCGAGTACAGGTGATTACTTTAATCAAGGTGGTCACTTTGATGAAAGCACATACAAATTCACTTGCCCCGTTGATGGTGTGTACCTCTTTGGGTTTAGTTTGTATGTGATGGAAAACGATAGTAACGGCTCGTTTACTTTGCACAGAAATGGAACTGCATTGAGTAATGGGTTCAAAATTCAAACTGGCGATAACAGTACGACAGATAGAACATTCAGCGCAACGTGGACATTATTGTGTTCTAGCGGAGATGAAATTGCAGTTCATTGTTTATCAGCCATGGATGTCTATGCACAGCAATCTCAATTTCATGGTCACTTAGTAGGATAGGAGGATAACATGGCTTCAATAATCGGAGTGGAAACCCTCCAGCATACTAACGGAACTACGGCTATGACGATTAATTCTAGCGGCAGTATTTCTGAGCCTAACAAAGAATATTTTAGAGTAAAGCTAACTACAAAACAAACCAACGGTACAGACCTTGGTCATTTACTTGTAAACTTCGCATCAAACGGAACAGTTGTTTATGATACTTTAGGTAATTGGGATGCTTCAACAAATTCATATCAATTTGGAAGTTCCGACGGTGTTTACATTATTCACTTTTCTGTTGGTCTAAGTAGCCCTACAACTACAACTGAAGTTTTACGAGATGTTGCAAGTTATGTGACATTTTCAAGCGATAACTTTTCATCATTGTTAGATACGCCAACTTTCGGCGCTGGGGGTAGACCCGTAGACGAGAGCAATGGTGATATTGGAGGAGTTACATTGTCGAATTCATCCATCTTCAAAGCGACAGCTACAGGCATGAAAGTAAGATTAACAGCTTGGGTAAACACAGATGGCGGCGGCGCTTGGACTATTACCAAAGATATTAACGAAACAACTGGTTCAAATGAAAGTACCCTTATACCCGCTGACGTCACATTTTTAGAAATAGTGAGGATAGCGTAATGACAAGTATATTAAAAGTAGACTCCATCCAGAATGCGGCTGGTAGTGTAAGTGTACCAGTGATGGCTGGTGCAATCATTCAAGTGCAATCATTCGATAAACTAGATGACCAGGTTATAATAGGATTGTCTTTTGACGATGTAATGAGTGTGTCTATTACGCCTACAAGTACAACATCAAAGATACTTGTTAAATGTGACATTAACATCTCAGCTTCGACTGCAATCAATGGCACTACAGGCTCACGTTACAGTGCTGTAAAACTATATCGGGATAGTACTCAAATTGGACTTAATACATCTATATTATCTAGTCAGAGTCAGGTGTGGTTTTCCTGTAATTCAGTTCAAGGCACTAACTCAGGTTACAATCAAATGAACAGCAGTGGCTCGTTCATGGATGCGCCAGCAACTACTTCGGCTATTACTTACAAAATACAAGCAGGTAATACTCATGCTGCTAGTGCTTACACTTATATAAACAGGACACCTGTAAATACAAATGGTGCATTAATTCATAGAGGTATTTCTAACATCACAGTTATGGAGATTGCACAATGAGTTTAACAAAATTAAACAATCAGTCTCTTACCGCAGTGACATCCGCTGGGCTTCCTTCTGGTACTGTATTGCAGGTTATTCAAGACATAGAAACAGCGGCTGGTTCAGAAAGTCTTAACATAGGAGTTTTCTCAGCGGCTATTTTGTCTGCAACGATTACACCTTTTAGTAGCTCAAGTAAAATATTAGTGTTTTGTAGTTTGCACCTTTCTACTGGCGTTCAGACGGCTGGTGCGGCGGCATTATTAAAAAGAGGCTCAACTGCTATCGGACTAGGTGACGCATTTGGTAGCGGAAGACAAGCAACAGGTGGTGGAATGGGTGCTGGTGTAAGCAATCGTTTAATTAGTAACATTTCTATGACTGTTTTAGACACCCCCTCTACTACGAGTGCAATAACTTACACTGCACACGGTGGTCACGGATTTAATAGTTCTCAAGACCTTTATTGGAATAGAGAACAAAGAACAACTGAAAACGCTAGTCACTCTAGAGTTAGTTCTACTTTAACCCTTATGGAAATCGCAGGATGAAGATGGCGCTAGAACCAGAACTTAAAGTACAGATGGAGCTAGACGCTCACGAGAAAGAGTGTGCAGTACGCTATGAAATGGTACACGGAAAACTTGAAAACCTAGACAAACGTTTATGGCGGCTAGAGGCAATGATAATGTTCTCTACAATGTCTATGATTGGTCTAGGTGTAATGCTCATTACTCAGCTATAAGCGGGAGCAACAAATGATCGCAGAAACAATGGCTGGTATAGCTCTAGTCAAAGGTGCTGTTGATGGAATTAAAAGTATTATAGGTACTGCTAATGACATTAGCGACATCGCAGAGCATATCGACAACTTGTTTGAGGGCGAAAGACAAATACAACAAAAAAGAAATAATAAACAAAACGATCCTTTTGCGATTAAAAGCATAGCACAAGAAACTATTGATGCTAAGCTTGCACAAGAAAAAATGAATGAAATGAGGCAGTTAATTGATTTTAGATTTGGTCATGGTACATGGCAGAGTATAATTAATGAACGTGCTAAACGAATACAGGAAGCTAAAGAAGCGGCTACAGAAATAAGGCGACAAAAACTTATTAAACAAAAAGAAATAGAAGAAATAGTTAAAACAATACTTATAGTATGTGGAGCTATTTTATTCGGAGGAGCCGCTATTACTGCTTCAGTAATGTATTCAACAGCATCAGCAATGATATGAGGAGATAAATATGTTTGAAGCAATAGTATTAGTATGTCTTACAATTAGTTCAAACTCTTGCTTTGAAGCAGTAGACACCCGTGGACCATATAAGACACTAGATGAGTGCATGGTGCGGGTTGATGAAATGAAAAGAGACTTACACACTTTACCTAATCATAAAGTAGAAGGTTTTAAATGTAAACTTTCATGGGGAATATAATATGTTACAAGCACTGATAGGCCCAGTTACAGGGCTACTAGATAAGTTTATACCCGATGCAGACGAAAAAGCACGGATAGCGCATGAGCTTGCCACTATGGGTGAGAAGCATGGACAACAGTTAGCACTTGCTCAGATTGAAGTAAACAAAGCTGAAGCGGCTAGTGGAAGTCTTTTTAAAGGCGGCTGGAGACCTTTTATTGGTTGGGTGTGTGGTGTTGCGTTTGCATATCACTTTGTTTTACAACCAATTATTTTATTTGCAGTCACAGCCTACGGTTTACAGATACCCGCATTACCAGAGTTTGACATGACAAGCCTTATGACTGTGCTTGGTGGTATGCTTGGGATTGGCGGTTTACGTACATATGAAAAGCAAAAGGGGATAACTAAATGAAAAAGAAATTAGGTCCACTAGCAAAACCAATGTATGCATCTGATGGTAAGAGTACTGTTAATAGCGCGGGTAATTACACAAAGCCAGGACTACGTAAAAGTATTTATAATAGAATACTAGCAGGTAGTAAAGGCGGTAAGCCTGGGCAGAACAGCGCTAGGAAAATGCAAATGGTAGCTAAAGAATATAAAGCTAAAGGTGGAGGTTATACTTCATGAGTTTATCTTCACAAGCACAATCGTTAAAAAAATGGACAAAACAAAAGTGGAGAACTAAAAGTGGAAAACCTTCTAGACAAGGCCCGTTGGCGACTGGAGAGCGTTATATGCCAGCTAAAGCTGTGGGAAGTCTCACACCAGCTGAACACGCCGCTACTACTAGGAAGAAGAGAGAAGGTACTGCAGCAGGAAAGCAATTTGTTGCAAACACTAAGTCAGCTAAGAAAAAAATTAAAAAGGCAAGAGCATGAACATAGATAAACTTAGAGAGGAGCTTAAAGTTGATGAGGGAGTTAAGTACGAAATCTATCTCGATCATTTGGGTTTGCCTACTTTTGGTATCGGCCATTTGGTTTTATCTACTGATATGGAGAGCGGAGCAGAGGTCGGCACACCTGTCTCAGAGAATAGAGTCAACGAATGCTTTGCTAGCGACGTCAGTGTGGTGCGAAAGGAGTGCAATATATTATACTCCGATTTCGAAACATTGCCCGAAGAAGCGCAACTAATTATTGCTAACATGTTGTTTAATATGGGAAGACCTAGACTCAGTAAGTTTAAAGGAATGAAGGCAGGAGTAGACGCTCGTGACTGGAATCGTGCGGCAGATGAGATGGTTGACAGTGCATGGTATAGGCAAGTTACTAACAGAGCAGACCGTTTAGTTAATCGTATGCGTAGTATATAAAACGCCCTTATACGGGGAGAATCGTCATTATATATTATAGAGGTTAACAATGAGAAACACAGAGTACAAAGGCCCATCAATGCCTATTTCAGAAGAAATTGATAAGATGAAATACAGATTAGAAGATGAAACATTCGATGGAAAAATTAAGCGGATAGCTAAAGCACTCTGTGATGGCATTGAACACCAATATAAACTAGAAGACATTCTAGGTACTATGAGGTTCCTACCAGCAGGACGAGTACAAAATGCTATGGGTAGTCCTCGGATTACTACTGCTTATAATTGCTTTGTCAGTGGTATAATTGAAGACTCGATGGATAGCATTATGCTACGTGCTACACAGGCCGCAGAGACAATGCGCCGTGGTGGTGGTATTGGGTATGACTTTAGTCGTATCAGGCCTCGTGGTGATATGATTGTATCGCTTGAGTCACAGTCAAGTGGTCCAGTTTCGTTTATGGGTATCTATGACTCTATCTGTCAAACGATAGCTAGTAGTGGTCACCGCAGAGGCGCACAGATGGGCGTACTAAGGGTAGACCATCCAGACATCTATGACTTTATCAGAGCTAAAAGAAACAACGATAAGCTAACAGGCTTTAATATTTCTGTAGGAATTACAGATAGCTTTATGGAATGTTTAGAAGATCCATATGCTACATTTGATCTCGTATTTGAAGGACATGTATATAAAACTTTATCTCACGAAGATGCACATGACTTATGGGATGAGATTATGCAGTCTACTTGGGATTGGGCAGAGCCAGGAGTTTTATTTGTAGATCGTATTTCAGAGATGAATAACTTATGGTACTGTGAGACTATTGAAGCTACAAACCCTTGTGGTGAACAGCCACTACCTCCGTTTGGTGCTTGCTTATTAGGTTCATTTAATCTTACTAAGTACGTAAAAACAGGTATTCAATTCTCAGAAGAAGGACCAGCAGACGAAAGCATATTTGACTTTGTACAGATGGCTAGCGACATTAAAGAAGTTGTCAGAGCAATGGATAACGTTGTAGACAGAACTATTTACCCACTTAAGGAACAAGAAGATGAAGCACGTAACAAACGACGTATGGGGCTTGGAGTCACAGGACTTGCTAACGCAGGAGAACTCCTTGGATACCCGTACGGCTCAAGTTCTTTCCTTGATTGGATGGGTGCCGTGTTCAAGACGCTTAGAGACGAGACCTACCGTACTTCGGCAGGATTGGCTAAAGAAAAAGGAGCATTTCCACTCTATACTGAACAATACTTAGAAAGTAAATTTATTAATACACTCAGTGAGGACGTTATTGAGTTGATTAAAGAAAACGGTATTCGCAATAGTCACTTGACATCTATCGCACCTACAGGTACTATTAGCTTGTGTGCAGACAATGTATCAGGCGGTATTGAACCAGTCTTTAGTCACTACTATGATCGGACTATTCAAACATTTGATGGTCCAAAGGTTGAGCGAGTAATGGACTATGCTTATTCTCACGGTGTTGAAGGCAAGGGCGCTAACGATATTAGCGTTAACGATCACCTTGAGGTTCTTCTCTTAGCACAAAAGTACGTTGACTCCGCTTGTTCTAAAACTTGTAACGTAGGAGATGATGTATCATATGATGAGTTCAAACAGGTCTATGTTGATGCCTGGAAAGGCGGGGCGAAGGGATGTACAACGTTCAGACTTAGTGGTAAGAGATTCGGTATCCTTAACGAAACCGTGGAAGAAGAAACGAAGGTATCTAGCGAAACTCAGGAAGTGGTTGCAGAAGAGGGAACGGTCGAGGCTTGCTTTATCGACCCGCGAACTGGCCAAAAAGAGTGTTCTTAATGACTGTCTCAGTTAAAGTAAGAAACGATAGATACACTGTTTGTAACTCTTGTCCTAATTTTAACTCAGTAATTAAATCATGTAGTAAATGTAGATGCATAATGAGCGTAAAAACTTGGATGCGAAAAGCAAGATGCCCTGAAAATAGGTGGGAGAAATAAAATGGCTAATCAAATAGTATCTGTCGATCAGATGGATCAAGTAGGTGTTATCTTAGATGCACCTGCTTCGGCGTTAGCGCCAAATTCTTTTAGTGACGCTAGAAACGTTAGGTTTACAGATAGCGCAGTAAGAAAAATTGAAGGCGAAGTTACGCTTAACTCTATACCTGCAGATACTAATCTTGATACTATTTATGGATCATCAGGAAATACGTTAGGTGACGCTCGTTACCTAGCGTATTGGTCCAACCCTAACTTAGGTGAATTAGCGGCATATTATGTATACATTATGGCAGTTAAAAACTCATCAGGTATTCATATTGCAGATAGAATTTATTTGCAAGATGAAGAAGGTAATCGTGCAGATGTCACGCCTACAACTTTAACAAATGCAGATGGCTTTAAAGGGTTTGACCCTGATGGCAAGTGGCAACATACGTTGTTTGCAGGTGGATTTGCTATCATTGTTAATAATGGCATACAAAAACCACATTACATCTTAGACCCTATCAGTAGTATTAATGTTGCTAATGTTGCAGACTTTTCAGAATTGCCTGGATGGGATTCATATTACATTGATCAAACTATTATTTCGCTAGATTACGATATTAGCCAAGGTAACTATTTTGAT
>Ga0206687_1370225_pt1 | contig 17772 bp, 32 predicted proteins | sample M130m12015metaT_FD_156016 | JGI IMG/M metagenome (GOLD analysis project Ga0206687, IMG submission 156016) | Metatranscriptome of ammonia-oxidizing marine archaeal communities from Monterey Bay, California, United States - M1 30m 12015... | ecosystem: Environmental > Aquatic > Marine > Intertidal...
GGCAAATATCATATTGACATATTTAAAAGCTTATGCCAACTATACAACAACTGGTAAGAAAAGGTAGAATTAAATTAGAGAAGAAGAGTAAGTCTGCTGCACTAGACTCATGTCCTCAAAGACGTGGTGTTTGTGTAAGAGTTTACACAACTACCCCTAAGAAACCAAACTCTGCGATGAGAAAAGTAGCAAGGGTAAGATTGACAAATCAGAAAGAGGTGAATGCCTACATTCCTGGCGAGGGTCATAATCTACAAGATCACTCGATTGTTTTAGTGAGAGGTGGAAGAGTTAAGGATTTACCTGGTGTAAGGTACCATATTGTTAGAGGAGCTTTGGATACTGCAGGTGTTGCCGGTAGAACTCAAAGAAGATCTAAGTATGGTGCGAAAAGACCAAAGAAATAACATTAATAACCATCATTTAAGTAGGAAAAAATGAGAAAAGCGAGAGCGAAAAAAAGACCTCTACTTCCAGACCCTAAATTTCAGAGTCAGTTAGTTACAAGGTTTGTAAACAATTTGATGCTACATGGAAAAAAGAGCATCGCCTACAGTATTTTCTATGACGCTATGGCGATCGTAGATGAGAAGGTAGAAGAAGGTGGCCTAGAAACATGGAAAAAAGCATTAACAAATGTTACACCCGCTGTTGAGGTTCGAAGTAGAAGAGTTGGAGGGGCAACCTTTCAAATACCGCAACCTATTAGAGACGATAGAAAAACGTCCATGGGTATGAAGTGGCTAATTCTTTACTCGAAAAAAAGAAATGAGAAGACAATGGCTCAAAAGCTAGCAAACGAAGTAATGGCTGCTGCGAAAGAAGAAGGTGCTGCTCACAAGAAGAAAGAAGATACGCACAGAATGGCGGAAGCAAACAAAGCATTCTCCCACTTTAGATTTTAATATCAGACAAGAATATAGCAATGGCTAAAAGAGATTTAACACTTACTAGAAACATCGGTATTGCTGCTCACATTGATGCAGGTAAAACTACAACTACTGAAAGAGTATTGTATTATGCTGGTGTAAGTCACAAAATTGGAGAAGTTCATGATGGTGCCGCCACAATGGACTGGATGGAGCAAGAGCAAGAAAGAGGTATTACAATTACTTCTGCTGCTACAACAGTGTTTTGGAATTATCGAGATCAAGAATATCACATCAACATTATTGATACTCCGGGTCACGTTGATTTTACAGTTGAAGTAAACAGATCACTAAGAGTATTGGATGGCTTGGTTTTCTTGTTTTCTGCTGTTGATGGTGTAGAGCCACAATCGGAAACTAACTGGAGACTGGCTGATAATTATAACGTAGCGCGTTTAGGTTTCGTTAATAAGATGGACCGACAAGGCGCCAACTTTTTGATGGTATGCAAGCAAGTAAAAGAAATGCTTGGAAGTACTGCAGTTCCATTGCAACTGCCAATTGGTGGGGAAGAGACTTTCAGAGGAGTAGTTGACTTGATTAACAACAGAGGTATCATTTGGAACGAGGATGACAAGGGAATGACTTTCGAGGAAGTTCCAATTCCTGAAGACATGGTGGAAGAAGCGGCTCAGTACAGAGAAAATCTGCTAGAAGCAATTGCTGAATTTGACGATACCTTAATGGAGAAGTATTTCGAAGATCCGGATTCAATTTCTGAAAGAGAGATATTAGATGCATTAAGAGCTGCAACAATTTCATTAAAAATTGTTCCTATGCTTTGTGGTTCTGCCTTCAAAAATAAAGGAGTTCAGACCATGCTAAACTACGTGATGGAATTACTTCCTTCACCTATGGATACAGAAGCTATTGTTGGAACTAATCCTGATACTGAAAAAGAGGAATCCAGAAAGCCGTCTGTTGATGAGCCATTTGCTGCATTGGCATTTAAAATTGCTACTGACCCTTTTGTTGGTCGTTTATGCTTTGTAAGATCTTATTCCGGAATGTTAGATTCTGGTTCTTACGTTATGAACATGAGAACGCAGAAGAAAGAGCGTATTTCAAGAATTTTCCAAATGCATGCGAACAAGCAAAATCAAATTGATAAGCTACACGCAGGAGATATTGGAGCATTAGTTGGTTTTAAAGACATTAAAACTGGTGATACGTTAACTGAAATTGGAAAGCCTATCGTACTAGAATCAATGGATTTTCCAGATCCGGTAATCGGAATTGCTATTGAGCCTAAAACTCAAGCTGATGTTGATAAGATGGGAATGGCTTTAGCTAAGCTATCAGAAGAGGATCCAACCTTAACTATTCACACAGACGAAGATTCAGGTCAAACTGTATTGAGTGGAATGGGTGAGTTACACTTGGATATTATTTTAGATAGATTAAGAAGAGAATTTAAAGTAGACTGTAATCAAGGAGCTCCTCAGGTAGCTTATAAGGAAGCTATTTCAGGTTCTACTGATCACAGAGAGGTTTACAAGAAGCAATCAGGTGGTAGAGGTAAGTTTGCTGACATCGTTGTTAAGATTGAGCCTGTAGATAATGCAGAAGAAGCTGATGGATTAGAATTTATTGACCAAATTAAAGGTGGTCGTATTCCAAAAGAATTCATTCCTTCTGTTGAGAAAGGTTTCAAAGAATCTATGAAAAATGGTGTTCTTGCAGGTTATCCGATGGATAGCTTAAAGGTTACTTTAACAGACGGATCCTTCCACGCAGTAGATTCTGATCAATTATCATTTGAATTGGCCGCAAAAATGGCTTTTAAGGAAGCTATTCCTAAATCAAAGCCTGTATTGCTTGAGCCGATTATGAAGTTAGAAGTGGTAACTCCAGAAGAGAATATGGGAGATATCGTTGGTGATTTGAACAGAAGAAGAGGACAAGTAGATGGTATGGATGACAGAAACGGAGCCAAGGTTGTTAAGGCAAAAGTTCCATTGTCAGAAATGTTTGGATACGTTACTGCTTTAAGAACGATGTCTTCAGGTAGAGCAACATCAAGCATGGAATTCTCTCATTTCGAGCCAGCTCCTAAAGGAGTTGCAGATGAAGTAATCGCAGTAGCTAAAGGAAAAGTACAAGCTTAATATATAAGAAAGCATGAATCAGAAAATTCGCATAAAGCTTAAATCATACGATTTCAACTTAGTTGATAAATCGGCTGAGAAAATAGTAAAAACTGTTAAATCAACTGGAGCAGTTGTAAGTGGACCAATTCCATTGCCAACGCAAAAGAGAATTTACACAGTATTGAAGTCACCTCACGTTAACAAAAAGGCAAGAGAACAATTTGAGTTATCTTCTTACAAGAGATTGCTTGATATCTATAGCTCTACTTCTAAAACAGTAGATGCCTTAATGAAGCTTGAATTACCAAGTGGAGTTGATGTTGAAATTAAAGTATAAACAATTTTAAAGCAATAAAATGCCAGGTTTATTAGGAAAGAAAATAGGAATGACCAGTGTCTTTAGTACCGAGGGTAAAAACATACCATGTACAGTTATAGAGGCCGGTCCTTGTGTTGTAACGCAAGTAAAAACCGAAGAAACAGATGGCTACAATTCTGTTCAGATTGCATATGGCGACAAAAAGGAGAAAAATACTTCTGCTGCCATGATGGGTCACTTCAAGAAGGCTAACACAACTCCTAAGCGCAAGCTTTTAGAAGTGAAAGGCTATGAAGATAGAAAAGTAGGTGACGAGATAACCGTAGAAGTTTTTGAAGAAGGAATGTGGGTAGATGTTACCGCAACTTCGAAAGGAAAGGGTTTTCAAGGTGTTGTTAAACGTCACGGGTTTTCCGGTGTAGGTGATGCAACTCACGGTCAGCACAACAGGTTAAGAGCCCCGGGTTCTATTGGAGCGGGTTCAGATCCATCAAGAGTATTTAAAGGAACTAGAATGGCAGGCCAAATGGGTAATGCTAAGGTTACAGTTCAAAACTTGAAAGTGGTGAAGGTGTATGCCGAAAAGAACTTAATAGTAATTAAAGGCTCAGTGCCAGGTGCAAACGGTTCGATGGTTCTCATCAACAACTAAAATGCGGAGGATTAATAAATGGAATTAAGTATTTTAAATAAAGACGGTAAGTCTGGCAAGAAGGTAAAGTTATCGGATTCGATATTTGCTGTAGATCCAAATGATCATGCTATTTATTTAGATGTAAAACAGTACTTGGCTAATCAAAGACAAGGAACTAGTAAGTCTAAAGAAAGAGCGGAGATTTCAGGAAGTACAAGAAAAATTAAAAAGCAAAAAGGAACTGGTACGGCGAGAGCTGGTAGCATCAAATCTCCTCTTTTCAGAGGTGGAGGTACTGTTTTCGGTCCAAGACCTAGAAATTATGCGTTCAAATTGAACAAAAAGTTAAAGAACTTAGCAAGATGTTCTGCTTTTTCACACAAAGCTAAGTCAGGTGATTTACTTATTTTGGAAGACTTTCAAATGGAAGGTCCAAAAACCGCAGAGTTTAGTCAGATTTTGAGCAACTTAAAGTGTAATGACAAAAAAACATTAATGGTTGTTTCTGAATCAAATAAAAACATATATTTGTCATCCCGAAATTTGCAGGGTGCTAAAGTGGTATCTCCTTCAGATGTAAATACTTACGATTTGGTTAACGCTAGTAAAGTAATTGTTTCACAGGGTGCATTAGAGAAAATAGAAAGTATTTTAAGTTAATATATTGGTCATGAGTACATTAAAGAAACCTGTTATTACAGAAAAGATGACTGCCTTAACAGAGGAGTTAAACAGATATGGTTTTGTAGTCGATCACAATGCCAATAAATTAGAAATTAAGACCGCAATTGAGGAAATGTATGGTGTTGTTGTAGACAAAGTAAATACGATGAACTACAAAGGAAAACACAAGACAAGGTATACAAAAACTGGTTGGGTAGAAGGAAGAACAAATAAGTTTAAGAAAGCAATCGTAACTCTAGTTGAGGGAGATTCTATAGACTTTTACAGCAATATTTAGAAGATAAGTAATGGCAGTAAAGAAATTAAAACCAACAACACCGGGACAGCGTCATAAAGTAGCGTCGTCCTTCGAGGATATAACATCAGCTTCTCCCGAAAAATCATTATTAAAAGGTAAGGGAAGAAAAGGTGGTAGAAATAATACGGGTAAGATGACCATGCGAAATATTGGTGGTGGTCATAAGAGACGTTACAGAACTATAGATTTTAAGCGTGATAAGTTTGGAATTCCTGGTAAAGTGGCGTCTGTGGAGTATGATCCATACAGAACTGCTCGTATTGCATTGATTAACTACGTAGACGGAGAGAAGCGATATATTATCGCACCTAAAGGTATCGTGGTTGGTCAGGAAATTAATTCTGGCAAAGGTGTTGAGCCTGAAGTAGGAAATGCAATGTTTTTATCAGAAGTGCCTATGGGTACTATGATTCATAATATTGAGTTAAGACCTGAGCAAGGTGCTAAGATGGCCAGAAGTGCTGGTTCATATGCACAATTGGTTTCTCGTGAGGGAAAGTATGTTGGTATTAAGATGCCTTCAGGTGAAGTTAGATTAATTTTAGGTACTTGTTTAGCAACAATTGGAATAGTATCAAATTCTGATCATATGTTAGAAAGATCAGGGAAAGCCGGACGTTCAAGATGGTTAGGAAGAAGGTCAAGAGTTAGAGGTGTTGTTATGAACCCGGTTGATCACCCAATGGGAGGTGGTGAAGGACGTTCATCAGGTGGGCATCCAAGATCTAGAAATGGTATTCCAGCTAAGGGTTACAAAACAAGAGCACCAAAGAAACTATCAAGTAAGTACATCATCGAAAGAAGAAAGAAATAAGATTATAATATGAGTCGTTCACTTAAAAAACCGCCATTTGTACATTACAAGTTAGCTCAGAGAGTTGATGAGGCGCAATCTTCAACAAAGAAGACTGTAATTAAGACATGGTCTCGTGCATCAATGATTACACCTGACATGGTTGGGTTAACAATTGCTGTACATAATGGTAATAAATTTATTCCTGTTTATGTAACTGAGAATATGGTAGGTCACAAGTTAGGGGAATTTGCTCCAACTAGAACTTACAGGGGTCACGGTGGCAAGAAAGATAAGGGGAAACGATAAATAATAGATTAAGATGGGAGCACGAAAGAAAAATGCTGCGTTAGCCGCAAAAGAGGCAAAAAAGACAAAGAGCTTTGCTATGCTTAGAAATTGTCCAACATCTCCGAGGAAAATGAGATTGGTTGCTGACATGATCAGAGGGGAAGAGGTTTCTAAAGCTTTATCCATGCTTCAGTATAGTCCGAAGGAGGCATCTAATAGAATGGAGAAGTTACTTCGTTCTGCTATTGCTAATTGGGAAGCAAAAAATGAAGGCGAACGTCCTGAAGATAATCATTTGGTTGTTTCGGAGGTGAAAGTTGATAGTGCTCGAATGCTGAAAAGATTGCGTCCTGCACCACAAGGAAGAGGTCACAGAATAAGAAAGCGTTCAAACCATGTTACTTTAACCGTGGATAGATTAAACGTAGAAAACATAACAAAATAAGAGACACTCAATAATGGGACAGAAGACAAATCCAATAGCAAATCGTTTAGGAATCATCAAGGGATGGGATTCAAACTGGTACGGTGGTAGAAACTACGGCGATAAAATTGCTGAAGATGACAAGATTCGTCAATACATTATGGCGAGGTTGCAAAAAGCAAGCATCTCGAAAATTGTTATTGAAAGAACTTTAAAGTTAATCACAGTTACGATTAACTCATCAAGACCTGGAATTATCATCGGTAAAGGTGGTAAGGATGTGGACATGTTGAAAGAGGAGCTAAAGAAGCTTACAAAGAAAGATATTCAAATCAACATTTTCGAAATTAAGAGACCTGAGCTAGATGCTAAACTTGTAGCAGATTCTGTTGCTAGACAGATTGAGGGTCGTATCTCCTTCAGAAGAGCTGCTAAAATGTCTGTTGCATCAACAATTCGAATGGGTGCGGAAGGAATTAAGATTATGGTGAGTGGAAGATTAGGTGGAGCGGAAATGGCGCGTACTGAATTTTACAAAGAAGGAAGAATTCCATTGCATACATTCAGAGCTGATATTGATTATGCCTTATCAGAAGCACATACTACCTATGGTAGGATTGGCGTAAAAGTTTGGATTTGTAAAGGAGAGATTTATGGAAAGAGAGATTTGTCACCAAACATAGTTTCCAACAAGCCGGGGCCAAAGTCTCAACAAGGAAGAGGTGGTTTTAGAGGCGGAAAGAAAAGAAATAATTAAGAGTTAGGAGCAAGCTTAAAATAAAAGTACAATGTTACAACCGAAAAGAACGAAGTTTAGAAAGATGCAAAAAGGCCGCATGAAGGGTAATGCCGGACGTGGTAATCAGATTGCATTTGGAAGTTTTGCGATAAAAACCTTGGAAGAGAGTTGGTTGACGGCTCGTCAGATTGAAGCTGCTAGGATTGCGGTGACTAGATATATGAAGAGAGAAGGTCAGATTTGGATCAGAGTATTTCCAGACAAGCCGATAACTAAGAAGCCTGCAGAGGTAAGAATGGGAAAGGGTAAAGGAGCACCTGAGTTATGGGTAGCTGTTGCAAAGCCTGGACGTATTTTGTTCGAAGCTGATGGTGTTCCATTGGAAATAGCTAAAGAAGCAATGCGTTTAGCTTCTCAAAAGCTTCCGGTAAAGACTAAATTTATTGTAAGAAGAGATTACAAAGCATAAATAGCAAAAGATGAAACAAACAGATATCACAAATCTTACTGCGGATGATTTGCAAGAGAATTTAGCTAAACAGTCTGAAGTTCTTGCAAAATTGAAAATGAATCATTCGGTTTCTCCATTAGAGAATCCAATGCAGATCGGTGTAGCTAGAAAAACCGTTGCCCGTTTGAAAACAGAGATTAGAAAAAGAGAATTGACACAAGCTCAATAGAAATAAAGTATTCCGATGGAAAATACAAGAAACCTAAGAAAAGAAAGAATTGGAGTAGTCGTCAGCAACAAAATGGAGAAGTCCATAACTATTGCTGTTCAGAGTAAGGTGAAGCACCCTATGTATGGGAAGTTCATTAAGAAAACTTCTAAATTCATGGCTCACGATGAGAAAAATGATTGCAATATCGGCGATACTGTAAAAATCATGGAAACTCGACCGATGAGCAAGAATAAAAATTGGAGATTAGTAGAAGTAATTGATAGAGTGAAGTAATTATGATACAGCAAGAATCTAGATTAACAGTAGCAGACAACAGTGGTGCAAAGGAAGTTCTTTGTATTAGAGTGTTGGGTGGAACGAAGAGAAGATATGCTTCTATTGGTGATCAGATAGTGGTTTCAGTAAAATCTGCAATCCCATCTGGAAACATTAAAAAGGGAGCTGTATCGAAGGCAGTAATTGTTCGTACTAAGAAAGAAGTTAGACGTCAGGATGGTTCTTACATCCGATTCGATAATAATGCGGTTGTATTATTAGGACAGACTGGGGAAATGAGAGGTACTCGTATTTTCGGACCTGTTGCAAGAGAATTGAGAGATAAGAAATTTATGAAAATTGTTTCATTAGCACCTGAAGTACTTTAATAGATAATATCATGAAGAAGGTAAATATTAAAAAAGGCGATAAAGTAAGAGTTGTTGCTGGTGTTTCAAAGGGTAAAGAGGGAGTAGTTTTAAAAGTTATGCCTTCAGTTTCTAGAGTTATTATCGAAGGAGATGACATTAGAAAAGACAGCAAACACACCAAACCGAATGCTACCAACCAAGAGGGTGGAATAATCAAGCAAGATGCTGCAATACACATTTCAAATGTGATGTTAGTGGACTCAGAGGGTAAAACTAGACGAGTTGGCAGAAGACATGAGGATGGTAAGTCAGTACGATATTTCAAAAACGAATCTAAAGAGCTAGTTAAGTAATGGAGCCAAGATTAAAAACAGTATATAAAGAGGACATCAAAAAGAGTATGATGTCTGCTTTCAACTACAAAAGTTCTATGCAAATTCCAAAGCTGGAGAAAATTTGCATTAACCAAGGAGTAGGTAAAGCAGTTGCGGATAAGAAATTAATCGACTCAGCAATTACAGAGATGACTGCAATTGCAGGTCAGAAGGCAGTAGCAACCTTTTCTAAGAAGGATATCTCAAATTTTAAATTGAGAAAGGGTATGCCGATTGGCGTGCGTGTTACGCTCAGAGGAGAAAAGATGTACGAATTTTTAGATCGTCTTATATCGGTATCTCTTCCAAGAACTAGAGATTTTAGAGGAATTAATAATAAGGGATTTGATGGTAGAGGTAACTATACTTTAGGCATTAAAGAACAAATTATCTTTCCTGAGATTGATATTGACAAAGTGAATAATATTGGTGGTATGGATATCACATTCGTCACCACTGCTGAAACGAATGAGGAATCAAGAGCTCTTTTAAAAGAGTTTGGAATGCCTTTTCAAAAAAATAAAAACGAACAATAAGCCATGGCTAAAGAATCGATGAAAGCTCGCGAGAGGAAGCGTGCATTAATGGTTGAAAAGTATGCTGAAAAGAGAGCTGCTTTAAAGGCTGCAGGTGATTACGAAGGGTTACAAAAGTTACCTAAGAATTCTGCACCGGTAAGAATGCATAACAGATGTAAGATAACAGGACGACCAAAAGGTTATATGAGACAGTTTGGAATATCTCGTGTTACTTTCAGAGAGATGGCAAGTTCAGGACTAATTCCTGGTGTTAAAAAAGCTAGTTGGTAAATTAAATAAGGAATAATGACAGATCCAATTTCAGATTTTCTGACAAGAATAAGAAACGCATCAAGTGCGAAGCATAGAATAGTTGATATTCCTGCATCTAACTTGAAGAAAGAGATGACCAAAATTCTATTTGAGAAAGGTTATATCTTAAACTATAAATTTGTTGATGGAGATAACCCTCAAGGGATTATCAAGATTGCATTGAAATATCATCCTGTATCTAAGGCTCCGGCTATAAAGAGCTTGACAAGAATTAGTAAACCAGGTTTAAGGAAGTATGCTCAAGCTGATGGCCTTCCGAGGGTAATTAACGGTTTAGGTATTGCTATCATTTCGACTTCCAAAGGTGTTATCACTGATAAGGAGGCTAGAAAAGAGAAAGTAGGTGGTGAAGTACTTTGCTACATATATTAAAAATTTAAGTTAAAATAACATGTCACGAATCGGTTTAGCACCAATTGAACTTCCTGCAGGAGTAGAGATCAATATCTCTGACAAGAATCTTGTTAGTGTAAAAGGCCCTAAAGGGGAGTTACATCAGAATGTTGATTCTAATATCACTGTTAAGAAAGAGGCGAACTCAATTGTTTTAGAGAGACATTCAGAGCAAAAAGATCATAAAGCAAAGCATGGTTTGTACCGTTCTTTAATCAACAATATGATTGAAGGGGTAACCAAAGGTTTTAAGAAGGATTTGGAATTAGTAGGTGTTGGTTATAGAGCTGCTAATAAAGGTCAGATTTTAGAATTAAGTTTAGGTTTCTCTCACCCTATAGTTCTGGAAATAGCTCCTGAGGTGAAAGTAAGTACTGCATCTGAAAGAGGTAAGAACCCGATTGTTTCTCTTGAGTCTTACGACAAACAATTGATCGGTCAGGTAGCTGCAAAAATAAAGTCAATGAGAAAACCAGAGCCATACAAAGGTAAAGGAGTTCGATTTGTTGGAGAATACATTAGAAGAAAAGCAGGTAAATCTGCTGCTAAATAATACATAGTTATGGCACTTACAAAGTCAAATAGAAGACTAAGAATTAAAAGAAGAATTCGTAAAGTAGTAACAGGTACTGCTGATCGTCCTAGAATGTCCGTTTTTAGAAGTAATAAAGAGATTTCTGCTCAACTAATTGATGATACAACCGGAAATACAATTCTTGCGGCATCATCTACAGAAAAACCTGTTGCAACTGAAAAAGCAACTAAGATTGAAAAGTCTGTTTTGGTTGGAAAGCTTATTGCTGAAAAAGCTGCAAAGGCAGGAATTACTTCAGTAAGTTTTGATAGAAACGGGTATTTGTATCATGGTAGAGTGAAAGCTATCGCTGAGGGTGCAAGAGAAGGCGGATTAAACTTTTAATAAAGAGAAGAAATTATAAAGATATGGCTAACGCAAACACAAAGAGAGTTAAGTCTAGTGAAATCGAACTAAAAGATAAGGTAGTTGGGATTCAAAGGGTAACCAAAGTAACCAAAGGTGGTAGACATTTTAGTTTTTCAGCAATTGTTGTTGTTGGTAATGAAAATGGTATCGTTGGATACGGTTTAGGAAAAGCAAACGAGGTAACTGAAGCGATTTCAAAGGGAATAGACGACGCTAAGAAGAATTTGATTAAAGTGCCTGTTGTTAATGGTACTGTGCCTCACCAACAAGAAGCAAAGTATGGTGGAGCTCAAGTATTTATTAAGCCTGCATCAAATGGTACAGGAGTAATTGCTGGTGGTGCTATGCGTGCCGTATTGGAGAGCGTTGGTGTACACGATGTACTAGCTAAATCAAAGGGGTCATCTAACCCACATAACGTTGTTAAAGCTACTATAAAGGCTTTACAAGAAATGAGAGATGCTTATACTGTTGCAAAACACAGAGGAGTTGAACTTGATGTTGTATTTAACGGTTAAAATCTAACGAAATGTCAAAGATTAAGGTTACTCAGATAAGAAGTAGAATAAACAGACCAAAAAAGCAGAAATTAACATTAGACGCTCTTGGTTTAACTAAGAACCAAAAGACTGTTGAGCATGAGGATACTCCACAGGTTTTGGGAATGATAAATAAGGTAAAACACCTTGTTTCGGTAGAAAAAGTATAATTAGCTTAAAAGATTGATCATGGATTTAAGTAATTTGACACCTGCAGAAGGTTCAGTAAAAAGTAAAGGTAAAAGAGTTGGTAGAGGCCAAGGTTCTGGTAGAGGTGGCACTTCTGCAAGAGGACATAAAGGGGCTAAATCAAGATCTGGATATTCTAAGAAAGTTGGATTTGAAGGTGGTCAAATGCCTCTGCAAAGAAGAGTCCCTAAGTTTGGTTTTACGAATATCAACAGAAAGGATTTTAAAGGAATCAATTTAGATACCGTTCAAACATTAGCTTCTGCTAAAAACATCGAGACAATCGATTTAGACGTTCTTATTGAGAACGGTCTAGCAAACAGAAACACATTAGTGAAGATTTTAGGTAGAGGTGCAGTTGACTCAAAGGTTACTGTTAAAGCACACTCGTTTTCAAAAAGTGCTAAAGAAGCAATTGAGGCGAAAGGTGGTTCTACTGAAACTATAGCATAACTTATGAAACGTTTTTTAGAAACTTTAAAGAACATTTGGACGATTGAGGATCTGAGAGTGAGAATAATCAACACTCTTGGCTTGCTTTTAATTTATCGTCTAGGTTCTTTTATCGTATTACCGGGTGTTGATTCTGCTGCTCTTGAAGTGGCTAATGCAAACAATGGTGGTGGGATAGCCGACTTATTAAATCTATTTGCAGGAGGTGCTTTCTCAAGAGCATCAATTTTTGCACTTGGTATTATGCCGTATATTTCTGCGTCTATTGTTGTACAGTTATTGGGTATCGCGATTCCTTATTTCCAAAAGTTGCAGAAGGAAGGTGAAAGCGGAAGAAGAAGAATTAACCAAATTACTAGAATGCTAACAATTGCTATTGTTGGTTTCCAAGCTGGACCTTACATCGCTTCTCAAGTTCCTGCTTTTACTCAAACTGGAAGCATGGTTCGACCTGATGATGCATTTTGGTGGGTTTCTACAGTAATTATTTTAATTACAGGAACCATGTTTGTGATGTGGTTAGGAGAAAGGATTACCGAAAAGGGTCTAGGAAATGGTATTTCATTAATTATTATGATTGGAATTATTGCCAACCTTCCGTTTGCCTTTGTTGCAGAGTTTGCTTCAAGAATAAATGGTGGTGGTTTAGTAATTCTTTTGGTTGAATTAGTGATATTGCTTCTTGTTATAATAGCTACCATATTACTAGTGCAAGGTACGAGAAGAGTTCCTGTGCAATTCGCAAAAAGAGTTGTTGGAAATAAGCAGTACGGAGGTGTGCGTCAGTACATCCCTTTGAAGGTTAATGCAGCAGGTGTAATGCCTATTATATTTGCTCAAGCAATCATGTTCATTCCCATTACCTTAGTTGGTTTCGCTGATACGGATTCACTTTCAGGTGTAACCCAAGCGTTAAGTGACTTTACAGGATTTTGGTACAACTTAATTTTTGCGATTATGATTATAGCATTCACTTACTTTTACACAGCGGTAACAGTGAACCCTAATCAAATGGCGGATGATATGAAAAAGAATGGCGGTTTTGTTCCGGGTGTTAAACCTGGAAAACGAACTGCTGAATTCTTAGACACGATTTTATCAAGAATTACATTACCCGGATCATTTTTTTTAGCAATAGTGGCTATTTTGCCTGCTTTTGCTGCAAAGGCGGGTGTTAATGGACAGTTTTCTCAGTTTTTTGGAGGAACGTCACTATTAATAATGGTAGGAGTAGTTTTAGATACACTTCAGCAAATTGAAAGTCATTTGTTAATGAGACATTATGATGGTTTGATGAAGTCGGGAAGAATAAAAGGTCGTTCAAGCATAAACATGGCAGGGTAGTCAAGGTATGTATTTGAAGACTGAGGAGGAGATTGAATTAATTAGAGAGAGTTCTTTACTTGTTGGAAAGACGTTAGCTGAAGTTGCAAAGTTAATTGAGCCTGGTATAAACACGGCAAAGTTAGATGCAATTGCTGAGGAATTTATTAAAGACAATGCTGCAATACCTGGGTTTAAAGGTTTGTATGATTGCCCTAGTACTATACTGACATCAGTTAATTCTGCAGTTGTTCATGGATTACCTTCAAATGAGCCACTTAAAAACGGGGATATAGTTTCAGTTGATTGTGGTGTTCTGATGAATGAGTTTTATGGAGACGTGGCCTACACGTTTGAGGTTGGAGAAGTATCTGAAGAAATAAAGAAGTTACTTCAGGTAACGAAGGAGTGTTTGGCAAATGCTATAAACGTAGCTGTTGCCGGAAATAGAGTGGGGGATATAGGATACGCTGTTCAGTCAACCGCAGAAGCGAATGGCTACGGAGTGGTAAGAGAGTTAGTAGGTCATGGCCTTGGTAAGAAATTACACGAAGAGCCACAAGTACCAAACTATGGTAGGAGAGGACAAGGATTGAAGCTGAAAGAAGGTTTAGTTATAGCGATTGAGCCAATGATCAACATGGGGAAGCGGCATGTGAAGCAGGGAGACGATGGTTGGACGATATATGCGAAGGATGGGTTACCATCTGCACATTTTGAACATGACGTAGTAGTAAGAAAAGGTAAGGCTGAAGTTTTATCGACACATGAATTGATTGAAGAAGTTTTAAAAAATAAGAATAAGTAATAGTAAATGGCTAAACAAGCGTCAATAGAACAAGATGGTACAGTAACAGAAGCATTGTCAAATGCAATGTTTAGAGTGGAATTAGAAAATGGGCATATTATAACAGCTCATATTTCAGGAAAGATGAGAATGTACTATATTAAATTATTGCCGGGTGATAAGGTCAAAGTAGAAATGTCTCCTTATGATTTAACAAAGGGACGTATAACCTATAGATATAAGTAATTTTGAATTTTTTCACTAGGGATAGTGTAACAATAAATCAAAACTCATGAAAATAAGAGCATCAATTAAGAAAAGAAGTGCTGATTGCAAAATCGTTCGAAGAAAAGGGCGATTATATGTTATTAACAAGAAGAATCCTAAGTTCAAGCAAAGACAAGGATAAGAAAAAACATTATTTATGGCTAGAATAGCAGGTATTGATTTACCAAAAAACAAGCGAGGAGTAATAGGTTTAACCTATATCTATGGAATTGGAAGGAGTTCAGCTCAATCAATTCTTGACCAAGCAGGTGTTAGTGTTGACAAGAAAGTTCAAGACTGGGATGACGATGATTTAAGTAAAATTAGACAGCTTATTACTGACGAGTTCAGAGTAGAAGGAGCTTTGCGTTCTGAGGTTCAATTGAACATCAAGCGTTTAATGGATATTGGATGTTACAGAGGTGTTCGTCACAGATCGGGTCTTCCACTTAGAGGTCAAAAGACCAAGAATAATGCTCGTACTAGAAAAGGTAAAAAGAAAACAGTTGCTAACAAGAAGAAGGCAACCAAATAAATAAGCGAATAACGTTTTACAAGATGGCAAAATCTACACAGAAAAAGAAAAAGAATGTAAAAGTCGAATCAATTGGTGAGGCTCACATTCATGCATCGTTTAACAATATCATAATCTCATTAACCAATAAGAACGGTCAAGTTATTTCTTGGGGATCTGCTGGTAAGATGGGGTTCAAAGGTTCTAAGAAAAACACACCTTATGCAGCTCAGTTGGCAGCAGAAGAGTGTACGAAAGAAGCTCATGATTTAGGATTAAGACGAGTTAAAGTTTATGTTAAAGGTCCTGGAGCAGGAAGAGAATCCGCTATAAGAACGATACATAATAATGGTGTTGAAGTAACGGAGATTATTGATATTACTCCTATTCCTCATAACGGATGTCGTCCTCCTAAGAGAAGAAGAGTTTAATTGTAAAGCATAAAACAGAAGAACAATGGCAAGATATAGAGGCCCTCAGTCAAAAATCGCAAGAAAGTTTAAAGAGCCAATCTTTGGACCTGATAGAGCTTTAGAAAAAAAGAACTATCCTCCTGGTCAACATGGACCTAACAAAAGAAGAGGAAAGCAGTCTGAATATGCTATTCAGTTGATGGAGAAGCAAAAAGCGAAGTATACTTATGGTATTTTAGAGAAGCAATTTTCTAACTTATTTAAGGAGGCATCGAGAATTAAAGGTATTACGGGTGAAAACTTGTTGAAACTTTGTGAGTCAAGACTTGATAATGTTGTGTTTAGACTAGGTCTTGCATCAACTAGGAGAGCTGCGCGCCAAATGGTGGGTCACAAGCATTTCGTGGTAAATGGCACTGTGATGAACATACCGTCTTATTCTTGTAAAGAAGGAGATGTAATAGAAGTTAGAGAGAGATCTAAATCTTTAGAGGCAATTAACGAATCACTAGCAAACAGAAGAGAGCAACATGATTGGTTAGAGTGGAATTCTCAAGATATGAAAGGTAGATTCGTAAACGCACCTGAAAGAGCTCAAATTAATGAGAATATTAAGGAGCAGTTAATCGTAGAACTCTACTCTAAGTAATAACATTCTAAAAAAATAATATATGGCAATTTTAGATTTTCAAAAGCCTGATAAGGTATTAATGATTGAATCAAACGACCAGCATGGTAAGTTTGAGTTCGGACCACTTGAGCCTGGCTATGGTATTACAATTGGTAATGCTATTAGAAGGATTTTGCTTTCATCACTTGAAGGGTATGCAATTACCGGTATCAAGATCGAGAATGTTGATCATGAATTTTCAACTATTGATGGTGTTGTAGAAGATGTTACTTCTATGATATTAAACCTTAAACAAGTTCGTTTTAAGCAACAAATTGAAGGTACAAATTCAGAAAAAGTAAATATTTCAGTTTCAGGCCAAGATAAATTAACGGCAGGAGACATTGGGAAGTTTACATCAGCTTTTCAGGTATTGAATCCTGATCATGTTATCTGTAACATGGAGCGTTCAGTTAAAATTCAGATGGAATTGACTGTTGAGAAGGGTAGAGGTTATGTTCCTTCAGAGGAGAATGACGTAGAGGATTCAGTTGTTGGTTTTATTCCAATTGACTCGATTTTCACACCTATGAAGAATGTGAATTACAGTATTGAAAACTATAGAGTAGAAGAAAGAACTGATTACGAAAAATTAGTTTTAGATATTGAATCTGATGGATCAATCCACCCGAAAGAAGCGTTAAAAGAGGCAGCTACTATTTTGATTCAGCATTTTGTCTTGTTTTCAGATGAAAAGATTGCACTTGAGACAGAAGTAAAATCTGCTGTCGAAGAGTTTGACGAAGATTCGCTCCACATGAGACAATTGTTAAAGACAAGGTTAATTGATATGGATTTATCAGTTAGAGCATTGAATTGCTTAAAAGCTGCAGAGGTTGATACTTTAGGAGAATTGGTACAATTTAATAAATCTGATTTGTTAAAGTTTAGAAACTTCGGTAAGAAGTCATTAACTGAATTAGATGAATTAATTGAAAATAAGAACTTGACTTTCGGAATGAACGTTGCGAAGTATAAATTGGATAAGGATTAGGAATTATGCGACACGGAAAGAAATTTAACCATTTAGGTAGAACAAGGTCACACAGAAAAGCGATGCTTTCTAACATGGCTTGTTCATTAATTCAACATAAGAGAATTAATACAACTGTAGCCAAGGCAAAGGCTCTAAGAGTATTTGTTGAACCTTTGATTACAAAATCAAAAAATGATTCAACACATTCGAGAAGAGTTGTATTTAGTTATTTGAACAACAAATATAGTGTTTCAGAATTGTTCAGAGACGTTGCTCCTGCGGTAGTAGATAGACCCGGAGGGTATACAAGAATCATCAAAACTGGAAACAGAATGGGTGATAATGCCGAAATGTGTATGATTGAGTTGGTAGATTTCAATGAAATCTACGGTAACGAGACTAAAACAGCTAAGAAGAAATCTAGAAGCAGAAGAGGTTCTGGTAAGGCGTCAACTAAAACTGCCGAAGTAGCAACAGAAGGTACAAAAGTGGAGGCTGCAGAAGCAAAAGCACCAAAAGAAGACGGTAAAGATTAAAAGTTAATTTTACGTTGATAAATTAAATTGAAAA
>Ga0206687_1005665_pt1 | contig 17387 bp, 1 predicted proteins | sample M130m12015metaT_FD_156016 | JGI IMG/M metagenome (GOLD analysis project Ga0206687, IMG submission 156016) | Metatranscriptome of ammonia-oxidizing marine archaeal communities from Monterey Bay, California, United States - M1 30m 12015... | ecosystem: Environmental > Aquatic > Marine > Intertidal...
GACTGATCCGACACAGCACGATCGCTTGTGTTGGAACTGTCGAAAATGACAGTTTTAAAAAGATTAGGGTTGCTTGCCTTTCTTGGGCTAGTCCCTCAATATCGTGCTTGGAATTTCAATTTCGGTACTTTTGGTAACCAGGAACCTGTGCTCATATATGGCAGCGGTTTCGATGCAGATGCTGTCGCTTATGTCGGTCTTTATGACATCGAAAAAGGCGCAGAACTTGAAAACTACATTCCATTAGATGACTGCATAGTCCATAAACAACGAACATTTGAAAACTCAGATGAAATGCTCCCATTGACACAAACCGGATACTATTATATCGAATGCCAATCTGACCCAACCCGATTTACTCACGACACAGTTTATGGTCTTTGGGTATCGATTGATGGTGAGGAACAGATCTTAAAAGAGGTTACAGTACAATTTGATGCAAATCAATCTCCTCGTTCTAGATACGAAGATACTGCTGCTCAATCTCTTGAAGAAGCAAAATCAAAAGGACGACGATTTCGTCGTGAAGATAACCCAAAACCTAAAGTTGAAGGTATAACTCCACGCGAAGGTTCCCCAAAAGGTGGCGTTATTGTAACCATCTATGGCCAAAATTTACAATCTCGAAAGATTGATCTTGGTGGTCAAAAATCAGAAGGCGACGAGGGAGAAAACTATCAAGTTTGGTTTGAGCGTGAATACGAAGGTGAAAAATGGGTCATCCCATGTGATGTTGATCGTATGTTAACTCTCCATGCTCGACCACTCAGTGGTCAAGATTTCGTCCTTTGTGAAACTCGTGAGATGCCAAGATTTTACAGATTTTATTTAAAAATGACCATTGATGATGGTGATGTTCTTAGCGGTGGTCACTTTGACTTTTACGAGTCTAAATCACCCACTGCTGATTACTTCTTCCCATCCAATTCTGGACCAGCTTTCGCCAAAGGTCAATGGGACTATGAAGGCGAATTCTTCACCAAGTGGTTTGATGTTGATGATAATTCTGACGGAATTGAAGATGAATCATTTATGAAACATTGGTACCAAGACAGAAAAGAATTCCAAAATTGTCAAAATCCAATCGGTATTGAAGTCTACAATAAAGACACACTGAAGCCATATGAAAATTCTGCTAATGAAAATGCTGATGGGAAACCACAAGCTGATTTTATTGACTCTGTCCGCGGTTTCAAATGCCAAAATAGCACACAGACAGTTAATCCAAAGACTGGTACCCAAACCATTACTTGCCCAAATACCAAAGTACGATATCGATGTGTTCCAGGTATTAACCAAATGAGAGGTCGTATCTACACCGCTGTTCATGGAAGATCAGACGATCCCGATTTTCATGCTAACAGACTTCATGAATCTCCAAAAATTGTCAACGATAATGATGGTTATAAATCCGAAGCCGTTATTCACTTGAACGACGGTCAAAATTGTGGATCTCACCCTAACTGTGGTCAAAATAAGCGACTTAATTTCAAAAAAGTCTCTGGTAACGATGGTCTTATCCATTATTTGGCAAAAACAAGTATTCCTGGTGCATATAACTTTACTTACGAAACAACTCACCAAGGTAAAGTTGTTGTGAACAAGAGATGGAATAATTACATGACCTCTGATGACCTTTATCCTGTTAATTACGAAGTCTACCCACAAATCAAATCTGTCTACCCCCAAATGGGTTCACTCAATGGGGATACTCTTCTTACCATTGACGGTACCGGTTTTATCTCTGATGGTCTTGGAGGAACAGTCAGTGTAACAATTGGTGAAACGGAATGTATGATTGAAAGTATGACTGAAACACAAATCAAATGTAGAACTGTTGCCGGAACTGAGGAAGAACCAACATGGGAAGACGCTAAAAGAGCTGCTTTGGTCAATACCGATGGAAAATCTTCTTCTGACTTTCACAGAACTCACTTCACACTTGACCAAGTCCCAACAGTAGACGCTTGTATCGATCTTTGTGTCAAGGATTTTACTTGTCTAGCTTACATTTTCCAAAAATCAGATCCCAGCCATACCGGTTGCTGGATGATCGACTACATGGGTGCCAACGCTACTATGGAAGCCGAATGGAGATCAGCAAAGTGGAGTGATTGGGTTGGATGTCAATCAGGATACCTTCCATGGTCTGCTCGTGAAGCTGAAGAGACATCATGTTACACTGGTCGTGGTGAAGCTTATGTTGGAAATGCTAATCTTGGTTACGGTTCCTTGGGTACTCAACAAGAATGTGCTGATGGTGAATTCTGTAGAAATCCAACACCTGAATCAGACCAATTTCCATATTGTTATGAAAAGAGATCAGGTGCCAAAATGACCTGCAAAATCCATGGTTGTGGTCAAGCCGCACCAAAATATGTCGGTAATCGTGGCGTTGCAATTGAATTGACTGATAAACAACACGAAGACCATTGGAATTATCATCATGCTGTCCCATCACGATTCTATAATCAAAATCAAAAATGGACTCATCCAATCTTTTACGTTTCTGGAACCAAAGATGCTATGTGGTACGACCAAAATACAGCTCAAGATTACTATATGATTCAAGCTAGAAACTTTTTCATTCCTCCATATGATGGTGTTTACTCTTTCACAGTCATTTCTGACGATCGTGCTGAATTGCGAATGGACTTTGGAGATGATGGTACCTATGACTTCTCTACACGTGTTACATATCACATGAGCACTGATAGCACTCAAGACTATTCCGACAGAACAAACTCAAAACGATATAGTTTGACAAAGGGCGAAAAGTTTTACATTGAATCGTTCTTCACTGAATTCAACGGAGATGCTCGATTTCAAGTATCCGTAGTTTACCATGGACTTGAAGGTGATGCATCATGGATCGATAACCGATTAAAGAAGGAGTTCAACCTTGACAACTATGCTTATGATATTCAACGACTTTATTTCGATTCAGACGGCAGAGAGGATCAATCTTGGATTACTTTGAAAGTTCCATATGCGGAACTCGAAGCTGAAACTCACTCTAGTGGAATTACTGCTGATGAGTTCGTCCGTGAGGCCGGCCTCGAATTTAACATCCGACAATGTGGTGATAATAATCAGTGCTTTGAAACTGGTGATATCAATACTAAAACATGGGACTCAAAAGATATGGAACAAAAAATAAAAACAGAATGGCTTACCACAACATGTTCTCATTCTGGTCTCATGAAACCCCTTCATTATCACGGAACTTATGAGTCAGAAAATACTTGGCCTGGACGTCATCATTTTGTTGCTGGTCAACATGCGATGTGTGGTAGATATTCTCATGAAGTTCACAATCATGATATCTGGAATACTCATGTTAGTAAAAAGTTCTCAACAACTGAGTTCCAAGATTTGTGTTTTGCTTACAAAGGTCATATTCAATGGCTTCAAGTATACGGTACCTATAAGCAAGTATCAGATGGTAAAAACTGGAGAAACTGGATGACAGTTGATGTCAACTTAAACAGTGCCGAATGGACTTTCACCTGTATTAAGATCGCAGACGAATTAGATTTGGTCTATGGTTCACTGAGAGACGAAGACTCAATGTACTTTGATGTTAGCAATATTCGATTGTCTAATGAAGAATATTCTCCAATCTACATTGACGAATTGCATCTTGGTAAAATGAAATCAACGCTATCTATCACTCAAACCAACCAACCACTTTCGTTCAACGGTCAAGTTCCTGTTAAATGCGAAGTCTATTTCCACAGTTCCAGATGGTGGGGAGCTAGAATTCGATTTAAATGGAAAACTTGGAACTCTGAATCAAACTGTGGTTACGAAGCACCACTACCAGAACTCCTTCCAGCTTCAACTGTCGATTCAACCGGTACAACTAACTTGGTTGACGGGGCAAATTGGTTTGATGATGATTATCACAACATTGGTACTCCTTATGCTGAACACGCAAACGCCCATTTATTATGCAGAACATGTCCTGATGACACCCCGAGAAATTACAAGAGAATGTCTTATACTTACAAACGAAGTGATAATACAAGAACATGGGCTGATGTTTGGATTATGAAAGAAAGTATCATGAATGATGAATGGGATGTTGATTTCAAACTCACTTTGGAAGGCCGTCCGGGTGAACTAAGCATGAATTTTAATCGTGATGTTCATGCTTTCCATCTTAAAAATGCTTTGATTGAAACTTGGCCATTTCTTGGAAATGCACAAGATGGTGACTTGGACATTCGTATCACAAGAAATGGTTGGTGTAATGATGGATACTATTTCTGGATCAAGACACAACAACATGGTAAAATGCCCAAAATCAATATGGAATACACTCAAAATTCGAATAACCTCCGATCTGAGATTTTCGCTAAACATGACTTTACAACTGGTGTCATCACTCAATACATGCCAGGTTCTGTTACAGCCACAGCTCATCATGTTCCCCAAGTTGTTGTAATGGCCAATGGTCAAAGATCTGCTTGTGAAAACTGTGACTTCAAATGGTCATCAGATTACACTGCTACCGTCGAATCTGTTGTCGCTGATAATAACCAAATTGCAAGAGGTGATTCTCTTGATATCACTTTTGATGTTAAGTCATACGATGGTACACTCGATAATGTTCAATTCTTACTCTCTGATTCCCCCCTTATTTGTGATGCATCCACCATCACCGGTGACGGATCAGTAAAGTCTATCACTTGTACTGCTGGTAATGTCCCAGTCAGTGATAATCATTCATTCGTTATGATTATACCTGAAGTTGGTTCAGCTGAATACACCGGTGCATCATTCTCATCAGTTGCAGGTGTTGGATCATACTCACCAACAGTTGGTTCACAAAATGGTGGTACCATTGTCACTGCTACTGGTACCGGTTTCAAGACTGGACAAGTCATTACTGTCAGCATTGGTGGTTCCGACACTGAATGCGACTCAGCTGGTTTCGAAGTCACATATGATTCACTCACTTGTGTCACACGACCAAATGGAGGTATCGCTGGGGGTAATACACCCACAGTTTCTAGTATTAGTAAGAACTCCTTCACAGTCATGGGTGGAGAAGAATTCACAATTAGTGGTTCTGGTTTTGATGCTGAATCAGGCTGTGATACTGATGGCTCTGTGATGATCGGCGACAAGGAAGCTGAAATTGTTTCATGGACATCAACCGAAATCATTGCACGATCTGTTGCAACATCTGACTTTGGTTCATCCGATGTTATCGTATATGTATGCAACAAGGGTTATACAAATACAATGTCTGCTTCTACACCATTTAAAATCAATAATGTAAATGGTGCTTTCTCTTCGCTTATGGGAGGTCGTGAGCTTGTCATCAATGGTGCAGGTTTCAAATCCGATGGTGGTAACGAAGCTGATGCTTTAATCGTCACAGTTGGTGGTATTCCATGTGACGTAACCTCTGTTGAACCAAACAAAATCAAATGTACTACCGGTGTTATGGGTAATACGTTGAGATTGAAGGCAGCCGCCAGAGGCTTTAGTTACAAAGAAGGTGGTGCCGATGCAACCGACATTGAAATCGAACAAGGAACGGAAGTTGAATGGAGCTGGATGATTTCACTTGCAGGTGTCACTCCACAAATTCAAATGCAAAAAGTTTCAAACAAGGGCGACGCCAGTGGTGATAATATGTGGTCCGAACCAATCCTTGGTAACGAAGGAAAATTCACTAAACAATTCAAAAACAAGGGAACCTACCACTACTCTACAGGTCTTATGGATATGGCAACCACATTTGCTTCTGGGACAATTCGAGTTGTCGATGCTACTGATAAAGCAGCCCGGGTTTCTGTTAACATCAATGGTGTTGAAGCTGAACATATTGGAAGCTCAAATAATGCTCAACCAGCTGTATCCGATTGTTCTTTCATGGCCACTACTACAGCCGCTACGAACCCAGATAGTGGTCACTATGTCCACTACAGTTGGGCATCCACACCAAATATGGCTAGTTACAAGATGTTGGGTTCTACTTCAACTGGTTACGAAAGTGATCGATTCTCACCATTCGCTACCGTCAGAGTTTGGATGAACGGTGCCAATGGTTTCGATGCTTCTGACTGTGGATCGGATGCTCAAATCAGTTTCGGTGAATTCCAATGTGTCCAAGATAACGACAATTCCGGCGTTTTCTTTCAATGCGATATTGCTGGAACTGACTTAGATGTTAATGAATCGTATGATATCAGTGCCATTATCCCTGGTATGGGAGCTGCATATTATGACGCTCAAATGTATGTCGATGCTGATGAAAACGGCGAAAATGGTGTTTACGCCTGGAATGGACGCGAAGTTGCTTTTGCTGCCTTCGGAAATACTGTCACTCCAGATAAAATCTCTAGATTTGGTGGGGCTGAACTTCAAATCGATGGATCAGGTTTCGTTGAACCAGAAGTTTACTTCCAAGTCGATGGTGCCGGTGCCAAATTCCCATGTACCATCTCAGCCTATGACTACACTACGATCGAATGTAAAATGGGTAAAATCACATCAAGTGCTAATCAAGCTGACTCAACCTTGGTTGGAACAGTCATAGTTGGTGAAGAATCATTCACTTTCGATGCCAGCTTCCAAACACGTGATAGCAAAACACCAAAGATCACTTCGGTCTCTCCAATGTCTGTTAGTAGTGCAGGTACAACTATTACTTTGGCTGGATCCAATCTTGATGGGCTCATGGTCACTATTGGTGGTGACGAATGTGTTACAACCAGTTCCGCTGCCAACTCGGTTGAATGCACAATGCCTGACCTTGCTACTGGATATCATTCAGTCAAGACTCATGCAATGTATGGTGCTGTTGTCATGGACAACACTCAAATCACATCTGAGCTTGCAGCCAGTTCAATGTCTCCTTTAGCAGCAGGTCTAAATGGTGGTGTCACCGTTACTGTTGCCGGTTTTGGCTTCAACGAAGATACTGTTGTTAGTGTAAGATCTGAAGATGGAAGTCTTCTTTGTGAAATGTGTTACACTACAGTAGTTTCAGCAAGCGAACTTACTTTTGTTGCACCACGTGCAGCCATTGCAAATGTTGCAGAGGTCACTGTCAAACACGAATTTCTCACAACTGCCTTGGCTCCATTCTCATTCACATACTCTGATAGCTCATCAACATTGAACGCTGGAAGTGTAACTGATAATCTTTCCGGTGGTGAATCAATCGAACTTACTGGTCAATTCGATTGTGCTGGTGTTTCTATTGATTTCGTTCAAGCGCGTGATCCTTGTGAAGCTGGTGCTCATCAATGTCATAACAGAGCTACCTGTACACCAACTACTGATGGTCTTGACTATACTTGTGAATGTGACAAAGATGTAGTTGTAGATGGAACAGGTTCCAATTGGTATGGTCACGGTAATGGACGTGAATGTTACCATTTCTCACGTAGAGATAAACAACTTTACGCTGATGCTGTTGGTTTCTGCGAATCCGAAGGTTACTATGACTACAACATTGATTCTGATGCAAAACTTGAATGGTTCAAAGAATATCTTAAATGGATTGAAGGATTCAACTCAAGGGGATCGGACTTTACAGATGCCTACGGTACCTATGTTATGATCAATGGTGTTATGTCTTGTGTTAGAAATAACAATGTAAACGATGTTCATGAATTTGAAATCGTCGGAAGTAGTGCCGAAGAGTGCGATAACTGGGGCAAAGAAGGTGATGACTTGAAAAAACGAGTTCACTGTATGTTAGGTACACAAGGACGTCGAAACTGTATTGATCCAGCAAACGAAGGTAGAAATGATTACGCTGGTTGGATTAACAAATCACCAGCTGGCCTTGAATGTGACCACTGGGATAATGTTGGCGATAAATGGGCCGATTTTGATTCTTATTCTGGCAAGGAACTTATGAACAGAGAAAACTATTGCTCGAACCCATGGGGAAGTTCAATCGGTCCATTCTGCCCAGCTAAAATGAGAAATTCAAATGGAGACATCTACTGGATGGAGTGTCAAATCCCAACTTGCGAAGCTGTCGAACAAAACATCCCAAGAACGACATGCGCAATCAAAGCATTTGGTTTCGCTGATATGGAAGGTCGAAATGATGAAGATTGGGATTCAAGATATTCCGATTTCCATTCCGATGAAGGTTGCTACTTGGCAAATCACTATCAAGGAAAAATGGAAAATCCCCGCCGATGTACTGATAGACAACGATATGGTGGATATCCATTTTCTATTCTTCCAGTTGAAGGTACTAATTTCTATCAATTAATGAGAAATACCATTGAAGACGATCCAAAATTCGTTATGGCTGACCCAGGTGCAGATTTGCCATGGCAAGTTCGATTCGAGCGAATGTCAGAACTTGGTGATCTTGGGTTTGATGTCTCTAGAACATACTTTGCCATCGAAGAAGATGCTTTTGCACCCGGCACTTTTGCCATCCGTCATGGTGACTTTTATATCCAAGCCCCTCATCCACATGATTGTATTAACAGAAGTTGTGGATATCTTCATATGATTCACCAAGACAATATTTCGGAATATCCCACAGAAGATTTTGCATTTATCTTTCAATGTAGATCAGACAATTTTGGAGAACTTATCGATCAACAAAAACCACAACATAAAGTTATTGAAACTGTTGCTGGAACATGCTCAGCAAGTTCTATTTCAATTACTGCTCCATCATTGGATGCTGGTAATTACAAGATCATTGTTAGAGATGGTAATGGTGTTGCAGCAGGTGCCGTTGATGTAAATTATAAGATGGAAATTACTGGTGCATCTCCAGATACTGTCGGTATTGGTGGTGGTACTCCAGTTACATTTATCGGTACCGGTTTCACTGAAAATACTAAAGCCATGCTTTGTGGAGAAGAACTCGCTTTTGTCAGATACAATGCGGCATCTCAATCAGGTGATGACGAAGAAATTGTTTTCTTGACGAACCCAATTGATCTCACTGCATGTCCATCACCTTCTCTTGAAATGAGCGATTATGATGAATCAAATGATAGCATGATCACCGAAGGTGGTAGCCGAAAACGACGAAATAATCCTTTCAATGTTGACGCAAGTCTTTCACCAACCGTGACCGGTGTCGAACCAAAAATGGGTGGAACTGCTGGTGGTACTAAATTAACCATAACTGGTACAAAGTTCGGCTCTAATACCGCCGATGTGGAAGTTACAATTCATGGATCGATCTGTGCAGTGGAATCTGTAACGGATACCGAAATTGTCTGTGAAACCGGTATCTTCCCACGTGATGGAACTGCACAAGAGCCAATTGATCCAGTCGTTACCATTGCTAACGGACCTGGTATCGCACTTTCTGATGCAACTGAAGCAACTCAATTCTGGTACATCGACAGATGGTCTTCACCATATACCTGGGGTTGCACTGATGACTCATGCAAACCAAAAGACGGTGAAATTATTGTTATTCCAGCAGGCCAAGTTATTCTTCTTGATGAAACTACTCCTCATTTGGCTGTCCTTATCATTGACGGCGGTAAATTCATCTGGGCTAGAGAAGATGGTATCGAACTTCATATGGATTACGGTATCGTTAACTCCGGTGGTAGCTTCGAAATTGGTACCGAAGAAGAACCCTTCTGTAGTGGAAGCGCTCTCATCAAAATGTACGGTCATCAACGTAGTATCAATTTACCAATCTATGGTGCTAAGGTATTCGCTATCCGATTCGGTACCATTGATATCCACGGTTGTCCAAAAACTACAACATGGACAGAATTAGACATAACAGCCGATGTTGGTGACACCGATATCATTCTCACTCACCCTGTCAAAGACGACTGGTTTGTTGGTAATGAAATTATCATCGCTGCAACTGGTGATATCACAAATTTCCACCGATCTGAAAAACGTGTCATCGCTGCCGTCTCTGATGATGGTTACACTGTCACTATTACTGAACCATTGGAACACAAGCATATTGCTGTTTGTAATAATGGGCCAGGTAATAATGGACTTGGTTTCGGCTGGGCTGGTGAAATTTGTATGAGAGCAGAAGTTGGTCTCCTTACCAGAAACGTTAAAATGATGGGTAACTTCAATCATCATTTCGAAGAGGAATTGGCTGAATGTGAACTCGGTGCTGGTCTTTCACTTGGTGGTACACAAACTTGTTTCCAAAATCGATACGGTCACGAAACTGGGTCTGATCAGTTCGGATCAGTTCTCTTCCTCCACAAACCAGATCATGCCAAAATTGAATTCCTTGAGGTCACTCATGCTGGTCAAGCATTTAACCTTGCTCGTTATCCAATTCATTTCCATCAACCTGGAACATTACCAACATCATATGTAAGAGGTTGTGGTATTCACAACACATTTAACAGAGCTTTGACAATGCACGGTGTCCATAATCTCACTGTTGAATATAATGTTATCTACAATGTTATGGGTCTTGCTTTCTTCCTTGAGGATGCAGTTGAAGAAGATAATGTTCTTCGATATAACTTGGGTATTATGAACAAAAAATCATCATCTCTTTTAAATGTTGACTCAACTCCATCAGTTTTCTGGATTCCAAATCCAAACAATATCTTTTATGGTAATCGTGCAGCAGGATCAACTCACTTTGGTTTCTGGTTCAATCCACCAGATGAACCCACCGGTCCAAGTTCTAAGATGGCTGAATATCAAAACTTTTGTGTTAAAAATCGTCCACTTGGTCTTTTTTATAATAATACTGCTCACTCTATGGGTCAATACGGTATGTGGGTGTTTACTGATCTAACCCCAACTTCAAATGGAGCCTGTGGTGATCGCCAGCCAAAAGCTATCAAGTTTGGTGAAATTCCTGAAGTCCATCACGATACCGGAATCGCTTTTACACAAGATGAACGTGATTCTTTACCAGGTTTCTTTGCCTGGCATTGTCTTCGAGGTGCTGAGGTCGCCACTGGTGGTGCTATGCACTTTATTAACTTCATTGCCGTCAATAACTGGGTCTCTGGTCTTTCATGGAAAGAAACTTTCTTACATACATATGCACTTGATGCTAAAGAAGATGAAGCTTCTATGTACAAGAGATCTATTGTCATTGGTCACATTGGTGGTGACGACACTCTCGATGCTTGTGGTGACATGGGTGTAGAAACACCATGGAAATTCTTTGCATTTACCGTCGATGATATTCGATTTTACAATTATGATGAACCGACTCCAGATTTGGCTGCCACTGATCTATCTGCCTATCCAACAGCTCGTGAACTCCCAGAACGTCGTTGTGTTGCGTTCGATCCATGCTATGGTTCCAATGCTTTCGATTGCGGTGCTATTACATACTTTAAAAATGTTAAATGGGATAACTGTGCCAGAAGAACATCATTTGCATGGGAACACGAAGCTGCTATTTGGGATATTGATGGTTCATTCGCCGGACAAGGACCAAACAAGTTCATCGTCTCTCAATCCGATCATTTCGATCCAGCTTTCTGTAAAAATGACAATAGTGGTAAATACGATTTGGATGGTGATGCTCCTCACGGTGCACAAATTTGCGATGGAGAAAAAGACGGAAATGAATTCAAACTTCACCGATTTATGTTCAATAAACCATCACCAGAATCAATGAAAGGAACTATGGCCGTATTTGAAAATGAGCATGGTATCACCAAATCTGGTTTCCGTAATTGTCGTCCACGTGGAGAAGGTTGGATGGTACTCCTTCAAGGTAATCATGAATATTCAATGAAATTCGAACAACATGATCATATCTCTAATATCTCATACTCTGGTGATATTGATGATTTCGAAACTGGTCAATGGATCAGTATCCGACACGATTTCCCAGAACGTATTGACGAAGCCAATTTGAATGGTCAATCATCAAGATTCCCTATGAAATATCCTGGTACCCTTATTAACGAAACTGCTGGTGAAACTTGGGGCGATGAAAACACAATGGAGCCATTTACATATTCTGTGGATAAAGACACAGCTCCATTTTCTGTTAAATATTTATTCAACGGAAAGGACAATACTGAAAAACCTCAATTGGATGAATTTTCTGGAGCTTATACCTATGGTGAAAGTTACTTTGTTCAGCCAAACTTCTTCAAATGTTTCTTCAAAGACTGCATCGTTCCAGAACCAGAACCACCAACACCACCACCACCACTTGTCAAATGTAACTTTTTGGACTGTAATGGTGGTATGACAAATGACTGGGATGATTTGAGCGTAGATATTGCTCAACATATGGTTATTGATAGCGCTGCGGTCACTGCTGCTAACAATCATTTTAAATTCAGTTCAATGTTCCTTGAAGGTACTTTGGAAATCGAAGGATCTTCAATCGCTCCCGGATCTGAGCTTATTATTGAAGCAGATCATATGGTCATTAATACTGGTGCTGAATCTGCAGACAATCTCGGTCGAAGAAAACGAAGAGATATTCAAAATGTCATGAATGGTGCCCTCATCATCGGTACGGCTGACAATCCGATCCCATGTGATGTCAAGGTCACTGTTAAGATTTCTGGTGATAAATTCTCACAATCATTTGGAGCATTACCAGATTCTATCCCAATCGGTGCAAAAGCACTTGGTGGTCTTGGAAGCATTCAAATGCATGGTTGTGAAATCAGTCAAACATGGTCTACTCTTGCTGATACTCTTGATGTCTCTGGCAACGAAATCACTGTCAATGATGATGTCAGTGAATGGAAGGTTGGCGATGAAATTGCTATCGCTGCCACTAGTTTTGATCACAGAGAAACTGAATATTTCGCAATCACAGCCATGAATGGTCAGACTTTGACTTTGAATGCAACTTCACAATTCCGTCATTTGGGTACATCGACGACTTCAAAGACTTTATTGGGCCGCGAATATAATCAAGGTGCTGAAGTCGCTCTTCTGACACGTAATATTAAGCTTGACGGTTCTGGTGGTGCCGACGGAAAAGTTGGTGCTCGTATTCTTATAACACCATACAGTGAAGAGTTTAATGGTCATCACTATGTCAGAAGCGGATTCGGTCAATTTAGCTTTGTCGAATTCAAGGGATTCGGTCAATTCGGATACGACAATTATGATGATATGCGTGCACAAATTTTGTTCTACCAAGTTGATGGTTCTGAAGATCTTGATTCTGGACGGGAACGATCATACGTTACTGGTTGTGCTTTCCATGCTGGTTTCCATACTGCTGTTGCCGCCATGTACGATTCAAATAACATCGAAATTTCAAATAACGTTATGTTCGGTTTGGTCGGATCCGCTATCAAGACCGACTCAACTGGTTTAATTATTGACGGAAATGTAATCGGTAATGTCTACCAGTCTCAACTCTATGATGAATACTTCTCGAGCACAGTCAATGCCAACTTTGCCGATGACGTCATGCCCGCCGGTATTGATACTGAAATGGTAAAGGAAGTTACAATCACGAACAATCGTGTTGCTGGTGTTGATGGTTCATGCTATGCTGGTCATGGTGAAGAATGTGACTCTGATACTGAAGCATGCAGTGCCACCACCGGAACAAATGCCTGGACTGGTAATATTGGTCACTCTTGTGGTAGAGGATATTATGTTCTTCGTATTGGTCACGGATGTAGTAAAGTATCTGGATTCACTTTCTACAAAATGAATCAACTCGGTGTTATGTTTTTAGTCAACAAGGAAGTTAAGAATACCATCATTGAAAATACGATTATTGCTGACTCCAAGGTTGCTTTTAGCGCAATCATGTCAGGTCCAGATCCGTACCGACATATGGCTGAAGAAAAAACAGTTACAGTCAAGAACTCTGTCATTATTGGTAAAGACGATTCGTCCTACGATTGTGCATATGATTATCCACTATCGCAAAATTTCTTCGCCAAGGGTCCCACTGCTAGACAAAATCCAAATCTTAAGAATGACGAATCCGCAGCTATGTTGACTCCTGAATTCCCTGGTGATAAAACAGGTTTCCCAGCATGTGCCATGTTCGACCTCGATGTTGATGTTGCTCTCTACGGTAAAACATGCATTTTCGACACTGCTTTCTCGGAATTCAATGGAAAATGTGGCGGCAAAGACTTTATCGTCAGTGGAAATAAGAAAGGTAACGCTGATCACACATTCAAGATTGACTTTGTTTCTGGTAACAGCTGTACTAATTGTGACCAGAAGAAAATGGTTCGATTTTATAGACCGGAAGATGGTAAGGTCAACCCAGCTGATTGTGTCGATCTTCATTGTGATGGTAAAAAGAAGGGTATCGTTCAAGATATGGATGGTGGTATGTTTGGTACTGCCGGTACATATATGGCGGAATCTGAATTCGAATGGGACGGCCAAACAAGAGGTGGTGTCACTTACACTAGTCCACGTGATGGTCTTGGTGATTACAGAATTCCAACACCAATGCAAACTCGTATGGATGGTTCAAGAATTCCATTTGAGGACGTTTACACTCATGCTGGTGTAGTCCGAGATCCAAGCTGTGAATATAAGACCGATATGTCCGATTCTAACCTGTGGTTCTGTCCAGCCAGTTCCGGTTTGGAATATCACGATATTATTTATGAAATGATGGATGAAGATCATATTAATAGACGTCTTACTCCATTGGCTGTAAGAGAAAACGATGGTGGATATCTTGATATTATCAATGGTCCAGGAGATCACTCATGCTGTATCGGTTACGCATGTAGTTTAAGATTGATGACAATTCACTCTACAATTGCATGTGGTAAATCATATGATTACTACTTTTCATCCACCTTACCATTAGAGGCTAAATTCCATTTCCCATATGCCCCAGAATCATGCAAGATAAAAATAGCTTTCTACACTAAGCGGCCTAATCGTGTTGATATCCATATGGATGACACTTTTGTTCCAGCAAATAATGCTATTCAAAATGCTGATGGATCTATTCAATGGGAGAAACCAGATTCAATTCATGTCCCATCTATTGATTCACATGATTCTGGATCAAATTATCAAGAAAGAGATCAACAACTTGTTCACATTATTCTGAGTGGTGGTCACACATACACAATCAAGACTGTTCAAACCTTGGTCTTGGAATTAGCTGTGACTACAGAATTAACTGAGGATGATTTCTATGATAATGGTAACCTTGCCGGTAACATTGCTGCACTCCTTGGTATTGATCCAAGTCGAATCAGAATTATGAATGTTATTAGTGAATCATCTGCAAGAAGACGAAGACGTCATGTTGAAGATAACTGGGTGGTTTATGGTAAACTAAGACGCAGAAGAGAAGGCGGAGCCACCGAAAACCGACTTCAATTAGAAATCGAACCAGAAATTGATTCAAATGTTGGAGCTGAAGCTCTTGATGAAGTTGCTCAAGAAGTTATTGCAAATCCAACTGCATTGGCAGAAGCAACTGAAGCTGCTATGAAAGAAGTTGACCCAACATTTAGTGTCGAGCCAAATGTAGCTGTTGCAAAGGCACCAAAAGAACCAGACACACCACCACCAGCGGTCACCTTGGCAGAACAGCTTGGTGTTGCTGAAATGACCCCAGAAGATGATTTAGATGAATTTATAAAAGGCCTTAACGATGCCGCTGGTATTGATATCACAACCCTTGAAACTGCTCATGAAAAAGCTGCTAAAGAACAAGAAGAAGCTGATAAGGCATCTGAACTTATTACTTATGACACTCCGACCACAATGGTTCTTGATACTAGCTCAATCCCAACTGGACCACAGCTCTTGGGTCAAAAAATGTTCCAAGCAATCTCATTATCTGTATTGGATCAAAATGGCGAACATATGGAAAATGTTGGTTATGTTGAAGAACCTTATCAAGTCAGAGCTGAAATCTTTGAACCAGTTCTTATTGACGGTGCTGATACCCCATCAATCGATGGTGATACCGTTGTTGAATTCAAGCCTGGTAATGGTTATGCTGTATTTGATAATCTTATCTTCCGTGGTGGTATGACATCATGCAAGGTTCAATTCAGTATCAAGCGACCAGGAGATTCCGGTATTGCTTCAGTTCAATCGGTTGCAATCGATTTCTTACCAGAAGCCCCAGTTGGAGAATGTATCCCAACTGAAGGTGAAGGATTTGATAGAAAGATTTCAATGACTGAATCCTGTGACTATGTCTGTCTCACACCATGTGTTGATCTTTCTGGAATGGGAGGTGAAAATGCTGGCCCAATCTGTAATGATGTCACCACTTGCGCTGGTGATCCTGATGCCGGTAATCCAACCTTTGCTACATGCGAAACCAGTGGATGTGCTTGTGATTTGGATTCTATCCCAGCTGTTGAAGATCTAAATCCAGCTGATTACATGACCGCAGTGTGCACTAGTGGTGCTGTTGAGCTTAGAATGAATAAATGTATCATGAACAAATTTGGTTTCTCCCTCAAGGACCTGTACATTAACGGTCCCACCAAGACTGACGATTTTGAAAATCTTGCATCATCTGTTGATAATACCTGTAGAGGTATGCTTGGCTTCGATAATGGCCCAGAATACGTTTTCAAGATTGATAGAACACTCAGTGACTGTAACACCGAAACTGGCACTGATGCCGATGGCAAAGCTACTTACAAGAATGCTGTCCAAGGATTTAGTGGAACCACTAATGACGTTATCAGCAGAAAGAAGGAAGTATTCATTGAATTCGGATGTAAATTCGAGGTTGATCTTACCGTATCTACCAATATTGGAAAAGTAGGCACACATTCATATGAAGTTGAACTGGAAGCTGGAGAAGGATCATTTGATGTCACCATGGCTGTTTATGAAGATAATTCATTCACAAAGGTTGCCGATACAGATTATGAAGTAGCTGTTCCAGATCATGTCAACGTTGGCGTAAGTGGAAACAATCTCGGTGACACTGGTTACACTGTCGTTGCCAAAAATTGTTGGGTCACCCCAGACGATGATGTCAATAATCCAATCAAATACGATGCTCTCATCGATGGTTGTCCAAACCCAGATGATGTTGACAATATTTTGGTAATTGAAAATGGAGTTGGTAATCAAGCCAGATTCAGTTTCGCATCATTCCAGTTCGTCGGACAGGAGGTCGGACAACTTATTTATGGACATTGTGAAGTTCATATTTGTGATCCAAATGCCGAGACATGCGCGCCATCATGCGATGGAAGCCGTAAACGACGTAATGCAGATGATGATAGCTCAAGCACAGTTGTTTCCTTCGGCATGAATGTCGCTCCAACAGCCGGTCACTGCAGACGAGAATGCTTGGACGGTACATGTGAAGATAAATGTACTCGACAAGACATGATCGGAAAATAAATTATCAATAAGTTCACAAATATAGAAGAAAAACGTACAAATGTAGTATTCCCATCTATGATACAAAACGTATCCTCTTAATTTAACACACAAAAGGTGTTTCAAATAAAACCCCC
>Ga0206687_1625030_pt1 | contig 15663 bp, 1 predicted proteins | sample M130m12015metaT_FD_156016 | JGI IMG/M metagenome (GOLD analysis project Ga0206687, IMG submission 156016) | Metatranscriptome of ammonia-oxidizing marine archaeal communities from Monterey Bay, California, United States - M1 30m 12015... | ecosystem: Environmental > Aquatic > Marine > Intertidal...
ATATGCGTGTCGGTATAAAATCATGCCAGAAAAATTACTTGTGTATTCATGGTGCACGTGCACCAGCATTAGAATTTATTTCTAAAAGTGCTGTTCTTTTTGATGTAGCTAGTTATGACGGTGTGAATACTTGTGGTGGCGACAAATGGGAAACAATTACTGCCATGACAGCAACTCCTAATGATGCTATTAAATCACAATCAGGTGTGGGTTACCTATCCACTTATGCCACAACAAGAAATACAGTTACCATTACCGTTGATCACAGAATTAGTGTTGGTATTAAAAGTGATGATAATTTATTTAACAAAGCTGTGTACACAGTCACAGATAGTATAGGCGGTACATCATTGTTTGAAGGCACTGGTTACGACTCTTTGAATAACGACAATGAAGGCGTCATTAAATTAGTTAATGGTAAAGCTGTGTCATTTGATAAAGGTAATAGAGGCCACAAAACGCGTCAAATTACTGTTACTGCAACTAGAGCATTGGCAGCTGATACATCATTGAAAATTAAAACAAGAAAAGCATGCCTAATTAATGTGAAAGTTCGTAATTCAAATGATCGTCCTTGGTTAACAGAAGGTCAAGTTAGAAATATTGAGGAACAGTCACCTGTTGATTTTTTGATATCAACACCAGTTGAAGCACATGATTATGACGATGGTCAGTCTTTTGAATTTGAGTTAGATAGTGCCAAATTTGGAGGAAGGGGTACCTTTGATGAAACAAATTTACAGGATGTTACAGACGAAAACAAATTGCCCTTTTCTATTGGTAAATGTTCTGGTATATTGAAAGTAAAAAATGATATCTTGCGTTACGATAATGATGTTGTTAATGGTATCACTAAATCAAGATTGTACACTTTGGCAATTAAAGTAACAGATCAAGATTCTGATTACCAAGATTTTGACAAACTTGCATGCAATACTCAGACACATGGAGTGGCTCCAAGTGCACCAGATGCTGTTAAAGGTATTTACTGTCAAAAGTTGAATTATGGTACTATTGAAGTTGAAATTATGAACAAAAATGATCCACCTTACTTTTCATCTACTGATAAAATAAATAATGCGGGTTTCACTGTTTCTGAAAACGCACAACTTGATGATTTAGTCGGGAAAATTGCTGTTTCTGATCCAGATGCCGATGAAGCTGGTAAACATACTTTCAAAGTTATTAAACTTGATTCACACGATGGATTTAAAATTGATCCAGAGACTGGTGAAATTCGTGTAAAACGCACATTAGATTTTGAGGATAAGAAAAAATATCGACTTAAAGTACGTGCAACCGATACAGGAGGATGGAAGAAGATCCCCTTAAGTGTTGATTCATGGATTGACATAACGGTGGAAGACGCTAATGACGCACCAACTATTGCTGCAACACTGGATGCATCAGCTGATGAAAATGCAGTTAATGCGGTTGTTGTATCAGAATTGAAGGTAATAGAAAAGGATGTTAAACCGGAATGGAATACTATTCAATTTAAATTTACTGCAGGATCATCTGATGATTTTAACCTTGTACAAAGTGGTGGGAAATGGCAACTTCAAACCAAACGTGGTTTCGATTATGAAACTGAAAAAGAAATTAAAGTAAAAGTTTTTGCTCATGACAATGATGAATCGTCAAAAAGTAGCGATATGACAATTACAGTTAAAGTAAATGATGTTAATGAAGCTCCAAGTGTTTCTGGCTACACCGTTCATGTTGAAGAAAACGTTCCTAAGCGTGCTGCTTGCAAGAGTGGTGATACATCAAAATGTGCACCTTCTAATGTTGCACTCACATTTGACATGGTTGATGGTGGACAAAGTCACACTTATTCATTTGTTTCAACGACCTCTTTATTTACTATTGATGCCAACTCTGGTGAAATTAAAACAATTGATTCTTTAGACTTTGAAACAACTGCGCAATACACTCTTGATGTTAAAATTGAAGATGATGATAAAGACACACCCTTAAATGCAGAGTTTCAAGTAATTGTTCAGGTCAAAGATGTAGATGAAGCTCCTTACATTATGGATGATGATGCGGGTAATGATGTAGAGTTTGTGTGTACAGCAGTATCAGAAGATGCTGAACAAAATCATGAAATTTGTGTCATCAAAACTAAAGATCCCGACACCAGTTCCCAATTTAGATTGGGAATTGAAACTACGATTTTGTCAGGAAACGAGGATGATTTATTCGCACTTTCACTTGATGGATCTTTGAAAGTGAAAAAAGCTAATTATAAGTTAGATTTTGAAAAGAAAAAGAAACACGAATTAACCATTCGAACTGCAACCTGTACGAAAGGTTCTGGAGCCAAAGAAGTCTGCCCCTGCGCTAGTTGTGGGTCTGAGGCTGGTTATTCCATGTTAAAAACTGACAAGAAAATTGATGTCACTTTGATTGATTCAAATGAAGCACCAGAAATCAAAATGGATACAAATTCAGAGGGTAAATCTACTGGAGAAATTAAAAGAGAGGTCAATGAAATTAGTACTGAAGGAACCAATGTCGGTAAAGTAATCGACTGTGAAGATGAAGACAAAAGCGATCAATCTTCTGATGGTGGGTGTACAGCAACCTGCATCGTTGTTGATCACCTGGATGAAAACAAAGTTCAACTTCCTTCTACCCATGTATGTCATCAAGCAAATCCTGCAGATACTGGATGTTTTAAAATGAATGGGTATCAGCTTGAAGTTGCAGATGGTGTAACTCTCCCAAATGTTGGTCTTGCGGCTCAAAAATTGCTTGTTAGAGTTCAGTGCTATGATCGTGCTGGTACAATTGATGCTGTTTCCACATGGACCAACACTGACTCTACATTTAGTTCCGCATTGTTAGATACGGTAGATATGAAAGTCAGTATTGAACCAATTAATGAGAAACCTAACATAGCGAATAAAAAATGTTATCTATTTGAAAATCCAAAAGCTAAAACAAAAATTTGCACACCATTTGGCACTAAGAATATTGACGAGGAAGTAGATGAAGGTATTCAAAAATTGAAATATTCCATTTCAAAAGGTAATAACAAAGGCTATTTTTCAATTAATAAGGATGATGGCCAACTTTCAGTTAAAAAGAAGGATGATTTAGATTATGAAAAGCAAAAAGATAATGATGGTGTTGCACGTTTTACTATTACTGTTACTGTTGAAGATGATGACCCCAAAAATGTACAAAAGGATACGGCGGAGGTAGATATTTATATTCTTAATGTAAACGAGAAGCCAAATAAAGTTACAAAGTGGGAATGCAAAGATGTTTCTGAAGATTCCAATGTTGGTGATAAAGTTTGCGATCGTGTTCTATACAATACAGATGGTTCCCGTAAAGACACGGACCCAGAAGGAGAAACTAATCAAGTCTTGTCCTTTAGAAGTGGTAATGACGATGGAATTTTTGAAATATCAAATGAGGCTAGTACATACAGTCAAATTACAATCGCTTCATCGGCAAAATTAGATTACGAAAACAAAAAAGAGCATACACTGCAAGTTCGATTAGAAGAACCTCGCTGGTCAATAAAATCTGAGGATTATCGTGGTGCAATGTGGTATGCTAAGAATGGTGCTGCTTGTCAAAATTGGGATAAACAATCTCCACGTACGCATAATTTTAGCCCTACTGATGCATCATTAAACGATCAAGGACCAGTTTACAATACATCTGGTTTATTGGAGACAACTCTTGACTACATTACCGATGAAATTGTTTGTAAAGATATGAATGGTAAATGGAGCAACAGTGAATGTATCGTTGAAGGTTTAACGCAAGGTGTGTGTCGTGATCCTAATGGAGAAAAGGGTCAAATTTGGTGCTACACAACGACTGGTGACAAAGAATGGGATTTTTGTGATGAAAATTTAGAGGCAGAAATTGAAGTTACAGTGAAAATTATGGATACAAATGAAGCACCCACACTTAAAGTACCAAAAACTGAAATTAAAGTCTATGAAGATGATAATAACGGCAAAGAAATTGGTAAAAATTTTCGAGGTGAAGACAAGGATGATGGTGATTCAGTAACATACTCAATAACTGACGATGCAAATGGTCGTTTCAGCATTATTTCTTCCACAGGTCAAATAAAAGTAAAGGATGCATCCAAGATTGATTATGAAGTTGACACATATCATACTATTAAAGTAAAAGTGACTGATAATGGGTGTGGTTGTAAAAATTGTGCAAATTGTAAGGTAAAAATTGATTCTGATTGTGTTGATACAGATTGGTGTGATGAAAAAACTGGTATCACTGACCAAACTACATGCGAAGCACAATCGGGTACATGGGACGAAAATGCTGGATCAGATGCCTCTGATCAATGTACAATGAAATCTGGAAAAACAAAAGGAGAAGCGTGTCATGATGGTACTGGGGATGTTAAATACAAGTGTAAAAAACAAGATACCCCAACAATTTCAACTGAAATTAAAGCAAATATTACTGTTCTTGATGTCAATGAGGCTCCATCTATCACTACATTAACTGTGTCTGATATTGCTGAAACATTAAAACAAAAGAATGCCAAAGACGAAACAAATGTTATTGCGACACTAAATATTGATGAACCTGATTCTGGTGATACTCATACTTGTAAAATTATCAGTGGTAACAGCAATGATGCGTTTGGTTTACATGCAACAGAATTTACTTTATATGTACGTAACGAATCTGCTATTGATTTTGAAGCAGGTACGACTGAATACAAAGTTGAAGTTGAGTGTACTGACGCCGGAGGTTTAAGTGCAACTATGATGTCAACGTTGACAATTGTGGATATAAATGAGCCACCAAGTATCACCGATGAATCTATGACAATTAAAGAAAATGCTGCTGCAGAATTATACCTAAGTGATGGCGATGAAGTAACAGTTACAGATGTAGATAATGGTGGTGATGTTACTGATCATGTTGTTAAAATTATTGATGGTGATACTAGTGGCTTGTTTGCTATGGATGGTACTGCATTAAAAGTGCAGGCCAGAGAATGGCTGTATAAAGTGGACGAGGATTCAGATGAATATGCTAATCCAATGGTTTTCAGCAAAACTGGTACAACCGGTGAACTTTCTGTTACTTGTCCATCAGATCAAAAAATCAGTTTTGGTTTCACTCATCAATACAGTGCTGGTGAAGGTTTGAACTACGCCTCAACATTGGTTTTAAAAGGTGCTAGGCATGTCAATGAAGCCATTGATCAAATTGACATGAAATTGGTTTCTTCTTCTTTATCGACTCTCAGTATAGGCCATTATGATGACAAGTCCTATGGATTTGTAAATGCAAACTTTGAAACTGGATCCAAAAAAACGACTAGCTTCTCACCAGAATCCTGGGTTGGAGAAGGTAATGTTTACACTGTTGCAAGTGGTGATTTCGATTGGAACAACGGTATGGTTACCTCTTCTGGTTCTAAATATTACGTTGCTCTTGAAGGTAGTTCAAGAGATGGAAAGGTTGCTGCATCCATTCAGCAAACACTTAAGAAGCTTCCTACTGGTGAAAAGGTAACCCTTGAATTTGGTGTTGCTAGAAAGTCGACTGATTCATCTATATCAAACGGTGTTGAAGTTCATGTCAGTGGTGTTGGTCGAGTATTCCCTTCAAGCGGGGGGATTACCAATCCAACATTCAGTGATGGATATTGGTACATTGGAAAAACGTCCAAGTACAAATATCTTACACCAAAAGGATGGACTTCTTATGGTAATGTTGTTATTGCATCTTCATGTAATAGTGCATGGGGTGGTTTATGTACCAAATCTGGGGCTTCACATTACCTGACAATTCAAAAATCCAAATCTAAAATTTCTCAAAAAGTTGAACATTTACCAGTTGGTATAGATCTGAAATTAGATTTCTTTGCCGCATGTCGTCCGTATTATGGGACTTCTGCAAAAATGGCTTTATTCATCAACAGAGTAAAAATGGAAACTTACGGTTGCAGTGATATTGGTTCATCAACAGAATTTACCAAAAAATCAATCATATTTCAAGCTTCATCTGATGGTATTGCTGAATTAGAATGGTTGAATGATTCTCCTGAGGGTGATCAGACTATTTTTTTGGATAGTCCATCCATTGTACTTCCTTCTGCAGGTTTAGTCTTTTCTAGTGGGGCTGGTCGTAGTTGTAGTGAACGCTGTTCCGATTTAGGTTTGACTTGCTTGGCAGGTCATTCAGACAACGCTGCAGCTGGCGATGATCAGTCTGATATCCACTGTCGTGGAGTATCAACTGAGAGTGCTCTAAATATTAAATGGGGCGATTCCTCAAAATATTTTGCTGATAAATGTGATGATAAACAAGCCAATAAACAAGGTTGTTGTCGTTGCGGCTCTGCTGCACCGGCTACAGCACCATTCAATATCGATTCGGATAATTTTTTCGAACGCCACAGTGTTTCATTTATTGCACCCTCAGCTGCTGCCGAAGTAAAAATTATGAACACAGCACCTAACGACGGAAATGCTCGTACAGTTTTAATAGATCACCCACAAGCGTACTGGTCTGGTACTCCTGGACCAGTTGCTCAAGCTAACATTGAGTTTGGAGCCAAATCAAATCAAAAAACTTCAATTACTAAATTAATTGTGAGTCCAGTATCTGGTAAAGACGAATGTGGTCCTGTCATGCTTGAAAGGTGTGGTTCATGGGATTCTACTAATAATGAATGTCATCGTTACCATACGGTTGCATCCTTTGCCCAAGGAGCAGAATACACATTGAATAGCAATGTTGCTACAGATTCGAGAAGATGGCGTATCTCTCCATTAACAACTCTTCCAGTGGAATTTAGCGGTTCAAGATGTTCCGATGGTACTAATGCAGGTGTTGGTGTAACTTCCGCTCGTGAATGTCAAGAAAAATGTGATGCTGAAGCAACATGTAAATACTTTTCTTGGAATCCAGAAGGAGAAACAGGTACAATGAATGCAAATGATAGATGTGTTTGGTCAACAGAAGCACAATGTGATACAAAAGCAGCTGGTGCATATGTTACGTACAAAAAAGCGTCTAGCGACGTTCGATCAATTGATTTTCCACAAAGAGGTACAAACAAATTTGTCCGCATTGAAACACCAAGTTCTTTTGCTGGTAAGAAAGATTTTACAGCCTCATTTTGGTTAAAATTAACAGATAAGAACGCTGTTCACCGAATTATGTCAAAACAACGTGCAACTGGCACCGGATGGAACTTTGCAGTTTCTAAACAAGAATTAAGTTTTGGTGGTATGGGAAGTCCAACAAAATTTTGGAAAAGTGGATTTACAAAACTTGAAGTGGGTACTTGGTACCATGTTGCAGGTTCCTTAGGTAATGGCAAAGCTAATCTTTACATCAATGGTGTATTACAAGCAAGCAAAACAGTTCCATTATCTCAAGAAGCCAGCACTGATGGCAACCAACCAATTGTTATCGGACGCGAATGGGATGAAACATCCGTCGGGTGGACTTCTTCGAATAAAAATTTGGCTGGAGGGCGCAAATTAACTGGTGCGCGTGTTGCTGAAATTGCTGTTTGGGACAAAATTTTAACTACAGATGAAATTACACAGCTTGCCGAATCTTCGGCTGGTGTTGAAGATATTGAACCAACAAAAATTGTCGTTTACGTCAGAGGTATTGGTAGTGATGGTGAACTTGCTGTTGGTACAAATGGTGTTGATGCAGCAAATGTTAAAGCTTTGAGCAAAATTTCTTCTTCATCCACAGTTACAAAGATGGATGCTGTTGAGGATAGTCCTGCAATATTTTCTGTATCGGCCAAAGCTTCAACCATCAAACAGTGTGGTATGTCTGTATCTATTCTTAGTAGTAGTTCAACAGCTGGTGCTGCATGTCTAGCAGCAAACAATAAAGTTTGTAAACCTGGTGAACAATCTTGTGAGCAACAACTTTGTGATACACCAGGTACAGACATGTCCAGAATATGGGCTATGTGCCAACCAGCTGCGTCTAATTCGGATCTTCAAATTCATCCCAATGATGCAATTGATGCTAGTGTTAGTGGCGGTGTTGGTCAAACTGTCTCTTGTCCAGCTGGCAAAGTTATTGCGTTTGGTTGGTCAATCCAAACGACAAATGATGCTGGTGATAAAGCTGATTGCGTTCGTGCTAACACAAAAATGTGTAGCAAAGGTGCCTCATCTTGTTCTCAAGATTCATGCAACACACCAGGAAATGACCTTCAAACTATTTACTTGTTTTGTCAACCGAAAGCGAGTCTTCACGGATCGCCAGTTGTTTCTTCAACTGGTGGTAAATCAATTAATTGCCCAGCTGGAACAACTGGACAAATTTGCAACGATGTCAAAACTGAACAAACTTTACAATGTCCAAACAACGCGCAGGTTGTTTTCGGTTTTGGTATTCATACAACTACAACACTGGATGCACAATCTGCTTCTAGTATCCAACGTAATTTGGAGACTACTTGTCAATACTCAAAGCGTTCTTGTACTTTCCCTTTTGCACGTGACACAGTTGGTGATGATGTGACATTTATGTTTGCATTATGTGCTGGGGCACTTGATTTTGAAACTCAGCCAACCTTTGATCTGACATTAGAGGTTACAGATCCAGGAGGACTAACAGCTAGATCAACAGTTTCTGTTGAAGTAGATAATCGTAATGAACAACCTCGTATATATGATTCTATTCATGAAGTCCACGAAAATTCAAATATAGGCACATTAGTTGGCAAACCAGTTGATGCTGTTGATGCTGATGAGGAGGATGCACTTCGATTTTACATTACAGGCGGTGATGGCTCTTCCATTTTTAATATTGGATCATGCGATGGTCAAATTAGTGTCAAAAAAAATGAGCTTGACTATGAATTAAAAAAGACATATACTTTGAAAGTGATGGTTCAAGATGACGGTAAAAATCCAGATAAATTAACAGATACAGCAACAATCACAATTGATCTGATTGATGTAAACGAACCACCACATGTTATGGATATGACATGTGCTGTTGCGGAGGCAAAAGATTTTGCTCGTCGTGAGGCTGTCGCCATTCGCTTAATAGGAGGTGCAAATGCTATGGTAGGACGCCTCGAGTACCGTGTTAATGGTAAGTGGGGATCAGTATGTAGCTGGAGCTCTTTGAGTGCAGCTGAACAACAGAAAAATGCTCGCGCTGCCTGTCGTCAATTAGGCTTCAAAGAAAATGATGCTAATGATGGCACTTACTTGGGTGTAACTGGATCAGCTTCTGCCTCCCAAAATAACCCAACCATTGCCACCTTAAATTGTGCCGATGGTACTGAGTTAAGTTTACGTGAATGTAGTGGATTTGATGCTACTATTGCATGTACAAAAATGAGGGTGTTATGCTTGCATGTGCAAGTCCATGGGCAGATATGATTGATGATTGCAATATTGGCCCACAGCAAACGGATCCAGATGATACTGGAGCGATTCAAAAAGAGGATGGTATATGGTCCATCGTAGCTGGTAATGTTGGTACACCATGGCCAGTCTTTTACATTGAGCCTACAAACGGTCGTATTGGAATTTCTGAATTTGCAACTGCTGAATCAAGAGCTCTCTTTTTAAATACCGAGGCGTTTGAGGAGCATATTTTGGTTGTCCGATATGAAGATACTGGAGGCTTAAGCGATGATGCTAGCGTTGTCATTAAAATCGAAAATCAAGCTGAAAGACCATACTTTGAAGAGAACCCAAGTATTGAAACTCGCTACGTTGATGAAGAGGCTGATGTTGATACACGTGTTGGTCTACCACTTGTTGCAGACGATCCAGATGATGGTGAGGGTGATAACTTAGTATATTCTATGACCTCACAAAAGAAATTAGTTAACGGTGGTGATGTTAATATTTTTAAAATTGACGAAGCTACTGGTCAAGTTTCAGTTGCAAAAGCTGGTAAATTAGATTTTGAAACCATGAATCAATATACTGTTGTACTTAAAGTTGAAGATGGGGTAGGCGGAGAAGAATTTGCAACACTTACCATTCGTATTAATGATTTAAATGAAGCTCCCACGGGAACGAAAGCTGATTTCTTCTTTCGTGAGGATGCTGATGCCAATGATGTTGCCACTGTATCTAGTTCTAGTCTCACAATCAGAAAATTGGAATCTACTGATGAAGACAACGGGAAATGGGGATCTGGGGAATATCAAATTATTAAACAAACTTATGATAAGTGGGACAACGAGCAAGAGAAAAATGTTGCGCATGAATGTGAAATTGTTAAATTGGATTCAACAAGTGGTGGACTTATGTTAACCGATACGGCTGGACTTAATTTTGAAAAATATGAAGAATATGCCATTCAAATGAGGTTTACTGATGGTGGTGGAATTTCAGATGACTATACTGTAAATGTTCTGATTGTTGATATTAATGAAAAGCCGATCATTCCAGGTGGGAAAAGTGTCAATATCGATGAAAATAGCGATAGCGGAGATCTGGTCGTTGAACTTGATGTTGATAATGTTGATGTTGACGATGACACAAAAATTGACTGTAAATTAATGTCTGTAGACAATGACGGTGAAAAATATTTCCAATTGACCGAAGTTGCAGATTCAAATAAAATTCGAGTTGAAGTTGCAGGCAATGATGTGTTGGATTTTGAATACTTGAAAGAAAAACAAGATAATGTAAAATTTGAAATCATGATTGAATGTAGGGATCGTGGTATTGTCGGTGTTGCTGAAGGTGAAGCAACGACTGAAAAACTAGCCGATTTTAAAACAGTCGAGGTTACTGTCAAAGATATCAACGAAGCACCAAAATTCCCACCACAACTATTTCAATATAAAATGCCAGCAGACGAAGAAGCTGGACGTAATTTGGGACAAATTGTTGCCTTAGATGAAGATGATGGTGATAAAGTTACCTATACAATTGAAACTGGTGGTGCATTTAATGTCGGTAACGCTACCGTCAACGGAAGTCAAGTTGATGTCCCGGGTGTATTTGGAATTGGAAAATATGATGGTATGCTTTATGTTGCAAAATCGATGCTTGTTGAACAGGAAACCGTTATGATTTTACCAATTACAGCAACTGATAAGTTAGGTGCAAGTACAACAAAAAATGTTTTTGTTAACATTCTGAAACCTTACAACAAACGTCCAACAATTTATGATGCTGAACGTACTGTCGATGAAAATTGGATTAATAAACCAGTTGGTACTCCACTTACATGTATTGATCACCCAATTGATGTTGCACGTGGTCAACGACTGACTTACACTATTGAAGACGGAAACGGAATTGGTAACTTTGTTATTAATTCATGGACTGGTCAAATTAGTACCTCACCAAATGCTGTGATTGATTTTGAAAAGGGACCAACACAGTATAAATTGACAATTCAATGTCAGGATGATGGTGTAGGTGAATTAGCAGACACAGCAACTCTCTCAATATCTGTATTGGATCATAATGAACCTCCTTATATTGAAGAAGATGAAGCTGGCGAGGCAACAATATTTGAAAATACACCAGAAAATTACATTGTTAATGGTGAATTTAATGAAGGAGAAGATATTAAAGGTATGTTGAGATGTCAAAGTAAATGGGCCTGTCAACACTTTCTTGGCAACGGCAATGACAAATATTTTAATCATGTTAATACATATAATTGTGCATCTTGCAAAATTGTCCAACAAACTGCAATTACGCCAACAAATCATTCGACATATTCTGGTTATGTTTTAAGAATTGATGGTTCACACGAAAATCAAGTTTACACAGCATACACTGGTATAGAAATGGCTGTCTCTTATCCTGCTGATATTATTGTCAAAGCATGGGTTAAAGTCAGTGCAGATTATAGCTGTAACACCAATATCCTCCGTGCAACTGCTTACAAAGAATCCCCTCCAAACATAAATTGGAAAAGTTCTGAATATGTTTCAGCTGATGGTACTGGTGAAGGAACATTTCCTAATACAGATCAAAGAGATGAATGGGTTGCAATAAAAGTTTCCATGACATTAGAAAAATCAGTTGATCATCCTAAAGTCGAACCAGACAATGATTTAGATGGTTGTTCTGATCCACGTGCTGATGAAACTGTACGTATGGTTGCCATCTCTCTCCATACACATCGAGGTTGTACTAGTGAAGCAGGTGATCCGAGAGGTACAATTGAATTTACAGGACTCCGTGTCATTGAACAGCAATCAGTAAGCCAAGCAATGTTTAAAGATGCCGATGACAGAGATGATAAATTGTCTTACTCATTAGTTGACAATGGTGCTACACCTTTCCAAATCAGTGATAGTGGTGAAATGTCAATTATTGATGCTGATCCTGCAACGCTTGGTCTGTTACTTAATTATGAAAAAATGGCTTCCTTCACTATTATGGTCCGTGGTACTGATAAAGGCACCCAAGGACAAGATCCACCAAGTTCGTTATCTTCACAAGGACCATACAAAGTCAATTTGTGTAACCGTAACGATCCACCCATCCTATTTCCAACAACTGTATCAGTTGATGAGAATTCTCCATTTAAAACAACAGTCGGTCCACCACTTCCATTTTACGAAGAAGACATTGGTCAAGAGTTATTCTTTACCATTGAAGGTGGAAATATCCCTAAAGATGCTGCACAGGATATTAAACCTGAAGTTAACCGGGATGGATCAGGTATGGTAGAAAAGGGTAAATGGTTTCATGTTACTCGATGGAATGTTCTTGGGCCATTTCACAATGCTAAAACTGTTGGTTGTGGTACTAAAAGTTCTAACATTGGCGGTGTTGAATCCGATGTTGGCAGTGGTGTAGATGGTTGGTTCCCTGTCGCTGGTGGACCAAATCCTGACCCATCACCAGCTGATAAATACAAAAATTTAAAATGGTTGCTATGGGATACTGGCTCAAGTGGTAAAATTAACTTTCAACGTGCTAAAGCACCAACTATGGGTACTGGCATTGATTATGCTACCGCATACGCTGCAACTTACATTTATTCAGATGAGAATAGAGTAGATGTTGATATGGCTGTCGGTTCTGATGATGGTATCATGACATGGTTAAATGGTGAACTTGTAAATGATCTGAGTACGTTTAACAAATGTCGTAGTGCGGCATCTGTGGCACAAAATGTTGCCAAAGTTACTTTAAACAGAGGTGAAAATATTGTCATGATAAAAGTAACCGAAAGATGGGGTAGTTGGGCTGGTATTTTGAGTTTTAGTTCCACAACAGGTATCTTTGCCTCTAATGTACGCCTGTCGGATGCTGCTCTTGCTTCATTAGAAGGCAAATTTCATGATTATTCGGTATTTAAATTTAGCGAAAGAAAACTTGCCCAATTAATTGTTTGGGATGAAAAATACATTGATTATGAGATGCAAAATAAATATGTCTTAACTGTCCGTGCAACTGATAATGGGTTGGGTATGATGTCTGATACTGCTACAATTACAGTACAAATTGATGATGTTAATGAACCACCTACTATTACAGGTGCAATGACCATTACAGTTGACGAGAATACTTGTGGTTTAGGCAATGTGTTTAAGAATACATGCGTTGGTGCTACTACTGTTACTAATATTGATGTCGTTGATCTTGAAGATGATGTCGATGCACAACTCAGTACAGCATTTTCTATTGGTGGTGGAAATGAATTCTTTCAGATCAGTCAAAATGGAGACATCCAAATTAAATCGGGTAAATGGTTAGATTTCGAAGATCAAGCCAAACACTCTCTAATAATCATCATTAAAGATTCTGGAGGATTAGTCACATCTGAAACAATGACCATTAATGTTCGTAATAGAAATGATCCTACATATTTATCACCAACATCATTAAAGACTGCCGAAAATAAGAATACAGGTGATACCATTGGTGCACCTCTAGTGGCCTTTGATTCTGATCTTCCCTCAAAATGTACCTTTCCATTTATTTACAAGGGTGTATCATACTCAAAATGTGCGAAAATTGACAACGGGGGAAAACATTGGTGTGCACATAATGCTATTTATGAGTCCAAAAAATGGTCCGTGTGTGATGAGATACAGGAATTTCGTTATCGTATTAGTGAACAAGATATTACTGGTGCCTTTGATATCAACTCACAGACTGGTCAAGTTGTTGTTGGTACAGTGAAGATGAATTATGAAAAAGTTAAATCTTACATTATTAGAGTTGAAGCCGTTGATTGTGAAGGAATGGCAGGTGATTGCGCTGAAGCGTTCAATGATCCTGAAAATCATTTAATTAGTGAAGCTACTATTAATATTGCTGTTGTTGATATAAATGAGTCACCATCAATCTCTGATGTTGAGGTTTCAGTCATGGAGGATGCTGGTGCTTACGAACCATTTGGTGAGCCTGTTATTGCTACGGATCCAGACATATATGTTGAACAAAAATTGAGATACACAATTGATGGAGGTAATGATGATGGTTTGTTTGAAATTGAAGGATGTAGTGGTCAATTAAGTTTAACAGAGATTGGTGCTGCTATTGATTTTGAAAATGTACGCAAGTATGCTTTGACAATTAAAGTTGAAGACATCGGCGGCCTTTCTGATACAGCTTCAGCAATTGTAACTGTTCTTGATGTCAACGAACCACCAATATTTAAGTCCCAAAAATTTGATGTTGATGAGAACTCACGAGTTGGTGCATCTGTTGGAACTTTGTTCCCAGCTTCGGATCCAGACTACCCAGAAAATACACAAGAGACTAGCAAGGGAAGTACTTGTGAACTTTGGAGTACCACGTCGGCTTCAGCGTTTCTACCTTCAGTTATGCACTTGAAGGAAATTTCTGTCGTAGCGCAGAAAATAAGATAACCGCTTGGTGTTTTGTTGGTCAAAGCAAGCAGGAGTGCCAACATCAAGATGTTCGTTACACAATTACTCGAGGTAACAGTGATGGACTTTTTGCTGTTCATACCAGCACAGGTGAAATTACTGTCGCACGTGCAAAATTAAATTTTGAAGTATCTATGTTCCACTCTATTGAAATTACCAGTTGTGATATTATGTCTGTTGGAGGAGCTGAAGTTGAAGACACTACATTTGGATGGTCAAAGAGATCCGTAGACAAAACAGGAACGTACTCACACGAAAGTCTATGCACATCAGCTATGATCACAATTAAAGTTAATAATATTAACGATCAGCCAGTCATGATGGGACGCAGCATGGTTATTCGATCTGTTGCAGAGAACTCAGAAACTGGAACCAAACTTCCAACACTGTTCCGTGCCAGAGATCAAGATAGTGGAGATCAAATGTATTGGGCGTTAGAAGATCATCTTGATTTATTTGCTATTAATAATAAGGGAAGAGTATATGTACAACTTCGCAATCAAAAAACATTGGACTTTGAAAACCGCGACTCATACAAATTAACGGTTATTGGTCGTGATCGCAAACTCATCACAGCTAACGATGTCTTGTTTACAAAAGCTACTGTCATTATTAAACTTCGTGATGTCAATGAACCTCCATCCATCAGCAGTAATTCTGATACTGTACCAGAAGACGCATCTGAGGGAACTCGAGTCGCTCCAGTATTTAATGTTGTAGATCAAGATAGTTCTCAAATATATGAGTGGTCTATTGCTGGTGGTAACACCAACAATATCTTTGTCATCAATGGAGCTGGTGGAAACAATGGCATTGGAGGA
>Ga0206687_1138930_pt1 | contig 15067 bp, 1 predicted proteins | sample M130m12015metaT_FD_156016 | JGI IMG/M metagenome (GOLD analysis project Ga0206687, IMG submission 156016) | Metatranscriptome of ammonia-oxidizing marine archaeal communities from Monterey Bay, California, United States - M1 30m 12015... | ecosystem: Environmental > Aquatic > Marine > Intertidal...
GGTGTTTCCAGTGAAGTGAAACAGATTGATCCAGAGTATACAAAACAAAGCAAAATTCAACCCAGTCCACAAACTTATTTTGTCATTACGGTAGGGCCATGAGTCATGTGGCCTGGGATGCCTCGGCGGAAGACTTTGGCCAAAAGGTTGACCTCACGGTACGAATCCGTGAGATCTTGAGAAACTATCCAGAGGGATTGTCCATTCTCAAGGAATTGATCCAAAATGCGGATGATGCAGGTGCACGCACGGTTCGATTCTGTGCTGCGGAAGCAAGGAATACACCGTCGCAAGCGCAACCCACTGATGCGCTGAGTAACCTTATGAAAGGCCCATCACTCCTTGCCTACAACAGTGCGAAATTCACAGAAACGGATTTCAAGAGTATTCAACGTATTGGAGATTCGTTGAAGAAGGATAAGACTGGGACGAAAACTGGTAGATTTGGTGTGGGTGTGAACTCGACGTATCACTTGACTGACGTTCCAATGTTTGCCAGCGGGAAAAAAATCGTCATGTTTGATCCTCAAGCATCCTTTGTGCCCGGAATTAACCCAGCCAATCCCGGAAAGATGATTGACTGCTCCAAAGCGCAAGGACGGAATTTGGTGGAAAGTTTACCGCATGTGTTTGATCCTTTGAAGGTCTTTGGATGCAAGCTGTCAGGAGAGGATTTCAATGGTACCCTGTTTCGCTTTGCGTTGAGAACGGATGAACAGGCAGGGGTGTCCAGGTTGTCTCGGCAATCGCATCTTCTGCCAGCGACCAGAAACTTATTGGACCAAATGGCAACTGCTGCACCAATGATGTTGCTATTTTTGAAAAACGTAGAATGCATCGAGATTTATGATTGGAAAGCGAATGATGCAAGTCCAACAATGATTTCGAGGTCGGCAGTTGGCAATGCATCTGAAAAACTTCGCATGAGAAGATCTTTTGTTTTAAATGCAGCCTCACGCGTGCCTGCAAAAGCTCAGCCTGTAGATTACATTTTAGACATTGAAACTACGGGTGGGGAGGAAAATGCCAAGAAAACTGAGAGATGGATCGTTTGTAATCAGCTCGGTGGAGGAAATGCATCTGTAATGGCGAACAATCCTGAATTGTCGCATATGAAATTGGTGCCATGGGCTGGAGTTGCAGCTCGAATATCACCATCATGCATTGTAGATGACGGAAATGCATACTGTTTTTTACCTCTTCCAGTGAAGACAAAGCTTCCGATCCACGTCAATGGATACTTTGAATTAAGTTCTAATAGACGAGATGTTTGGTGGGGAGACGACATGGCTGGAGATGGAAAAGCTCGTGCTGAGTGGAATGCCAGCATTGTCAGAGATATTGCTGCACCGTCTTATATTCGCCTACTTCAATCAGCGATCAAAACAAAACTAGTGACAAAAGAAACGTACGAACAGCTCTTTCCACAAAAGGAATTGACAGGTGCTTGGAAAGTCTTGTGCGAAACGTTTTTAAGCGGTATAATAGACTGCCCTGTATTGTACAGTGAATGCTTTTCAGATTCAGATCACTGGGTCACTCCAAGAAAGTCTCTTTTACTTCATGACGACAAAGATGAGAAACTGTCGAAGATTCTTGCTCTTGACAGACCGCCATTAGTACTCTTTCAGAGCTCAGATCTTAAGTCGATATTGTTGAAGCATGGTACTTGTAAGAATACAACAAATCCCGAGGTAATGCGGCGCTATTTTTCCAACAGAAAAGGTAGACCTGGCGGATGTCTCGAACAAGAAAGTACTAGACAAGAGTATGCTGAATATTTATTGATACACTGCAAATCTGACTTGGTCTCAAATCAGTATCATGCCTTGTCTGGTTGCCAATTCATTCCTCTCGCAAGTGGCGGGTTAGGGAGATTCTGCACTCTTCCGGCGTATGATCAATCGGCTCTCACACAACTGCAATCTATGGGATTTTCGAAGTTACTTTGTATACACGCTCTTAGAGTTGCGAAGAATAATGTCGATGCTGCTATGGAGTGGCTGCTGGCCAATCGTTACAGTGATGAAGCAACTTCCGTCCAGCACGGAGTCGATCCATACCTTGTTTGCGATAAGGATAGTGCGTCATTGTTGAGAAGGAGCGCCCCAGATACTTTCATTGATCTTGAGCAAATCGTTGATCCTGTTTTGAGGAAGTTTTTCGGGTCTGGGGTGGTGGCTTCGTCACTCAATATCCTGGAATTGCAAGGAGATATGCTCGCAGATATTGTGTCTAGAGCAGTACCTAGCGATTGGCGCGGTCGCGAATCTGCTCCTTGGAGTGCTCAACGAGAGCATCCGAATAAGCAATGGTTTACGGACTTGTGGCATTTCATCTGTTCTTGTCATGATGTGGGGGGTTCGCTTAAATCTGTTGCTGAACAATTTTGCATCGTGCCAACTGACCAAGGGGTGGTTTGCTCTTTATCGCCTGGAAACTCCGTAATCAGTGCCGATGGTTTAGATAACGGCATTCGGGAAGCTTTGATTGGAGTTGGAGTACGAATTTTATTTCCAGATATTTTGCCGTCGGACTTGGTAGTTCCAGTTGAAATTTACTCATATATTTTTGATGCAACTCGAGATGGAATCATCAAAGCCATTGATGCGGCTTCACGGCGTACAAATGCTGGTTCCAAAACATTAGAAACTACAAGCGATGAAATGAAAGACATTATCTTTCAATGCTTTTCAAACAAAGAGTTTTGCCCTATTTCTACGCCATGCAAAGTCATGTTGAGAAACTTTCCAATTTTTCGCGCTTATACAAACGATGTAACAAGTACAGAAACTGTGTTTGTATCTTTGATGAGATCTCGATTCTTTTACTTTCTTGAAGATGCAACTGATGATGAGTGCTATTTCATGACATCAGATTTCGTGAAGGTAAATACGCATGCAGATGTCAAACTAATGACTCTTTTGGGTGCCAAACCGATGAGTCGACCAGACTTTTTCAAGAAAGTCGTGATACCACAGCTATCTGAAGTTCATACAAGCGTAGGAGATAGCGTAGTGAAACACGTGTTGCTTAATATTCCTTCTGCAGACGGTGATTTTTGCGAATATCTTTCCAACACCAAGTTCATCCGGTCATCTGCCAGCAACTCGCTGAGATCCCCATCGGAGCTTTACGACCCTGAAGTCCCCCAACTACTGGTGCTGATGGACCAAGATTCCTTTCCAGATGAATTTTATATGCAGCCAGATCTTCTACTAAGTCTACGTAAAGTGGGACTTCAGTCTACGCTTACTTGGGACGTTGTACTGGACTGTGCACGGTCAATTGAGACTGAAGGGACTCGTGGCAGTGACGAGGAAACCATGTTGGCAGCCAAAAATAGAGGCTCGGAACTCTTGCTCTTCCTGGATATGCACGTTGATACATTTTTTCCAGAATTCTCGAAGAAAAGTGATAGTTCAAGGACAGGTAGATTCTTTCGTAAAATGAATTCAGCCCTCTTCGAGGATGCTGATAAGAAAAGGGAGAGAAAAGAATTACAAGCAAAAAGAATAAACAAATTACTTCATATTCGGTGGATGCCTGTGCACTTTAAAGCACCACAGAACTTTTTACCTTGGCCTGATAAATGTTTCAGTGTTGCTGCACCAGTTGATACTGTAATGCTTGATAAAATGTGGCTAACTTCCTTCAGTAAACGCTTAGTTGATGGGGATGTTCATTCGACATCGTTGAAAAAGCTCTTTGGGTGGCTTGATCCCATCTCCATTAAAGATGTGAGCTTGCAGCTCAGAATGATGAGCACTACTTATCAAGATATCAAAACTAGCATTGAGAATAATATCGCAATAGATGGCGGTGAAGAGGCTGATCCACATTGTGAACCTTCTTCATTAAGCGAAGTGTGCCAGAAATACTCATCGGAAGTTGGTCGCATTTACCACATCCTGAACAGCATTCAATCAGAATATGATTTGGACGTTGTCAAGTCGTCCTTACACGGGAGTGCATGGTTGTGGATGGGTGATGGTTTCATACCCTCGGATCACATTGCCTACACTTCCAGTATAAATGCAACTCCTTTCCTATATACAGTTCCACCAGATCTTGCATGTTATCGAAACCTGCTATCTGCATTTAGTATTCGCAATACTTTTGGATCATCTGATTACTGTTTAGTTTTGACTCGGATGGCGCAGATGGCCCAGAGTCGTAAATCTACAGTTGAGGAAATCGAACTTGCTGTGAACTTGGTGCAAAAGATAAGTGATGATATCTCACGTTTAAGGGATCTTGAAATTTTTGTACCGACTCGGACTGGTGGCATGGAAGTAGCAGATAAATTAGTTTACGACGATGCTCCTTGGCTGAGTAAAGATCTCCCTGGAAAGAAGGGTCTAATATATGCACACCCAAAATTGAGTGCTAGCGTCTGTGAAAGAATTGGCGTGAAAAGCGTGAGAAAGATTCTTCTACAGCACAATACTGACATGATTAGTTTTGGTGACGGTGTTGTGCATGAGGCATTTGGACAGTCAGAATCACTCACACGGCGTCTAAAGAATATCGTCGAAATGTATCCTGAGGGAACGCAGCAACTCAGCGAATTAATTCAAAATGCTGATGATGCCAAAGCATCAATTGTAAAATTTGTCCTGAGCACAAAACATCACGGTACCTCTTCTTTACTTGGTCAAAAAATGTCCGAGTGGCAGGGCGGAGCACTTTATTGTTACAATGACGCAACATTTACTATGAGAGACTTCGATAATCTGTCGAAAATTGGACAAGCTTCGAAACTTGACAAATTAGTAACCACTGGTCGGTTTGGTCTTGGTTTCAACTCGGTTTTCCATTGGACAGATGTACCATCAATTGTTAGCGGCGACTTCTTAGTCATGTTTGATCCCCATGCCAAATATGTGCCTGGGGCCACTGATATGTCTAGAGGAATGAAAATACGATTCTCGCACACTGAGCTTGCTTCGCAATTCCCAGATCAGATGGCGCCATACTGTCTTTTCGGGAATGACATGAAAGAGCGTTTCAATGGGACATTGTTCCGCTTTCCCTTTCGTAACGAAACGACAGCCGCTGATAGTGAAATAAGTAAAAAAAAATATGGAGAAGAAGTAGTTGTCCAAGAACTTATCGAAAACTTTAAAAAGGTTGTAAAGAAAACTCTTCTTTTTCTACGCAACGTTCAAAGGGTCGAATTTTATGTGGAAGATGAAAATGATGAATGCCCGCAATTGCAGTATTACGCTGATGTAACAGATCGTCAGATTGTAGCAGAATCATCACCCACAATGCAACTATCGAACCTTGACGGCATCCGTAATTTAGCAAATAATGCTTTATTTGGTGGAGTGCAATCAAATGATTGGAATGCTATCACAAACTTCATTGCAGGAGGAGAATCGCAGAAAATAAGTAAGGAATCATTTTACAGCAAACTTCTCCGGACTCCTGAGAATCAGCTCCCGAAGACAAGCCATGTTGTGACCATAAATTTTGTTGACCGGTCAGCACTAGTGAAGGAGCCGGAGGAAAATGCTGTAGAGGATATCGTGCATGACGATAGATATTTGATTTGTTCCGCGTTAGGAGGTGGCCAGTGTCGAACAATGGCTTGTAACCCAGCAAATAGAGATTTGAAGTTTTTACCATGGGGAAGTGTTGCTGCACTTTTGTCGCGAAATGGCAAATCGCCTCCTGCCGAAGGAGGAAATGCATTCTGTTTTTTACCTTTGCCCTCCGAGACTGGTTTTGCTGTGCATATCAATGGATATTTTGAGCTTTCAGCTAACAGAAGAGATATATGGCACGGTGATGACATGACAGGAGCTGGTAAAATTCGGTCGGAATGGAATAGACTCTTGCTTAAGGATGTTGTTTCTCCTTTGTATACTCAAGTGTTGCACAAAGCTCGCTATCTTCTTGGACCAGGCAAAGAATTTAATCGATTATGGCCAACAAAGATAACTTCTGAAGTTTGGAAGACCGTTCAGAGCAGTGTTTACCAGCTTTCGGAAAACTTACCATTAATGCATACTCCCAGGTTAGGTGGCAAATGGGTTTCTATTAAGTCGGCTGTGTTCCTTGATGAATCGGGCAGCGAGGAAAATGAAGACAACGCACCCAGAGTTTTACCAATTACGAAGAAAAAGTTAATGGACTTATTGTTACAAGAAGATCTGAATGTCGTAACCCTGCCCTCTTCAATTATTTTGTGCATGAAAGACGAGGCTTGTACAGTTAATGAAGTGAATCCATCCTTTGTTCGAGAATGGTACAAGAAAAGCTGTGAGCACCCCTCTCTTGTAAGCAGAGATGGTGCAATTTTCCTTCTCCGGTACTGTATAGATGACTTATTTGAAGGAAGAAGGCTTCGAGAATTGCATGAGTTGCCATTGTTGCCTTTAGCAAACGGGCATCTTGGACAGATTTTGGATCCATCATCTGAAAGTGTCTTTGTTGTTGGTCAATCTGAGAAATTCTTGCTTCAGAAAGGATCAAACTCGTTGGTGGATGTATGGACGGAAGATACCAGACTCAATGGATTTTTGATGAACGAGGATTTCCACTCACAGACCAATGTCAGCAAAATGAATCCACCAGACTTCATCAAATTACTTTCAAAATCGTACCCTGCTGAATGGGATGGTCTTCCCGAGGTTCACTGGATTCCAGATTCAAATTCAGAAGAATCTTCACCAAAAAATGCTCTATGGATTTCCAAGCTTTGGGATTATATTTCATCTGATCATGGTTTCAAATCAGGGGACATGCGTCTTCTATTAAGTTCTTTTCAAATCGTGCCCACTGTTGTGGGCGACAAGGATCGCACGTTACAGATCCTCACAGAAAATATGGCTGTCGTCAATGTCACAAACTTGGAAACAAATGAAGTGGGGATCACAGACGTGGCAAGAATTTTACAGTCAATTGGCATACGTACTCTGGACACCTCTGTATTTATGGGCAAAGATAAGCCAAGTATTTTTCGTTTACTAATGAATTTTATCCAACCTCCTACTGTCAGAGGGGTGTTGAAGGCAATGACTAATTCATTTCCATCGAACATGGCTAATGATGAAGTTATCGATCGAATGAAAGCGAGATTCACATATATCGGAACAAACGATAGAAAAAAGCTCCGTAACTTTTTGAGAGATTCCGCAGACAAAGACCTTAGTTCTGATGAGATGAAAATGCTAAGGGCTCTTCCAATATTCGAGGTGTTCAATCTTGCGGACACACCAGTTTTCTCTCATCTCAGTCAAAACTCCTATCTTCCACCATCCTGTGCAGATCAGTCCCATCTCGATACGCGATTCGTTAAAGCAAGCTCCCGGAAAGATTCGGATTTCTTCTCTCAAATAGAAGTAGTAACCATGTCACCACAAGACTACTACGTCAAATATGTCACTAGGCTACTCTCACAGAAGAAGCTTGAGCAAGAGAGTAGTTCAGCCCTAGTTGTTAAGATGTTGCAAGACAGTTTGAGGTTGTCAGAAGAAAAGGATGGAATGGATTACATTTCACGTCTCACTAATTTGAGATTTATACCCAATAGTAAAGGTCAATTTGTGAGGGCCAATGAATTGTATGATCCCCAAGAAAATGGACTAATATATTTAGTTGACGAATCAATGTTACCTGCGAAGAATCTTCGCACAGCCGCACTGCTTCAAAGTCTAAGGATCTTGGGGATGAGTTCAGATCTGAGTACTCAAGGCATCATAGAGAGCGCACGCCAAATCGAGCTACAAGCGAAAAATTTGGCCCTCGGGCTTGCTACAAGTGAAAGCGAAATTGAGGCCATTAGAAAGAGAGCCACAGCTTTATTGAATTTCTTGGATAATGATGATGCTATTTCCAAGTTTGTATCTGAAAGAAATAAAGATTCTACTGAACATTCTAGAAGTGAGGAAATTAGCAGTACTAGCGGTGATCAAATTGAAATCACCATGTCTGATGATGAAGACGAGGATGTGATTAAAGATCTGTGTTCTATTTCTTGGTTACCAGTAGAGAGAATAAATGAACTAGATTCTACGGAAATCCACCCTCCTAGAAGAAGTCATCAACTTTCATCAATTGGAATTTCATCCCCAGCGATGACAAGAATCAAGACTGATGAATGGATCTGCAGCAGTTCTTTGGACATTTTATCAACTAAGATCAAATCCGATACCCTCCTTGAGCTCTTTGGTTGGAACGAGCCTCCAAGTGTTGATGTCGTTTCCACTCAGCTGGTCGCTCTGTCTCAGCTCAACGATAACTTTTCCGATTTGCACAGCTACAGACAAATTATGTCAAAGGTATCATCACAAATTTACGAAATTCTTGATAAAAACTTGAATACAGAAGAATCTAAAGTTACTGAAAGTGAAGGAATTGTAGAAAAATTGAAAGGCAAGGCCTGGATTTGGGTGGGAGATTGTTTTGTTACAACTGTACAGGTGGCTTTTGATGCTCCAGAGAATGCGAAACCTTTCCTCTATAATGTACCTGAACAAATGATGTGTTATGAAAAATTATTGAAATCCTGCGGGGTTCGGGAATCTTTCAGTGGCGAAGATTACGTCATGCTTCTATCATCGTTGGCTCATGAGTTACAAGGCAATCCATGCGATTCAAAACAGTTAGATTTAGCCATTTTTGTCGCAAGAAACCTCAGCCGAGTCTCTAGAGATGAAATTTCCTCCTTGGAAAAGGGCCGTTTGTATCTTCCATCTTGGGAGGGGAAAATGTGCAAGTCTAATGAAATGACTTACGATGATGCACCATGGTTATCTGCAATTGTGAAAAAAACTCGACATATCTTTGTCCACCCTGATGTAGGAAATGAAGTTGCTCGCATCCTGGGATCTAAAAGTCTCCGTGATGTGTTGAGTGCCAACCAGAATGGTATGGTGAAAATCCCATGCCCTAAATTCGAGTCTCTAAAACAGCTCCTCGAAAGAAGGACCATAGATGACAACGAATGCTCTAAAACTTTATTGGAAATTCTCGAAATTGCAGAGATGAAAGGTACCAAGCAAGTCAACATACTGATGGATCGTCGCTCGCATGGGACTATGTCATTGTTGCATCCTTGCTTAGCCGCCGCACAAGGACCATCTCTCGTTGTTTGTCTTCACGATGTCTCTATGGAGGTGGAAGAAGTCGTTCGTATGACATCACCAGCGAAGTACTATTCTAGTACAATCAGTGGAGGTGGTGGTGGAGGAGGTGGTGGCTTCCCTAGATTTGGAAGAGGACTGTGTGGTGCATTCTCTATAACTGATTGTCTTCAAGTTCTTACTGGGAATTCTCTTCTCATTTTCGATCCGACAGGAAATTATCTGATCGAAGATAAAATGCAAGAAGAGGTTACCGACATGAGGTCTCTCAATGAAACTGATGCGGTGAGAGGAGTGCTCAGAAGAAAAGAAAAAGCAAATGCCAGGAATTATGGTTTAAGCCACTCCTTTTGCATGCAATTTTCCGACCAGTTCGAACCTTTTCTGTCCTTATCTGCTGGAGTTGAAGAATCCCTTTCGAAAGGAGATGTTGCTGGAGGTGAAAATCACTTCCGTGGTACAATTATCCGTATGCCATTGAGGAAACATGATGGACCTCCATTTCCTATTTGCGACAGGTCTTTCCACACATCTGACTTGAGTGCAATTGCAAGCGTAATCGAACAAGCTATCCCCAAATCTATGTTATTCACTTACCATTTACAGAGCATTAGCTTTGATGAGTGGCAGTCAGATAAACCAGTTCAAGAATGTTTGCTGAGTTGTCGAGTGAGCAGCTCACCATTGAACCGAAGAAATCACTTGGAAGAGCAGGCGGAAAAGAGCACATGGAGAAAAGACAAAAGTAAGATTGGTAAATTGTTTAAAAGTTCTTGGGTCCCAAGAAAAAGTTTTCAATTACTTGAATTGAGCTCTCGCAAAAGAGGCGATGATAATGAGACGATCGACACGTATGCCATCGATTCAGTCCTCGCCCCTCCACGGCTCCGTGAGATGGCTTGTACTGAGAGCCTTAGTCCCCTGAATTTAATTCCTTCTGTGTCAATAGCAGCCCATTTGGACAGAAGTAGCGGAACAATATCTCAATCAACTGATTACACACCCGAAGATGGTACACTTTTTGTGGGATATGATACAGGAGTGAAAACTGGCCTTCCTTTCATCATCAATGCGCCTTTTTTCCTGCACGAATGGGACGGATCGATACTACTTCAAGAAGACGATGATAAAGAATATCAAAGCACCTTTCCTGGTATTCGCAATATCGTTATTACAGACAAATATAATAACGCCAAAGCCAGAGCGCTTGCTCTCTATGTTTGGAATCGTCAAGCTTTGTCTTCAGCCATTAATGAGCTAGTACCCTCGATTCTCAAAGCCATCAAAGATCCAATGCAGCATTACTGGTCAAAGAATCCTTGTTTGTATTACAAATTTTGGCCATACAGAAACAGAGTACGCGCTGATTTTAAGGAATTTGTGGATGATTCATTGTATGTTGCTCTATCTAAATCAACAATGGATATTTACCTAACAGAAAAGGACGGTTTCTTATCCATAGGTAAAGGATGTTTTGCAAGTCCAGACTACCCCCTCAAAGAAGAAGCAAACTTTTTCTTGCAGCATATGTCTCTCTTCACAACTCCCAGACTTGTTGTAGAGGATCTTGTGCATAGCGGTATTCATTGCGAACAACTTACGCCATCGGTCGCCAGATCACTTCTCAAGGGAGACCAGTACATGGCCACCTTATCCAGTCGACCAAGAGAGGCACTGGCAGTGCTGCAATACTGCATTGCTGACACCATTAGGGACAGTAAATTTGATTGCGAGTTGCCAAACATTTCGGCGTGCCGTAGAGAACTCATTGGTCTGAGTATATTACCCCTCGCTGATGGTAAAATGGGTCAAGTTGGGAGTCAAATAATAATTGCGAACGCACAGCAGCAAGCAATGATGCCAATGCTAAAAAGTAGATTCTTGTCTCAACAAGCCATCACAGCCCTTCAACCTTTTTTGGATGATGCTGACTTCATGAGTTTGCTTGGTCTTCAGAAGTTCGGTCCAAAAATTCTTGCCCAGTATATGAGCAAAGTTTTGCCACCGCAGTGGGAAGGGAAGGATTTTGCACAATGGAACCCAGACAATTCTATAGAACCGAGTAAATTATGGATCTATCAATTCTGGAAAGAAGTATCTCTCTCAAATCATGATGAGATTCAGCTGTTTCGGAGGTGGCCTCTGATTCCTACCAGTGCTGGAGAATTAGCATCGTGTGGTAATGCCAGATTTATTCTGTATATTAGTCCAAAGGCGATAGACCAAACACTCCGGACTTCGCTTTCTCATACCTTCAAGGCGTTGGCAGACAAAGCTGTACTAGCCGAAAGACGTGCAATAGTGCAACTTGGAACAGAAAGAAGGTCCGAACAAACTTCTATTTCAAAAGAAATACATCCAAGTTTTTGGGAAATGGGAAGGACAGATGAAATTGAAATTCAGAACACTGAAGTTGAGAATGATGTCGAAAATGACTTAGAGGGAGATATATCTATTGATATAGTTGAAAATATGGAAGGATCTAGCGATGGAGAGAATTCAGATCAATCTTCTACTGATCAAGACTCTACAGTCCAAGCTGAAAACGATTCTGAATTTGTTCGGGACACTGAAGGACAGGTAATCCACCAACCTATTCCCTTGGATTATGATCCGAACAGTGATAGTATGAAGAAGGCATATCATATTCTTTCAACTATAAAATGTCCTTTGGTGGATGCATCATTCTTTGAAGAACAGGATTTACAAAAGTGTCTACCATCTGATAGACTAGGCGTCTCTCGCATTATCATGACAACTCTAAATCAATGTCTAAACTATTGGTCCACACCAGCTTCAACGAACTCTGGAGGCAGTCGATTGTGCTGGTCACTTTTGAATGAAGAAGACTTTGATGCTCTCCTAACGATCTTATCAAGTCACGATGGGCATAGATTATCTCTCATGCTGTCTGATCTAAATTTGATGAAACAACTACCCATCTTTGAAACGTTTGCGGGTAATCGTGTGTCTATTCAAGAGAGAGACGCCAACTTTACCATTGATGCATCAGTAGATGCTACCAGCATCACTACCTATTTACCACTTTCGCTCCAAAGCAAACTGCTTGCGGACAAGTCACAATTTAAGGAACTTTACGAGGACTTGAATGTGCAGATGTTGAACGAGGCCACGATTCTACAAAAATTTGTTCTAAACGAGTTCCCTAATATGCCCCTTGCTCAAAAAGAGGCTGTTATCAAGAACATTCTTGATAAGTGGGAAATCCTTCGCCTCTCTGATGATCTTGTTAGTACACTGAAGGAAACTTCTTTTGTTAAACGTACACAACGCTCGGGTCATGGAGAGGTGGTATTTGTCAAACCGTCTCAATTATACGACCCTAGGAATCATCTTCTCGGGATCTTGTTCGATAAAGATAAATCTCTTTTTCCCGCTGAAGAATTTGCCAACACAAAGAGCCTAGAAATGCTAGAAAGTGTGGGACTACAAAAGAAGATAGATAAAGAAACATTTTTGAAATGTGCGTGGATAGTCGAGGAGGAACAGGATGTTATGAAAGCAACCCTCTTGTTTGAATACTTTGCTGAAAATTTTGGAGATTTTTATGATAACAATCAAGAGTTTACTCAAAGTTTGTCCGAAGTGAGATGTGTGCCAGGTGAAATAGATGGGCAACTCAGTCTTCATCGCTTTCGCGAGACTGCTGCCCCAAAGGACAGACATCTTTGCTACAAGGTATTACCTGTTCTTCATGATTCTTGCGCACCTCCGCAAGTGATGTACTCAACCTTAGGTATCATTTCACCGCCTCCGATTAATGTTGTTCTACGGCAGATTAGGTTGTTGACAGAAGATCAAGACAATCTTGATCACTGGTCATATAAACATGGTTCAGTTGAGCAAGTCTTTTCAGAAGTTTTCTCTTTTCTCCAAGATAATTATTCTGAACTCAGTCCAAGAGTGAAGGATGCACTGTCAGATAGACCGTTGGTTCCAGTCGGTAGTTCCCTTGTTAAGGCTAGTCGATTATTTTTTCGATTAGCAAAAGACTTGGCCCCATTCTTTTACGAAGTTCCTCGCGCATTTGGTGCATATGACATCTTCCTGAGGCAACTTGGTGTTCGGGATAGTCCTGCATCTGGCGATTACGCGGTGTCCTTGATAGAACTAAACCGTGAAATTGGAGCAGCAAAGTTGAATGCAAACGAACTGAATTCAGTTGTCGAAGTTGTTAAAATCGCTGCTGCCGATAAAAATCAATGTCCAAACAATGATATTTTTGCGCCGGATCAACACGGCAAACTTACCAGTGTGAAAATGTTGATGCAAAATGATCGGCCGTGGCTTATCAACAGTGACAAAATTGACACCAGCCTAGTCCACCTAGTTCATCCTAAAGTCCCCAAAGATATTTGTGATAATCTTCAAATCAAGTATATGAGTCAAAGAGTAATAGAAATATTGGATGACAGTGTCATCACAAGAGAGCTTGAAACTTCAAGTAGATATGCTGGTGTAAACAACATGCTTGGTAGCCACATATTTTCTGAAATCATCAGTAGCTTGATTCCTCGCATAAAGTCTGCACACGAGGTTAAAAACGTACCTACGATTAAGAACCTTCAGGTCGTGGGAGTCGAACATATCAAAACTCGTTTTATGATGTTGGATGAAAATGGAAACCATGCGATTGATATCACGAACGAAGCAAGGAGCGACGGCGCAGTCTGTTTCATTGACAAAAATCGTATACTCATCACTAAATTACCAACCGGCATAAGCTGCGAGCTTGCAGTTGCGGGAGCTCTTTGCGATTATTTGAATATCCGAAGAGAGCATGTCGGGGGTCTTGCTGCAGTCCTAGGCTCACAGGCCTCACGCGTTACAAATATTCAAAGGATGATGGGTTTATTCGAAGCACAAAATAATGATGAACTTTACAGAGGTTGTCCAGGTTACACTCTTGTTGCAACAGATCTAGAATTGATCGAGATTAAACCCTTGAAAATGTTCAAGCGCAATGAAATTGTTGCCGTGCGAGAGACAAACAATTCTTCCCGACTAATATATGGAATAGTTAGCGATTCCCAGGATAGTGCCTCAATGTCACGACTCAAAGTTCTTGTCGCCGACGGCGTCGAAACCACTTTCCTCTCTTCGCAAGTTTATTCATTGAAGGGAGGAACAAGAGTAGAAGAGAAAGAACCAAGCAAACTCAACCTGAACACAAATGTGATAAGAGGCCGACCAACACCTGCTGAAGCAGAGGAGAATTTTTTTGAAGATGCTGTGAATCAAGAACAGACCAAACTAATTAGTGTACAACGCGATGAAGTTCTTTCTGCTGTGGAAGATTTGCTCAAATCTGCAGATTTATCTTTGAATGATGATGCAAAAAAAATGATGAATTCAAACCTGTCACTGAAGGAAGATCTACGAAACAAAACGAAAGAAATTGAGAATCTTGAGGAAAAGACGATGAAGTTATCTAAGAATGCAATGAAAGGAATTGACGCCTTTCTTTGCCCCATCACACGTGAACCCATGGAAGATCCGGTAATTTGTACTGATGGTCATACTTATGAGAGAGAAGCTATTGAGATGTGGCTTAATAGCAATACTCGCAGCCCGAAAACCAATCAAGTCCTTTCTTCATCGGAACTTGTGCCCAATTATGCATTGAAAAGTGCCATCGAATCAATGGCAAGTTTGCAGAATTCGTTGAAATCGTTCTCACAGGAATTTTCGTCATCGTGATAAAAGGATAGTTATGTCAGAACCATGCACTAGAGTGTATCAACAAGGATAGCTTGAGATTCCCCTGCACCAAGAGAAAAATTGTATCCACTTATTTTCTAATGAACACGCACAATTAAATCTTCAGCTTACCTCTAGATGAAATATTTAATCGAGGGAGATCGGAGGAGCGAAGCGACGGAGGTGAACCGTTTACTTAAACCCTGTGCGTGCGCGTGGCTGATATTTGGTTTCAAAGGGTAAACATCTCA
>Ga0206687_1021569_pt1 | contig 14971 bp, 15 predicted proteins | sample M130m12015metaT_FD_156016 | JGI IMG/M metagenome (GOLD analysis project Ga0206687, IMG submission 156016) | Metatranscriptome of ammonia-oxidizing marine archaeal communities from Monterey Bay, California, United States - M1 30m 12015... | ecosystem: Environmental > Aquatic > Marine > Intertidal...
ATTACTTTTCAAACACTTTATGAAAGTAATTCGTAAGCTAACGTCTAATTAGCTTAAGCGCGTCAAGATGATGTGCCTTGCCGTCGCAGCCGCCGGTGCCTTCAACTCAATGTCGGCCTCGGTAGCTATGGCTCAAGAAGGTGCAGAGGGAGCTTCCGTGATGAGGCCTCTCTTCAATGGAAAGTACGAAATGCCTGGCATGAAGTACAACAAGTACGAGCAAGATCAAATTACCGATCTCGCATCCAACTCTAAGTTCAGCCCTGGACTCTCCGGAGCCTCGGACGCTCTACTCGGAGTTGCTTCACTTCTCCTGTGTGTATACCTATTCATCGGTATTGCCATCGCACAGGACATCCTCATGGGAGCGATCGCCAAGATCACCTCTCAAACTGAATCCGTCGAAGTCAAGAATGCTGAAGGCAAGACCATGACTGTCGCCGTGCCCCTCTGGAACTCAAGAATTGTCTACCTTACCCTCATGGCCATTGGTGGAGCTCTCCCCGAGATCTTCCTCTGCTTCATGAGCACCTTCTCTGAAGGTGGTCGCGTTCCCACTGAAATCGGTCCCATGGCCGTCGTCGGATCCGCCTCCTTCAACCTCCTCATTGTCAGTGGCCTCTCAATTGCCGCCGTCACTGAGGTCAAGAGAATCCTCAACATGAACGTCTTCCTCGTGATGGCCGCCTTCGCCGCCTTCGCTTACGTCTGGCTCTTCCTCGTCCTTGTCGTGATCTCCCCCGGAGAAATCGACTTCGCCGAGGCTATGGTCACTCTCATGTTCTACCCAGCTCTCCTTGTTGCTGCGTGGTTCTCTGAGTACCTCTCACCCGAAGAGCTCACCGAAGAAGAGGAAATCAGCGCCAACCGTGCTTTGGTCTGCAAGCAGAACATTGTCGATGCCGCTGCCGCTCAAGGCTCATTCGCCGTCGTTGACCTCGTCACTGGTGCCTCCGACTCATTCGAGGCTGAGCAGCTTCGCGCCGATTTCAAAATCGTTCTTGGCGTCGAGGACCTCTCCGAAGTCACTGTTGATGAACTTCTGAACGTGATCGACCCCGAGTGCCCCGTTGCCCGTCTCACCCTCAGAAAGGCCTCCAAGAAAGTCTCTGAAATCGAGCCCGTTGCTCAATCAGATGCTGAGGCTCAACAATAATAGAACCAAGAAGATGAGAAGCGTCAGAAGCTCATCCAGCAGCAAATGATGATGCGCGACCCCAGCTGGTCCGAGCAATTCAAACTCGCTGTCTCAGTCGATGATGAAATGAGCGGATGTGAAGCTTTCGCATCTTTCCTCGCCATGCCCTGGAAACTCCTCTTCGCAGCCATCCCTCCCCGCTCATTCATGAACGGCTGGGCTACCCTCGCTGCATGTGCTGTCTCCATTTGCGCACTCACCTACGTCATGACTGAGGTGATGATGTTCATGGGCTTCCTCCTCGACTTCCGTGGATGCATCCTTGCTTTGATCATGGTTTCTCTCGGAACCTCCATCAACAACCTTAAGTCAAGCATGCAATCTGCCGCCGCCAACAAGACCGCTGATGATGTGTTCCTCCCCACCATTGCCGCCAGTGCCGCCAACATTTTCGTCGGACTTGGCCTCCCATGGACCATCGCCACCATCTACCGCTACGCCAACGCCGAGGGCTCCCTCGTCATTGGACAGTACGAAGCTTTCGACATCAACTTCGCCGTCGTCACCTTCCTCTGCTGCGCTCTTGTTACCGCCCTCGTTCTCTCACTCCGCAGATCTTGCCTCGGAGGTGAACTCGGTGGACCTCGCTTCTCCAAGTACCTCTCTTCATTCATGATGAGCTTCCTCTGGACCATCTTCATTGTCCTCAACTGCCTCAACTGCTACGGATACTTCGGTGCCACTTTCATGCCCGAGTCCATCCAAGGCCTCTCAGCCTCCGCTCTTGAGCCCGTCCCCATGATCAAGGCCTGCCAGACCGAGAACACCGACACTTGCGGTGTCCGCATGACCTGGAACCCTTCATCAGGACTTCAATCATCCAGCATGCGCTACCGTCTTGAGGTCATGGATCGTTACCAGACCTTCCACCCCCTCTCCCAACTCTGCGGTGTTCAGAGTGGAATGATGGACTGTGAAGTCCCCATGGAAACCTTCGAGGACGCACCCTTCTTCCTTGAGGAAGGAACCCCCATCCTCGTCCGCGCATCTGCTTTCATCAACAACAGCTGGGGAAGCCCATCTCAAGTTGATTACAACGGCGCTCGCGTTATCGGTGCACCCGGCAGAATGACCCAGGTCAGAGCTTCAGGTGTGAGCGACTCCTCAGTCACCCTCACTTGGGACCCCGTTAGCGGAATGGGACCCAACGACAAGTACGAGATCTACTTCAGTCAGACTGGTGGCCTCGGTGACTACATCTACTGGACCTCCGTTACTGGAAACTCTTTCGAAGTCCAGAACCTCTACCCTAACCAGAACTACTACTTCAGAGTTCGTGGAAAGAACCCCTGCGGTGTGTGCGCATTCTCTGAGCCTCTCGAGGTCAGAACCACCTCACCCGTTCAACATACCGCCACCCCCAATGCTGTCCAGCACATCAAGGTCGAAAAGGATGTCGGATGCGGTGTCAAGATTATGTGGAACAGACCCGCTGATTGTGACCCAGATACCACCAACTACCGCGTTTCCGTCATGGGAGCTAGCAACAACATGGTTCTCCTCCACCAATGCGGAAACTCTGGACGCTCTCAAGAATGCCTTGTGCCCATGAGCGACCTCGCTTCATTCTCTTACGGACTCACCGCTGGCCAGAAGATCAGAGCTCAAGTTCAGGCTTGCTCTACTCTCACTGGAAACTGTGGTGTCTTATCACCCATCAGTGACGAAGCTGTTTACATGTCTGAGCCCCCACGTCAACCCTCCACTCCTAAGTGGATGAACAGAGGTGCTGCTCTCGTTTCCGAGGGAGTTGGTTCAGTTCAGAGAGATGTCAGACCCATCAAACTCGAATGGGAGCGTCAAACCGGTGCCGATAACTACCAAGTCCTCTGGGACTTCGGATGGGGAGGTGTTAACTTCTGGCCCGCTCAGGACATCAACCAAAACGAAATGGTCCCCACTGTCAACAACGTTTACAACCACAACGTTCTCGATGAAAAGTGGACCATCCAGTACAGAGTCAGAGCTTGCAACGATTGTGGCTGCACCGACTCCGAGGTTCTCGTCATTCAATGCCAAGAGGCTACCAACAAGCCCGGTGTCATGCAACCCGTCACCTCCACTCTCGGAGCTGAATGCGATGTTCGTTTCACCTGGTACCCCCCAAGTGATGATGGTGGTGAGCCCGTCTCCAGCTACAAAATTGATGTTCAAGGAGCCAACGGTCAATACCACACCCTCCAAGGATGCTCTCAAGTCACCCTCCGTGATGTCATGAGCTGCACTGTCAACATGAGCGACCTCTCATCCGCTCCCTTCTACCTCAAGTCTGGTGACCCAATTATGGTCTCAGGAAGAGCCATGAACGTCAACGGATGGTGCCCCGATAGATCAGTTGCCCAAGGTGGTGTCAGAATGATGACCACTGGACTCGACGCCCCTCACCTCAGAATCGAGGGTGTCCCTCGCGATCACATCAACCTCGCCTGGACCGATATTCCTTCCGCTTCCAAGTACGAAGTCGAGTGGGATGCCGGAAGACCATGGGATGCCAACACCCCTATGATCTGGGAAACTTACAGAAGATCTGAAGACCTCCCATACGATAATGGTTCAGACTACACTCAGCTCCCCACCATGGCCATTCAGTTCCAGGATTCCGCCCATAACGCTTATCCTAACTCTCAGAACTTCAGATTCAGAGTCAGAGCTATCGGTGGATGCGGTGGTGATAACCCATACTCTAACATCCTCCACGTCTGCCTCACTGACGACCCACCAATCATGCCCACTGTCACTACCGAGACTGTCGGATGTGCCGTGAGAATCAACATCGGCACCGCCATCGGTGGAGCTCAACCCGATGATATCAAGATCCAAATCCAAGGCTCTGACTATCAATACTACACCGACAACCTCCCTTGCTCTACCGCCGGGTCAGCTCGTGAATGCGTTGTCCACCAAGACATTCTCAAGTCTCACCCTTACAACCTCAGACCTGGCCACTTGGTCATCGTCAGAGTTGCAGGTAAAAACGCCGCCGGATGGGGAGCATTCTCTGGACCCAACACTGTTGGAGCTCCTATTGCCAGCGTCCCTTACCAGCTCGGTGCACCAGTTGCCGACCATAAGGAACACAACTACATCTCTCTCTCCTGGCCTAGATACTACGGATCTGGTGTTGGACAGAACTTCGATCACGATTACGAGCTCGAATGGTGTGAACCCAAACAAGTTGGTGAATGTGAATGGAAAAACCTTGCTTACACTTCAGGAACTACTTACGTTCACAGAGGTCTCCAAGCTGGATTATTGTACAAGTACAGAGTTAGAGCTACTTGCGTCTGCGAAGAGGCTAAGTGGTCAGAGGAACTTTGCGAAGAACTCGAAGCACCTCCAGCAAAACCCGATTCAGTTTGTCCCACAAGAATGAACCAATGCAGAGACTTCGACCTCGAATGGTCCAAACCTACTACACTCGCAGACGGAGTCAAGCCCATTAACAACTATATCGTCGAAATTAAGGTTCCCACTACAGCCGCACCTGGCTGGGCTTGGGAAGAATACCCTTGTGAAATCTGGGGATCAATGGAATCATGCCCTCTATCAACCACCGTTCTTATGAGCCCTCCTTTCAACCTCAAGAACAACGATTTACTTATGACAAGACTCACCGCTGAGAATGAAGCTGGAAAATCTGCTCCTTAGGAGTGCGTATACAACTCAGTTAGCATGCCAGAGATGAAAATCAGAACTGCTCCTTGTGTACCAACCAACTTCGTTAGAGACATCACCAACGTCAACGATAAAGAAATGGGAGGTAACAAACTTTGCTTCAAATGGAGCACTTGCGCCGAAGATGACACCGTCACTTTCAAGCTTTGGTAACAACCTTGGGATCTTAACTCCAACAGACCCGATGGACCCAGACCAAATGATGCTTTAATGACTGAAACTAACAGAGGCGAATTCTGTGCTAACATTCCCGACCAAACTTACCAAGCCTACCACTTCTATGTTGAATCTGTCCAATCTCAATGCGGAAGTGAATTATCCGACCATGTAGCTTTCAGACACACCAACGGCCCAACCTGCTCTGGATGTTTCAATGTTACATCAAGACAATGCTCCGTTGTTTTCGAGCTTCCCGAGTGCAATGCTATGGGAGGTCAAATCACTCAGCACCCACTCTCTGTTGCTGATAGCAATGGTGATTACATCGTTCTCAATGATGTTGCTTCTCTTAGCAACAACGAGAAATGCCACTGGAACTCTTGGGAAAAATTCTGCGAAGTAAGCATGACTGTTTTCAACAAGCCTCCATTCAACCTCGAAGTCGGAGATGCAATTCATGCTAGAACTTTCGCTGATGCTAACGTCGCCTGGTAACCTCGTGACTCCAGCTTGGAATCCAACAAGCTATTGAACGGAAATGATTCTATCGCCACTTGTGCCGACAGACCCGTCATGAAGCCTCTTCCCAAACAAGTTGTCTGGAGTTCAGTTGAAGACGACAACATCCTCCAAAAAGACAAGACCGCTATTCACATTTCATGGCCCGACATTTGTGCCGGAGTCGCTGGATGCCATTACGAAGTTGTCTACAAGTACCCCGGATCTGGATTCCGCCCTCAGCGTGAAATCACCAGCTCTCACTAATTCAGACTTCTCGCTCCTTCTCAAGGTGTTGAGTACTCTTTCCAAGTTGAGACTTGCAACGAGTGCGGATCTGCCTTGCCTTCTGCGGAACTCAAAGTAAAGGTTTGCGAAGAACCTGGAACCCCCGTCTGCATGTTCTCTAACCCTCAACAATGCACAATGAAGGTTGACTGGCTCATGCCCCATGATACTCCCAACTCTCTCATTGATTCTTACAGAATTGAATTCGCTAAGAGATCTACCGGAGACAGAAGCACCTGGGATTGGTACACTGTTAACACTTGCGGAAACGACAGAATCACTACCTGCTCCCTTGACATGAAGAGAGTCCTCAATGGAGATTACGGTCTCTCTAACGCTGGAGTCCCCATTTTCTCTGAAAATGATGAAGTCTATGCACGTACCACAGCTATCGGAACTTGCAAAGATAATAACGGTAATGCTAAAGAATCTGCTGAACCTGCTTATGATCACACACCCGTTATTCTCAGAGCCGGAGCAACCTCTATCGCAAAACCTACTTGTAAAAAATCTGATAACTCAGAAGAAATCGAGGTATGCTGGGACCAACCCAACGCTGATGGTGATTACCAATACACTCTCATGTGGAACAACGTTGAGAACTCTCCTCAAGCCCGTTTCAACAACATTAACATTTACGGACAAGTTGACCCCAAGACTGGTAAGACCTGTTACACTCACAGAACTGATGCCAACGCCTCCAAGTACTTCTTCAAGGTCTTCGCTGAGAACGATTGCAACTCAGTCACCTCAGATGTCTGTGAAGTCAGCCATGCAAGAAAGCCCGACCAGCCTGTCTGCTCAACTCAAGTTGTTGATTGCAACATGGAAGTCACCTGGAACCCCGTTAATGGAAACGGATCTCCCATCACCAAATACACTATCGAAATCCAAGACCAATATGGATTCTATAGAGAAACCACCTCATGCATGAACACCTTCAACAACAAGTGCCTCGTTTCAATGAGAGAACTTGCTCAGGATTACGGTCTTGTCGAAGGTCAACAAGTCTTTGTCCAAATTTTCGCCGAAAACGGAATTGGAAGATCTGTTGCTGGAAGATGCTCAGCTTGCAACATGAAGTCCCTCCCCGATGAGGTCTTCAAGCCACACGTTATCTCTGACAACGATGAAACTATCCAAATCGGATGGTCTGCCGCTGCCAACTGTGACTCAAGCTACGAATCTGATTGCCACTACGAAGTCACCGTCTCCATCAATGGTGTCTCCAACGTGTACACAACTCCTTCTCTCACATACACTGAGTACGGAATCGACAAGGGACAATCTTACTGCTTCCAAGTTCGTGCCTGCAACTCTTGCGGTGTTGGTCAGCGTTCCGAAAAAGAATGCATTGACAAGTGTGTCAAGCCCATTACTCCTGCCAAGCCAAGAGTTTAAGTAGACAAAATTGCCAAGACCATTGATGTTAAGTGGAACTACGACCCCACTTCAGCTTGTTACAACCAGCAGTGCCATTACACTCTCATCATGTCTACCCCCGGTAGACCCGATAAGGAGATCACTACCTGGACTCCCGAGCATGTTGAGAAGTTCGTTGACACTTCAAGACAATACTGCTTCAAGGTTAAGTGCTGTAACGACTGTGGAGATTCTGAGTTCTCCATGTAAGCTTGCTCTGATATTTGCAACGACTGTGGACGCATCTAAGACCTTCGTATTTTGTCAAGCACTGAAGATCTTATCAGAATTACCTGGTCTGGCTAATCTTCTCAATACATCGTTAACTACGAGCTCGAGAACCAGAACCGTAATGCTCCCGCCATTAAGGGTTCAGATACTGTTAACTCTAACTTCTACGAAATCAAGAACCCCGGATGCAACACTTGCTACGAGTTCCAGATTCGCTGCAAAAACGAATGCAACCTTGATGGAGGAACTCCATCAGCTGCTCTCAAGGTTACCACTGAGGATTGCTGCCAGCACCCTGGAAACCTTAACAAGCCTTCCGTTATCATGACTGAAGCCAACTCCGAAGTTATTGTCAAATGGCAAATGTGCGACTCCGGTTCAGTCAGTGGTTTCGCTGATGATTGCACTTACGATCTCTAATACACTCTTGGAAATGGCCAAGAATCTTACTTCGAAACCTTGAACACCAACAGATTCGAAATGAAGATTGTTCAAGGAATCAACTACTGTTTCAGAGTTAGAGCCAAGAACTCTTGCGCTAACGGTATGTGGTCACACGAGCAATGCGACAACGTCTGTGCCGCTCCTCTCGAGGCTGCTGCTCCTACTCTTGTCCGTAAAAACGACAACGAAATCACTGTAGAATGGGAAAACTGCCAGACTGTCAGCGGTGAATGCACTGATTGCTCTTATGAACTCGAAATCATTGGACAACACGGTATCAAAACTACTGAGACTATCTACAACAGAAACCAGTACACTGTTTATCAACCCGCCTCAAGCACTCCCTACTCTTTCAGAGTTAAGTGCATCTCTTACAACTGTGGAGAAGGAGTCTGGTCTCAGACTTACACTGCCGATATTTGCACACCTCCCGTTGCACCTGTCTGCCCAGAGGAAAGATGCCCTGACAACAAAAAGGATGTTAACGGAGAATGCCGTGACAACAAGATCACCGTCGAATGGCAACACGCTACCGGATGTGAGAATGTATCCCATGGAAGCCACATGTGCCATTACGAGCTCACTTACTCTTTCGAGGATGCCAATGGAAACGACGTCTCAAGAACCATTTTCACTAACGACCTCAAGTTCACCTTGTACGATCCCGAGGATGGTAAAAACTACAACTTCTGCCTTGTTGCTTGCAACGAATGCGGAAAATCACCCTCTTCTGTTTGCCTCGATGTCTAAAGATCTACTTGCAACAAACCCACCAAGCCTAGCTGCATCACCTCCGAAATCTCCAACTGTGGAATTAGAGTTGATTGGTTCAAGGGTGATGACGGTGGTTGCAACATCCAAGAATACAGAATCTACATTGAGTCCGCTAACGGTGTTCCTCAGAGATACACCGAAGACAGATGTGGAAAGATGAACAACATCCAAGCTTGCACTATCAGCATGGAAAGACTTCAACAAGCTCCCTTCTACCTTAACACTGGATCTGAAATCAAGGTTCAAGCATCTGCTGTTAACGAAGCTGGTGAATCAGAGAAATCCGATTTCAGCCCTCACGGTTCAAGCAATGTCATCAAGATGCTCGATATCCCAAGAGCTCTCTCCAAGCCTACCAGCTACGGAAAGGACTCCACTGGTTTCACTCTTGCCTGGACCAGACTTGCCGTCGACGACGAGGTCCAAGTCTTCTGTGGCTCTGATGATAACACTCCAACCAAGTTGGACATTAACTCATGGTCCACCACTCAACTTTCTCAGACTAGAAGAATTAACTTCGAGGCTGGTGCCCGTAAATACTCTTGCTTCGTCCTTGCTTGCAACGACTGTGGATGCTCTATGGCTTCTGAAACTGAAGTTGTTACTTTGACTGATGTCCCCGTAGCACCTCAGGTTGTTGTCTTCAACCCCTCTGCTTGCGCCGTTCAAGTCAACTGGTAACTTTTCGGAAACGGTGGTTCTCCCATCGACCAAATTGCCATTGAGATTGCTGAACGCAACTGGGAATGGACTGAATGGACTGGCAGATGCGGAAACGTTGGTGCCAACTCTTGCATGATCAACATGGACGACCTTGGTTTGTACTCTCAATGGGGACTCACCTCAGGTGATAGAATCCAAATCAGAGTTAGAGCTCACAACGAAAACGGATGGTCTGACTACTCTGCCGACCACACCGGTATTGTACGCATGCTCACCGCCCCCGAGAAAATGGGTACTCCTCAATCCCAGATTGATGGTTCCATGATCAACATTTACTGGTAGAACGACGACAACGAACAAATCGATGTTAAGTGGTCTTCAAGAACCCCTCGTTACTCTTACTCAAGACCCGAGGAGAACATGGAGAACGACTTCACCACATCTGGAAGCCAAATGATTATCGACACCAGAGGCTTGAACTCCGGTAACTACAGATTCATTGTTAGAAAGACCAATGCTTGCGGTGATGCTCCTTGGTCTCAAGAAGTCACTGTCTCATGCCCTCAGTGCCATCATGAACCTGCCTCAGTCAATGAAGTTCCCGAACCATGGGCCAACTTCGTTCCTTGCAACCCCGATGATCCAAACTCTCCTTGCCACCACTTGTTGCAGTCATCCAACCCTGGAATTCCAAGCAATTACATTGCTCCACCAGCATCTTCAAGAGCCCCTCTCGGACCTCGTGCACCTCGCCCAGAAGGTTCCTTCAACTTGGGTTCACCCAACCACGGAAGCAACAACAACAACGGTTCAAGATGGGAATCCAACTCTAGAGATAGAGTTCAACCCTCTTTCAACTACAACGATCCTTCTTCTACTGGCAACGGTAGATCTAACCAGCCCGTGTACCCATCCACTTACGACTGGGGATACCCTGAACCAACTTGTGACTGGAACGATCCTAACTCTAACTGTTACCAACAACAGCCCGAGCGTCAGACCACCAGACAATCCGAAGGTACTTACTGTGACCCCAGACGTCCTCTTCTCCCTTGCCACAACAACGATGTCTCAGTTGACACTGCTGTTGAACAAGAAGTTTGCGACTCTAACGATCCATCATCACCATGCTTCAACCCCTTCCCATCTTGGGATCAAGCACCTTACTGGGATCTCCCCGCTAGAGACCACTCCGATGGTAGAGTTAACAACGATGGTTGGAAACCACTTAGCAGCGACTCCGAAACTGATTGTGATGGCACTGACAAACCTTGCCACCACAGACAAGGACCCGCTAAGCCCGTCGTTCCCGTTGAAGAAGAAGAAGATGAAGGTTGTGGACCCAACCACTCAGGACCATGCTGGCACTCAACTGGTAACCTCGACCCCTATGCTGGAGGTTATGAAACCAACCAATGCCCCGAGCCCGCTGCCCCTGACGCACCAACCTGTGATGTCTACGGCCAACTCGGTGGACAAGTCCACGTTGACTGGTCCTCATGGAGACTTTCCGCTCTCAGAGATGTGAGCTACGAAGTCCAAATGTCCGAAGGAAGATACGGTGACTGGAGAACTGTCAGCAAATACAGCTCAAGAACCAACTTTATTGGAAACTGCATGCACCCCGATGGTTGCAACTTCAGAGTTAGAACTGAAACCGAATGTGGTTCCGTCTCACCCTGGTCTGATGTTACCAACTCAAAGGCCGCCTCAACCAACTCCAACAACAGCTCAATGGTTAGAACTTTCGCTTCTCAATCTGAGTGCGGTGTTGTCATTCAATGGGACCGTGTACCATCAAATGGAAGCCGCCCACAATCCCTCCAAGTCTGGATCAAGCAAAGAAGCGGAGAATTCTCTTCAAGAGGAATTTCTGAATTCTGTGACACCGAGCCCGACACCACTCAATGCACTATTCGTTCCGAACATCTCAGATCTTCACCATTCTTCCTCACTACTGGTGATGAAGTTGTCGCCAAGGTCACCGTTCAATACGCTTCATGGAAGGTAACTTACGAAACTGATTCCAACGGATACGATGTTGCCACTCTCGGCTCCAAGCCAGGAAAGGTTGCTGCTCCCACAGTCGTCAAGGCCGATAACTCCTCCATTGATGTCTCTTGGACCGCACCTAACGGTGAACAAGGTCTTCAGTACGAGCTCGTCTGGAACAACGGTATTGGAGAAAAGAGCAACGCTCAATACACTCCTTTGACCCAACCCAAGACTTTCGCCCTCAGATACAACCGTGGTTCTCTCGTTCCCGGAAGAACTTACTTGTTCAAGGTTCGCGCTGTTAACTCTTGTGGAAATGGTGAATTCTCCGAAGCTTCTGAACTTTCTATTAACTAGGAACCTCAGATGCCCGCAAGACCAACTGTTGTTGATCTCCAAGAGAACGAACAATGTGGTGTCTCAATCTCATGGCCCGAAGTAAGCAGTGGTGGTTCACCCATTACTAACTACTACATCGCCATCAAGACTAACCCCGAAAACACTGATGAAGAGGGTAACGTTAACATGTCTGAATGTGGAGGTGATGTCCTCGCCGATCGCAAGTGCTTCATTAAGTGCACCACTCTTAAGTCTGATTTCGGCCTCGATATCGACGCTGTTATTGAAGGCAAGGTTAGAGCTAAGAACGCTGTTGGATTCGGACCCTGGTCTTACTTCTCCAACGACGGAAAGGTTGTTACTCTTCCTCCTAACAAAATGACCAAGCCTAGATCCATCTCCAAGACTGGTGACAGCATCACAATTACCTGGGCTGAGCTCAGTGAAGCTGAAACCAACGGAATCGATGTTTCAAGCTACAAAATCGGATACTAAGAATGTAACACCAAAGAATCTGATGGCTCATACTCTGATTGTGGAGTCTGGGAATACTCTGCCGATGCTGGATCTTGCACTGATGAAAGCAACAACCTCTTAGTTGTCTGCGACGAATACCAGAGTCTCTATGACATTATTGGATTGAACGCCCAGAAGTACTACAACATCAAGATTGCCGCTAGAAACAGCTGTGGTCTCGGTGATTACTCTGATGAGCTTAAGGTTGAAACTAACTTCTGCCCCACCCAACCTACTGGAGTTGTTACTGAAATCGATGGTGCCGACGTCCAAATCAAGTGGGACGACCAGAGCAACATTACTAAATGGGAAGTTCTATTCCAACACAAGGATAAATCATGGGCCAGCATGACTCAATGCAGCGGAAGCAAAATTGTTGATGTCAATGGAAACCCTCAATGCACTCTCAAGAACTCTGATATCAAAGACGCCACTGGCCTTGATGATCAAGCTCTCATTATCGTCAAGATTAGAGGAAGCAATGCCAACTGCTCTGGACCTTGGTCTGAAGAAAACACTGGTAACGCCAAGATCGCTTCTTGCCCCAAAAAGATGAACGCTCCTAAGAACATTGACGCTGAGGCTGAAATCCGTAAAGATAGCATTACCATTAACTGGGACAAGCTTTCTGGACTCGATGCTGGAGGTGAAGGTATTGAAATCACCAACTATGTCATCCACTACGAGCAACTCAAGAAACTTGAAGGTGACCCAGTTAGTCCCGCTAACGAAGGAACTGTCACTGTTAAAGGAACCTTGAGCTCATGGAAACACGAAAACATCGACAACGCTTAGGTTTGGTCATACAAGATCAAAGCTAACAATGCTGTTGGTGCTGACGGCTGTGCCCCCTGGTCCGACACTTTAGAAGTTGTTTCAGGAGAACCCCCAGAAAAACCAGATGAGCCATCTGTTTGCATTGAAGAAAATGGAACCACCTGTACTAGACGCAGAAGAATGCGCCTCAGAGGTACCAACGGTGGAACTGCTGACGAAGATGCACCCAAGGTTATCCTTACATGGTCAAATGCCGGTGTTATCGAAGATAACATTACTGAGTACAAGGTTATGATCTTGAACGGAGAAGGAAACTTTGTTGTTCACCCCGATTGCGATGTCGAAACTGCTCTTGCTGATGCTAAGAATGGCGATGATCCTCAGTGCGAACTTGCAATGTCATCTTTCTGGTCTGGAGATTTCCAAATGGATCAAGGAACTTACATTACTGCCACTGTTGAGGCCAAGAACGACAAGGGATGGTCAGTTGCCTCTCGCTGGAACACCAGTGGTGCCGTCGTTCAGAAGGTACCTTCAATGATGAACCCCCCATCTGGTCTTAGAGACGAAAGCAGCAACAGTGTTAATCTCGAGTGGAACGAAATCTCTGAACCTAGAGATGGAGGCTCTGAAATTCTCACTTACGTTCTTCAATTCTCCAAGGATGACGAAGATAGCTGGACTACCCTCGTCGGTGATGAAGATGTTGCTGATAACGAATGTGTTAACGATGGTACCACCGAACCTTGCCTCTTCGAAAACGATAAGGTTAAGTACACTCACGCCGATGCCGGAAACACTAAATTGTCTTACAAGGTCGCCGCCAAAAACAAGTGGGGTACTGGTAAATTCTCCAAGCCCAACTTTGAAATTGATGTTGCCCAAGAACCCGATCAGATCTCCGAAGTCAGAATCAATGATGCCGGTATGGTCAGAATCACTTGGGATGACCCCGTTAACGCCGGTGGCTCAGTCATCGACTCTTACGAAGTCCAAATCAAAAACAGTGCTGGTGAGTGGTAAGATCCTACTTCTGGTTGCACTGCTGGAGACATCAAGTCTGCTTACGCCGACAATGTCCCAACTCACCTCTGCAGAATGAGCATGGAATCAATGGTTGACGAATTCGGCCTCGCTTACAACGACGCCATCGTTGCTCAAGTCCGTGCTGTTAACGCCGCTGGACTTAAGGGAGAATACAAAGAATCCGACGATGAGGCCAAGGTCAAGACCAAGCCCGAAAAGATGTCTGCTGCCCCCAGACGTGGACAGTCCACCGACTCCGACACACTCCATGTTGAGTGGGACAAGATGACTGACATGGCCGAAAAGGGAGGATCCGACATCATCTACTACTCAGTCTTCCTTGAAGGAGAAACTGTTGCCAAATACAGCACCTCCGAGGACTTCTACCTCTACGAGCAGGAAGCAGCTGAGACCGAGATGAAATTCACTGTTGCAGCCACCAACATCTATGGAACTGGAGAGCAATCTGATCTCTCTGAGGCTATCCAATTCGGTGCCGTTCCTTCAACTATCCAGGGTCTCAAGTCTGAGAACGTCAAACAAGATACCAACGAAAACGGTACCTTTACCTGGGACGACCCTGCTGATGCCACCATCGAGAAATACTTGTTCGAGATCTTGAACCTCGACACCAACCAGTACGAGGATGCCAACGAAACTATGACCAACACTGAAGCTGATCAGATTGCCAATTTGAGCGCTTCTTTCGATTGTGAAAAGCTTGTTGACGACTTCGGATACCAGCACGGTGACAAGATCTCCTTCAGAGTCGCTGCTGAGAACAGCTTCGGACAATCTGAATGGGCCTACCCCACTCTCGAAAACATGAATGCCCTTTCATTCAACATGCTCATCCTCTGAGCAACTTCATGAATTAGAATTCGTTCTGAAACATGACCCCAAAGGGTGACTTCGGTCTCCTCTTTTCAAGTTTCTTTGTTTTGAAATTAAAACAATATTTTCGCA
>Ga0206687_1181970_pt1 | contig 14500 bp, 9 predicted proteins | sample M130m12015metaT_FD_156016 | JGI IMG/M metagenome (GOLD analysis project Ga0206687, IMG submission 156016) | Metatranscriptome of ammonia-oxidizing marine archaeal communities from Monterey Bay, California, United States - M1 30m 12015... | ecosystem: Environmental > Aquatic > Marine > Intertidal...
ATATTTATTGTCGTGTTGGGAACTCTCCTAGGAAGGCGGGGTCTTATTAAGTGTAGGTAGATAGTATTCAAAATTGTGGGTTTTGAGCCATTTATCTCTCCCTTGATAGATTGACCGCCGCTAGGGTGGTCCTTAAATAGGCCTTCATGCCTTAAGCCTGCGATCTTCGGATCGCGGGCTTTTCTTTGTATAATGCCAGCCACCTTAGCCCCCTGATTAAGATCCTAGCAGCTTATGCAAAAACACCAAGATGCTCAGACCGAAGCTATTCGCGTCACCCTCATCGGTATGGCTTTAGACCTCGCGCTTGGTGTGGGCAAAATAATCGGCGGGGTTTTTACCTCGTCATTCGCGCTTGTCGCCGACGGTGTGCACTCTTTAACTGATGCAGCGACGGACATCTTTGTTCTTATTATCGCCCGCACCGCCTATGCAGCGCCCGATAGAGGTCATCCGTACGGGCATGGCCGCTTCGAAGCTGTCGGCACTATCGTGATGGGTATTGTCTTCTTTTTCACGGCCGGAATACTTCTCTATGATGCGAGCGAACGATTCGCCACATTAGATGATCTCGCCATTCCGGGTGTTTTTGGCGCACTAATAGCAGCGGCCTCAATTGCTAGCAAAGAGTGGATCTATCGATTCACGTTAGCAGCAGCTAACCGTCTTAATTCGAGCCTTCTTCGCGCAAACGCTTGGCATAGCAGGAGTGATGCACTTTCATCTGTCGCTGTATTGATCGGTATCGTTGGGGCGCAGTTCGGTATTGTCTGGCTCGATACTATGGCCGCCGTCATCGTTGCGCTTCTCATCGCCAAAATAGGCTGGGAACTATGCGCCGAAAGCATTCGCGAACTTGTCGACAGCGCATTACCCGATAAAAGACGCGGGGAGTTCGAAGCCTGTTTAGAGGAAACACCGGGGGTCAGGGGCATTACAGACCTCCGCTCTCGGCTTTCGGGCGGCAAAGCTATTGTCGAGGTTCACCTTGCTGTCGACCCACGGATCTCAGTCTCGGAGGGACATCAGATAGGCGCAGCTGCGAGCAAAAGGCTGCGGCAAAAATTTACCGACATAAGTGAGGTAATCCCGCATATCGACCCGCAGGGCAATCCAGATCACGACCACCCTTTAGGTGGCGAGAATTCAGTGCCGTCGCGGGCAGAAGTAGCGGCGTTAATCAAAGCGCGATGGTCTGAGCTTACGGCGCGCAATTCTGATCTCGCGTTCGATTTGCACTATCTAGAGGACGGTATAGAGATAGACTTAATCGCTGAAAGTTCGGCCGACACTGCATTCGCTCAGACGCTTGCCGAGCAGCTAGTCAGCGTTGAGCACATTATTAGCGTGCGCGTTCTTCAGCATATTGCGTCACAGTCTCAATAGCGCAAGGCTAGCCCACCAAATCGATTATCCTTCTCGTGACTTACGAATCAGATCATACGCTGACTTAATATCTTGGGTCTTACGATTCGCGATGTCGATCATCTCTTCTGGCAAGCCTTTTGCGACCAGCTTGTCAGGGTGGTGTTGACTCATTTGTCGGCGATAGGCGCGCTTAACCTCCTCCATGCTTGCCGAAGATTCAATAGCCAGAAGCGCGTAGGCCGCTGACAATTTTGACCGACTTTCATCTGCACTTTCGAACCCAGCCTGTCCCGATACTCTCGCTAAAATGGCATCGAGTCGAGGCCTGCTGACACCGAGTTTACTGGCGATAAGTTCGAGCGTTTTTCGTTCTTGCGCATGCAGGGTTCCGTCGGCCAGCGCTGTTGCTGCAACGATTTCGAGTAACATCTGTACAAGACTCGAGCGTCTGAACGATTCTCGTTTGAACTGTGTCAGAATTTCTTCGAGCGGGAAATCTTGACGCTTGCCTTCGTTAAAGAGCTTAACGGCGACTTCTCGCTGCTGCGCGTTTAGTCGCATCTGAGACATGACCCTTTCGGCCATTGCTATTTCATCACGCGTGACTTTTCCGTCCGACTTCGCCACATAGCCCATCAACGCAAAGGTCGTGGTAAAGAATGCCGACTGGACCCGCTCGGTCGCCCCTAAACCTAAACGAGAGCTCTGCGCGGTAAGGCCTCCATCAAAATAGTTGCCAAGACTCACACCCATGAGGGCGCCGAGTGGGCCGCCAAGCATAAACCCAAAAGTGCCACCAACAACTTTGCCCCACCAACTCATACATCATTTCCTAATTTGAGCGCTTTCGCGCAATAACCTGCAGGGAACTATTCTATCTATCAGGGCGCTTTCTTCGGTGCATCTGACGTCGTCTCTAACGCGGCGAGCAGTGCGAGAAGTGCGGCTTCATCAGCTACTTCGACGCCCAGCTCTGTTGCCTTAGCGAGTTTACTGCCTGCACCGGGCCCCGCATAAACAATAGTAGTACTTTTAGACACACTGCCTGAAACTTTGGCCCCAAGCGCGATAAGTCGGGCTTTCGCTTCGTTCCTCGAGAGCTTTTCTAATGTGCCGGTAATAACCACGGTTTGACCTGCTAACGGTTTACTTTCTGGACTCACCACTGTGATCGCAGGCCACGAGACGCCTCGCGCTGCGAGCCTTGAGAGAAGATCAATATTTGCACGATTGGCAAAAAAACTGACTATATGCTCTGCAACGATGGGGCCCACATCGGGCACAGCGACCAGTGTCTCAACACTCGCCTCTTGCAACAGCATAAGATCGCCGAAATGGTTAGCCAGCTGCAGCGCTGTCGCCTCCCCCACTTCTCGAATGCCCAGCGCATAAAGAAACTTAGGCAGAGTCGTTCGAAGTGACCGAGTTATTGAGGCTAGTAACTTTTCGGCCGACTTCACTCCCATCCTATCCAAACTCATCAGTGTGCTTGCTTCGAGAACAAAGAGGTCAGATACGTCACGAACGAGTTCGGCATCTACTAACTGCTCGACAATACGCTCACCCATACCATCGATATCTAGCGCGTTGCGCGAAGCAAAATGACGAATCGATTCTTTGCGCTGTGCGCCACAAATCAGCCCGCCACTGCAACGAATAAGCACGTCGCCTTCTTTCTCAACAGCACAGCCACACACCGGACACTGGGTAGGTGCGATAATTGCTCTCGGTGCTGGGTTAACAGACCCAGCAAGCACCCTCACCACCTTAGGTATAACATCACCCGCTCTGCGAATAATAATTTCGTCACCGATTCTCACGCCAAGGCGTGTTACTTCATCCATATTGTGAAGCGTTGTATTACTCACGGTGACACCACCTACAAAAACAGGCTCGAGCCTTGCGACGGGCGTAATCGTGCCGGTGCGACCAACCTGAAACTCGACGTCTAGAAGGCGCGTGCTCTTTTCCTCTGCTGGGAATTTGTAGGCCATAGCCCAGCGAGGTGTGCGTGCGTTGGAACCGATGCTTGCCTGCAGCTCCAGTGAATCAACCTTAATCACCGCACCATCTATTTCGTATTCCAGCGCGTTACGCATCTCTAGCAGTGCCTCGCAATAGGCAATGCAGCGCTCGATGCTCTCCACGACCTCGCGCTGCGGATTAGTTGGCAATCCCCAACCCGCTAAGGCCTCAAAAATTCCGCCAAGACTGTCGGGGAGATCACCTCCTTCTTGCAGCCCTACGCTGTAGCAATACATTTGCAGAGGCACTTTGGCTGCGCGTCGAGAATCGAGCTGCCTGAGCGTTCCGGCGGCGGTGTTACGGGGATTAACAAACACCTTCGATTGATCTAGACGCGCTTGCTCATTGAGTTGGGCAAAACCGAGTTTGCCAAGAAAGATTTCACCTCTAACCTCGAGCACAGCCGGATAGCCCTCGCCGCTAAGTTGCAGAGGTATCGTTCGAATAGTCCGCACATTGTGAGTAATATCCTCGCCGATCGTCCCGTCGCCTCGGGTAGCCGCGCGGACCAATTGTCCCTTCTCGTAGAGCAAACTCACCGCAACACCATCGACCTTTGGCTCGCAGCTGTAGGTAATCTCGCTGCTTACTTCGATACGTTTGAGGAGCCTTGCCTCAAACGCACGAAGGTCTTCTTCACCAAACACCTTATCTAGCGAAAGCATTGGAATTTCGTGCGCGACTTGAGTAAATCCCGGCAGCGGCTCGGCACCAATGCGATTCGACGGCGAAGAAGGAGAAAAGAGGTTATAGTCTTTTTCGAGCGACACTAACCGAGCCAACAAGGCATCATAATCGGCGTCGGTAATTTCTGGGCTATCGAGGGTGTGATAGAGACGATTGTGGCGCTCAAGCTGCACTCTAAGCGAAGCAACCTCTTCTAGGATTGCTGTGGAGGCACTCACCCTGCAGCAGCTCGCGAACGCAAGCGCCGCAGTTCAAAGTCGCGTACACGCTGCCTATAGTGTTCTATTGTTTGACCGGTCATCATATTGCGCTGGTCGTCGCGCAATTCTCCGTCGATAGAGCGGACAAGATCTTGTGCTGTTTGCAGCATTTCTTCGAACGCCTCGAAATTGCTGATTGGTGAAGGCAGCGCAAGAAACAGCGTGACGCCCACGGTTGCGAAATTTTCCATATTATTCAGATCAAACGTACCCGGTTGCAACATATTGGCCACGTTAAAGAGAATCGGGCCTCCTTCAGCGTCGTCTGTTCGCTTGCTAAAAATCTTCCTTTCCCCGTACTCAAGTTCAAGTCCCTGCATCAAGGACAGTAGGCGCTCACCCATGATTAACCGGCCTTTCTTGGCCGTTACATTCAATACGAGAACCTCTGACACCTCACCCACGGCGGCGCCCTTCGGCTTCTCCTCAATTGCAGGTGCTGCCTGTTCTTTAACCTCATTTACTCTAGGTGATAGCGGCGCGGGGGACGCGGCGTCCGGCTCTAGAACTTCGGGCTCAGGCGCCGCTTCATGAGCAAAGGTTTCGGGGAATAAGTCGGTAACCGCTGGGCTATCATTCTCCGGCATGATGTCTCTTGCCTCGCTAGGCGAAGTCTCAGCGCTCTGATCCTGTTCGTAATTTTCAAACAAGGCACTATGATCGTTTGTGGATTCCGCGATGGGGACAGCAGTGTTGGCCTCAGTATGCTCGATAAGTGGCGTATCATCAGGTGCGTCAGGCACAGTCTTATCTGACTTTCGGCTGGCAACCAGTGCGCCAAGCGACCTGCTTGCAGCGCCCAACGAGCCGAGGATAGCGCTACCCCGAGAGTCTTTTTTCGATGGCGTTCTAGCCGATTCTTTTCTGCCTCCGATACGGTCACCTGCGGACAGACTGATCGAAGAATACTCGTCGTCATCGTCATCAATGCCGTCGCCCAAAGAGAAAGTATGGGTGTGAGCTGAGTCTGTAGCTATCTCTTCTGGAAATTCTTCAGGCAGATCTTCAGGCAATTCTTCGGCCAGCTCTTCAGACAGCTCTTCAGACAGCTCTTCAGGCAATTCTTCGGGCAGCTCTTCTGTCTCTTTAGGGCATTCAGACGCTCTGGACTCTTTAGACTCTTCCGCCCCCTCAAACTCTACTGGCGCCTCAGAACCCTCTGTTTCTAATGACTCTTCAAACTCGAGTGGCAGAATTTCTGGACTCGCGGGCACAGGTTTTGACACGGGGATATTTAGAGGAGCGTCAGCCTTACTCTCTGTGTTCGCTGCATGAAGCTCATCGGGGGAGCGGCGAACAACGCGAGCGCCGCCGCTAGGAAGCTCCGCTAATTCGATTGCCTCGAGGTCGATGTCTTTAGGAATATTCTTGTCGATCGCAAGCCTGAGCTGGCTTTTTCTCGCTTTCAAAGCGACGAGAAGGCCTCTCACGACGACGCCAACAATAGTTAGGCCAAGGACTAGAATGACGAGTTCGCGTAAATCCATAAGATATTTTAGACAGGCTAATGAAAGAGTATTATCTAAAGAGTTATCAGCCAGGTGACAGTAGATCTTTAGCCAACTGCGGGCTTAAGTCGAAAATACTTTTCCCTCATCAGCCATACGCTCAGTTTGGCTGGTGAGGAGGCGCTTAGGCAAGCCACCCTACATTGCAGCGAGTTCTGCTGCCTCTTCAATATCGACCGCCACAATACGTGACACGCCCGGCTCGTGCATGGTGACGCCCAACAGTTGGTTTGCCATTTCCATCGTTATTTTATTGTGTGTAATGAAGATAAATTGCACGGACTTCGACATCTCTTTGACCAAATTTGCGTAGCGGCCAACGTTGGCATCATCGAGCGGTGCGTCAACCTCATCGAGCATACAAAACGGCGACGGGTTTAATTGGAATATAGAGAATACTAGCGCGATCGCCGTCATCGCTTTCTCACCGCCCGACAAAAGATGAATAGTGCTATTTCTCTTTCCAGGGGGCCTCGCCATAATTGCCACACCCGTATCGAGCAAGTCTTCACCGGTCATATCAAGATACGCGTGGCCACCACCGAACACTCTAGGGAATAATGCCTGAAGACCAGCGTTTACTTTGTCGAAGGTCTCTTTGAAGCGCGCGCGCGTTTCTTGATCGATTTTCTTGATAGCGTTCTGCAGCGTAGTCAATGCGCGTTCGAGGTCGTCGTTCTGTTTATCTAAATAGACTTTTCGCTCAGACTGCTGTGCATATTCATCAATAGCCGCAAGATTAATTGGCCCTAAGCGTTGAATGCGATTAGCGAGTCGCTCCAACTCTGTGTCACATTGCGCTATATCCATCTCTTCAGGCAAGGCATTGAGCACCGCTTCTAGATTGAACTTGGCGTCAGTAAGCTGCTCGAGAATGGCCTCCTGCTTCACTGAAGCGCCTTCGCTTTTAAGCCTCGCCTGCATAAGCACTTCGCGAATTTGATTACTGCGCTCCTGAATACTATTGCGCTCGGCTTCAAGACCCCTTATGGCATGCTCGTTAGCGTCGACCTGAGCCTTAGCCTGTGCGAGTTCTTGCTCGACCTCTAAGCGCTTTTCGAGAAGCGACTCTAGCTCCAAGCGCATGTCAGCGACGGGCTCTTCTGAGGTCGCTATTTGTGCGGTTAAAGTTTCTATACGTTCTTGGCTACGCTTTACCTGCGACGACATTCGATCCATTGTTTCTCGAGTCGACTGCAACTGCGACTGCAACGTTTGTTGTCGCAGCGCGAGAGCATGAGCAGTGTCCTTATCATGCCGCGACTTTTCGCGAGACTCTTGCTGCGAGCGCATATGCTGCTCTCGCCTGTGCTCGAGTAGCTCGCGAGCCTCGATATTCTCTTCCATAGAATCGAGCGCCACCTGAAGTCGCTGCCGTGATTCCGCTATATTTTCTTGCTCAAGCTCTATCTGGCGCTTGAGTTCTTCGAGCTCTTGATGGATCCTCTGACGTCGAAGTCCTGCTTCCTCAACTTTTGCTTGTTGTGCGCTCAACTGTGATTTGAGGTTGCCGAACGCTTTGCTGTTATTAGCAATATCCAGCTGAAGTTGTTCACGGGCTTGTTCGGCTTCTGCAATGGCTTCCTTGAGTTCGGCCTGACGCTCGTTTAGTTTATTCGACAGCACAAGACGCGCATCAATCGATTCATTTAACTCTTCGATAAGCCCGCGCCTCTTCACTATCGAGCCTTCTTTGTCAGCGGTCTTTAATTGAATCCATGATCTACCGATCCACAACCCATCGAACGTCACAATCGACTCATGCGAGCCCAAGGCTTGCCTCTGCGCCAGTGCTTCGGCAAGTGATTCGGCCGCGTAAATGCCCTGGAGCAAATCGCGAATACCGCTGTCGGCTTCGACGTAGCCGGCTAGCGGCTTCAAGGTCAATTTCGTTTGCAGATTCTCTACCGCTAAGGTACTTACATCAACAAGGGCAATACGCCCCTCTGGAAGCTCGGCGAGAAGCGATTCGATATCATCCAGCCCCTCGACACAAATACTTTGGAGCGTTTCGCCCAAGACTGATTCGACGGCCTGTTCCCATCCTGATTGGATGCGGATGCTTTGAGCGAGTCGCTGCCTGTCTCCAAGACCATTATTTCGAAGCCAAGCGTTTACCTCTTCATTGTCCAGACCTAAGGCAGCTTGTTGCAGCGCATCTAATGATGCAAGCTTGCCCCGAGCCGTTTGCAATTCACTTCGTGCCGCGTCCAGCTGATCTGCGCACTCACCATATTCGGACCGACGCAGCGCAATTTCACTGCCTGCGAGTTGGCTTTGTCCCTGCAGCGTCTCGATGGTTTCCTCTAAAAGTGCGAGCTCCTCTCTGGCCTCAATAACTGTGTCGTCTTCGTCTGATTGTAAAAGCTGCTCGCGCTCTTCCTCGAGCCGCCGGCTGCGTTCGAGCCCACGCTGTACAATGTTTTCGAGTTGCTGAATACGGGCTTGTTCTACCTCGGCGACTTGCCTCGGACGTTCTGCACCCTTGTTAAATTCATCCCACTCGGTTTGCCATTGCCGCAGGCCACTCTCAGCCTCTTCGAGAATAGCCGCCGATTCCGCTGCAAGTTCTAGTGCAGAATCGAGTTCAGGCGTCACATCCTCGAGTTCACTTTCGATCTCGACTATTCGAGCTAAGTCGGTATCGAGTTCATCTTTCGTTTGTTCATAGGCCTGCTGAGTTTCGTTAAGATCGAAACGCATTTGATCAGCGCGCTCAAGATGGTGCTCGATCGACTGCTCGAGTCGTGCGATGTCGTTTCCTAAGCTATAAAATCGCGCCTGTACCTCGCCAAGCTTATCGCCAAGCTCTGTGCCATCGACTAAGCGTTGCTCGATCTTCGCATCCGCTTCGCGTTGGTCGGCAATAGTCGCCTCTAACCGTATTTCCTGATCGCCAATTGCTGCCTTGTTCTGCCTAATATCGACGTCTAATGCCTGCCATTTTAATGCGTTCAAAAAAGCAGTCGATTGCCTCTCTTGCGTCTTGTATTCACCGTATTTCTCAGCCGCAACTGATTGCCTGTGAAGGTGTGCGAGTTGCCTGCCCAACTCATCGCGGATATCTGACAACCGCTCAAGGTTCTCTCGCGTACGCTTGATTCTGTTCTCGGTTTCTCTTCGGCGCTCTTTGTACTTTGATATTCCTGCCGCTTCCTCGATAAACACGCGCAATTCTTCGGGCTTCGACTCGATAAGCCGAGACACCATACCCTGCTCAATAATCGAATAACTTCGCGCGCCCAAGCCGGTGCCGAGAAAAATATCAGTGACATCTTTACGGCGGCACTTGGTGCCATTGAGCGAATAGGTAGACTGCGCGTCGCGATCCACCTTACGCTTTATCGAGACCTCATCAAAATTGGCATATTCGCCTGTCAGTTTGTGATCATGATTATCGAACACCAACTCAACGCTTGCTTGACCCACCGGCTTTCGTCCGCCGGACCCATTGAATATGACATCCGTCATATTCTCGCCACGCAGGTTTTTCGCAGAGCTCTCTCCCATTACCCAACGCACGGCATCGATTACATTCGATTTGCCGCAGCCATTAGGACCAACGACAGAGCATAGGTTCGAGGGGAAATCGATTGTTGTAGGATCAACGAAAGACTTGAATCCGGCTAACTTAATACATTTGAGGCGCATCGTTTTCTGATTCTGATAGTTATTATTGTCGTGATGTGAGTTAAACGTACTGTAGAGTAGCGCCTTGCTCGTTGCTACGCTCTACTTGAGCAGCGCTGGCTTAAGCGACATCGCCGCGCCCAAGTGACGAGGCATCTGCTGACTCGTAATATTAACGATTTTAAACGATAGATGACCGCAATAACACTACCAATAGTGGTTTATGGTAACGATCATTACCTCATATTGATCGCGAACCACTCAGCTGGCCTCAATCAATTACATTGTCACTGTAAACCACCAGTAACCTTGCGCATAGAATTGCGACAGCCAGACTTAGTTTCAGTCTGTATCAGTTAGGTGCTCGATCTAAATTGGCTAGCGAACAAAGCGCACAAACCATCTAAGTAGTCGGTAAGCGCCTGCAAACCTATTAAAAGGGTTACAAATTAAATGCCCAGACTCATTCTCTAAACCGTAAGAGAGAAAGAACTCACGTAACATAACAAGAGAAGCAAAGCATGTTCACTATCGATCTGCCACAGCAAATAGAAACACGTCTTTTGATCCTGGCCATGAGTACCGGCCGAACAATCGAATACTGTGCCCGAGAGGCGATTCTAGATTATATCGACGAGATAGAAGAGCGGTGTCTGGCGAGGCAAAGGGCCAAAGCTATATTGGCGCTACGCGCATCCAAGCTTGATGGTCCGGGCTAGAGAGGTATTAACTTTAGAGGATATTCGGAGAAACACGAGGGAGAATTTGGTCGGGACGGCAAGATTTGAACTTGCGACCACTACACCCCCAGTGTAGTGCGCTACCAGGCTGCGCTACGCCCCGATTTTTCATGAGTTTAGCTACTTTCACGGAAAGATGACAGCGCTGCGAGGCCTAATCTTTTCTACAAGGTGGCGATTACAGCTTCCAACTCATTGATGATTGTTTTTAGCGCCACATCGGAGACCGCAGAGACAGCTACGGGTTCGCTTTTGTCATTCATCTTTAACCGTGCGCCGCCTATCGTATAACCTTGTTCATAGAGGAGGCTTTTAATCTGACGAATGAGAATAACATCTCCTCGCTGATAGTAACGGCGATTGCCGCGTCTCTTTACGGGTTTGAGCTGTGGGAATTCTGCTTCCCAATAACGCAGGACGTGGGGCTTCACCAAACACAGTTCGCCTACCTCACCAATCGTAAAATAGCGCTTCGGCGGTATTTCAGGCAGCTCGTCGTTATTCTTCGCTTCCAGCATAGCCCTCTACCCGTGCTTTAAGTTTTTGGCCCGGACGGAAAGTGACCACCCGCCGCGCATTGATAGGAATTTCTTCGCCGGTTTTCGGGTTTCGGCCAGGACGCTCTTTCTTGTCGCGTAAATCGAAATTACCGAATCCTGAAAGTTTTACCTGTTCGTTAGACTCAAGTGAGGCACGAATTTCTTCGAAAAACTGCTCGACCACTTCTTTCGCTTCGCGCTTGTTCAACCCAAGCTCTTCGAACAGGCGTTCTGCCATGTCGGCCTTGGTTAGTGCACCGTCTGTCATATCAAACCCTCGTGTCGGTTTGTTTTGTGTAAAAACACACTAAAAATGTTAAATCGCTGCAGCGTTAAAGCTATAAAAGCAGAATTTAGATGCGTAATTCCGCTTTAAAATCGCTCTCTAGCACCTTGATGCAATTAGTAATAATAGCAGATATTTCTTCATCGCTAAGCGTGCGGGAAGGATGCTGCCAGGTCAAGCCAAATGCGATGGATTTTTTACCCTCACCCACACCAGCGCCGTCGTAAACATCAAACGTCTTCAACTCTGTCAGGTCACTACCGGCATTCGCACGGATACTAGCTGCAATATCGCCTGCGGCGGTATCGACACCGACCACGATCGCGAGGTCACGACTGACTTCTGGGTATCGCGACAATACAGATGCGGCGGGCAACTGCCGCGTAACAAGCGCCTCGGTATTCAGTTCGAACAAATAAGCAGCGCTCGCAAAGCCAAACTGACGCTGCAGACGCGGGTGAATAGCGCCTAGATGGCCTACACACTTTCCGGAAAAACGCACCTCTGCGCATTGCCCTGAATGCATCGCGGGGTGCTCGCTTTTCACAAATTCGACAGGCTCAGCATGCTCCCCTTTATTAGCTAACGATTCGACAATGCCTTTGATGTCATAGAAATCGACCGGCTTTTTCGGCTGATTCCAATTGATCGGCTCTGCGCTGCCATATATAAGCCCGGCGAGACAGCGGGTCTGCTTAATTTCACCCGCCACTTTCTCAAAAACCAGGCCCTCTTCGAACAAACGCACCCGTTCGCGCTGTCGATTCAGGTTGTAACTCAAAGTGGACAATAAACCGGGGAGGATGCTCGGGCGCATTACGGACATTTCAGCCGAGATCGGATTTTTAAGCACTACGGTCTGGCTCTCTGGGCAGACGCTACTAACTAATTCTGGATCGATAAAGCTGTAGTTGATTGCTTCTTGATAACCGTCGGCAACCAACCGCTGCTTTAATGCTGCGACCGGACGGATACGCTCGGGTATCCTTGGCAATCGCTGAGCAGTCATACCCGGTGTTTCTGGCAAATTGTTGTAGCCGAATACGCGCGCTATCTCCTCGATCAAATCGGCTTCGATAGACACGTCGAAACGGAAAGAAGGCACGGTGAACACTATACCCTCGGCGTCTGAACTCTCTTCAACAAATCCCAACCGAGTAAGGATATCTACAGATTCAGCCTGCGGCACATCGACGCCCAATAGGCGCTTAACATTCGCGAACTTGAGTCGTACTTGCCGAGTCTTCGGCAAATTGCCAATGGCAGTGCTTACAGGGCCCGCGTCCCCTCCTACTATCTCGAGCAATAACGCCGTTGCGCGCTCGAGCGCGCCTGCTTGTAACGCGTAATCTACACCGCGCTCATAGCGATGAGAGGCATCGGTATGCAGGCCATAGCCTCTTGCCTTACCCGCTATCGCGAGTGGCGAGAAAAACGCGCACTCAAGGAAAATCGACTTAGTCTGACTCGTAACAGAGCTTGATAATCCGCCCATAATGCCCGCCATAGCGAGACCCTGCGTATCATCCGCTATCAGGAGGGTAGCCGAATCAAGAACAACCTCGCGGTCGTCTAAGAGTGTTAATTTCTCGCCCTCTTTCGCCAATCGAGCAGTCACTGTACCGTGCAGCTTGTCGGCGTCGAAAGCGTGCATCGGATGACCTAATTCCAACAGCATAAGATTAGTGACATCTACGACCGGATCGATGCTTCTTAGCCCGCTGCGGCGCAGCCGTTCCTGCAACCAATAAGGGCTGGGGGTAGCGATATTGATATTCTCAATGACCCGACCCAAGTATTTCGGACACTCATCAGGTGCGGCTGTTGCTACCGGAATTTTGCGCTCAGTCGTGATTTTAAAGGTTGGATAGTCGATCTCGTTGACCTGAGTGCGAGCGAGAACCCCCACTTCTCTTGCGAGACCGATCATGCCAAGACAATCGCCGCGATTGGGTGTCAGGTCTAGCTCAATAAGCTGATCGTCTAATGAAAGTGCTAATCGAATATCTGCGCCTAGTGAAAGCGTCTCAGGAAGCTCGAGCAGGCCGTCCGATGATTCAGCAAGACCGAGCTCTTCAGCGGAGCAAAGCATGCCATTAGACTCGACACCTCGCAGTTTAGCGGCCTTGATTTTGAAGGGCTTGTCGCCGCCGTCTAGAACCGCACCGACCCTAGCAAACGGCACCAACAGGCCCGCTCGTACATTGGGCGCGCCACAGACAACTTGAAATTCAGTCGTGCCATCACTTACTCGGCAAACAGACAGCTTGTCGGCATCTGGATGCTGCTCAGCACTCTCGACACGCCCAACCACTATGCCGCTGAACTGCGAAGCTGCGGGTGTTACACCGTCAACTTCGAGACCTGCCATCGTCAGCGTTTCAACGAGCTCAGCCGTCGCCATGCCCGGATCGACAAATTCTCGTAACCAGCTTTCGCTAAAAATCATGTTGAACTCACATTCGTTTGGTGGTCGTGCAGAACGAATACCCTTGGGGTCGACTCCCACCAAGGGCAATAACGACTAATTAAATTGCTGAAGGAAGCGAAGGTCATTCTCGAAATAGGTGCGCAAATCGCCTACTCCATATCGCAGCATCGCCAGGCGCTCGACACCCATGCCGAAGGCAAAACCGTTATGTGTTTCTGGATCTATATTAGACATCTCGAGCACACTAGGATGAACCATGCCGCAACCCATCACTTCGAGCCACCCAGTGTGGCCACAAATTCTGCAGCCTTTTCCACCGCAGCTCACACACCCCATATCAACCTCAGCCGACGGCTCGGTAAAGGGAAAATACGATGGCCTAAAACGCACGGGAAGGTCTGCTTCAAAATAAGCTTGGAGAAATTCGATTACCGTGCCTTTTAGATCGGCGAAACTGACGTCTCTATCTATTAGCAGGCCTTCAACTTGATGGAACATCGGCGTGTGAGTCAGATCGGAATCGCAGCGATAAACTCGCCCCGGACAGATCATCTTGAAAGGAGGAGAACCGCCTTCCATCACCCGCACCTGAACCGGCGACGTATGCGTCCGTAAAACAGTCGCAGGGTCTATATAAAAAGTGTCGTGCATCGCACGCGCAGGATGGTGCGCGGGAATATTGAGCGCTTCGAAGTTATGATAATCATCTTCGATTTCGGGGCCCTCGGCCACTTCATAACCGCTGCCTGCGAATATGGCAGAGATGCGCTCTATAGTTTGCGTAATTGGGTGCAGACCGCCTTGATTCTGGCGTCGCCCTGGGAGGGTCACATCGATTGTTTCTGCTGCGAGTTGCGCGTTGAGGCTCTGCTCTACGATCGCTGTTTTACGCGCCGCGAGGGCTGCGTCGATTGCGCGTTTGACGACATTAATACGCTCGCCAGCCGCAGGTCGTTCGTCGGCAGGAAGTTGGCCTAGCGCCTTCAACTGCGCGGTTACCTCCCCCTTCTTACCTATATAATGGAC
>Ga0206687_1083274_pt1 | contig 14244 bp, 14 predicted proteins | sample M130m12015metaT_FD_156016 | JGI IMG/M metagenome (GOLD analysis project Ga0206687, IMG submission 156016) | Metatranscriptome of ammonia-oxidizing marine archaeal communities from Monterey Bay, California, United States - M1 30m 12015... | ecosystem: Environmental > Aquatic > Marine > Intertidal...
GTGTAAATTTATTGTCTTAAATGGTTAAATTTGTGTTCTGATAGGTCACTCTGGGTATCCTCAGTGTGCAAGTGACATCAATAGGGCGGCTCCTCTCTTGATCCAGAATTCAGCTGGGTATTCTCCGCTCTTAAGGTCGACTCTCAGCTGGTAGGAGTCCTGGCCCACGGATCCAGCTCTCTTCGGATAGTAGTAGCATGGGCACTCGTAAACGTTCTGAGGGGGCTTGGTACGCTTCTGGATTGGCTTGAAGTGCAGCACTGGCATTGGGCAGGCAAGCTCCATCACCTCAGGCTCGCACAGGCAGAGCTTCTCTGGGTTCCATTTGGCTCCTTCGAGGTAGAGGCCAGAGATGAAGGCACCGTCCTTGGGGTGCTCAGTGATCTCGTGTGGCTCCTTTGGCACTGGGACGAAATCGAATTCCAGCTTGTCGATTGGGGCACCGCTGGCTTTACGGCTGAACCGCTGGAGAAGGGAGGTGGTGAAACCAGTTGGGTAGGTGAATGCTCCAGCCCAGAAGTGGAATGGGATGCCCTTCTGCGACCAGACTGTGAAGAACTCGTATCTGTTGCTCAAGTCGTCCGCCCAGTTGGCGAGTGGCTTGAGAGAGAAGTAGGCAAACGACCAAGCAGTTGGTACTTTGTTCTCACCGAGAGCGATCAGGACCTCCTCGAGCTCTGGCGAGATGACCACCAAACCCTTGATTCCCTTTTCGAGCTGCTCCAGGCTGATGCGGAGCGACCTCAGCAGAACATTATATCTCTGAATCTCTTAAACGAGGACGACGTTGAGTGGATTCTCGTCGCCTCTCAGCTTGTGCTTCAGAGCAAAGACATCGAGTCGCTCTGGCAGGCGCTCTTCGAGGTCCTGGATCAGCTTCAGCTGACCACCGTCAGCAGCTGCGGCACCTGAGCTAGCCTTCTGTGGGGTAAGGCCAAGGATAGAGTCAAGCAGCTCGCTCGAGTCGAGAATCTGGGAGGTGATCTCAGCGTTGATGTGCTGACCATATGCAACTGGAGGATCAACATCGTCCATCAGCTTGAGAATCTCATCATAGAAGAATGCTGGAGTGAACTGTTGAGCTGGATCTACGTGCTTGGCATTCTATTCATCAGCTGGATAGACGTATGACAGCTCCTCTGTGCCATATGGCCTCCATCGCTCTGGAGCTATCAGGTTCTCGTTGAATATCTCCTTGGCATACACTTGGATGAGTCTTCGATCTCTATCATCAGTGACTCTTCCACCATAATTAGCAGCTGCAACCAGATATCGAATAGCCGGCCATGGAAGTGGAGCTCTCTTGTCGTAAGTCTCATCACGTGGCTTTCCATCGCTTTGTTGTCCCATATAGATGGCAAGCAGGTCCTCACAGACGCTGTAGTCAGAGTCATTGAAAGCATAAGAGACATTCCAGCCAAGAGACTTGAATTTCTTCCTCTCAATCAAAATGGTGTGGAACCAGCACAATCCGAACACGGCCTTTCTGAAGTTTCTATCCTGATCGACAACTGTGAATTCACTTTGTTGACCGTACAGTCTCAACATGTTTGCTTTGATTCCTTTTGGTGGCTCCTGTGCAATCTTGGCGGCTCTCTGTAGAAGAGAAATTGAGAATTATGGATGAGGACGCGCAGAGAGGATCAGTCGGAAGTCAGGGCTGACTGCATGCTTGAACAAGTTATCAATCATAGACTCAAGCTCTGGAAGAAGACTAATGGATAAATGACAATTGGCAAGGAATATCCAGTTTCCTTGTTCAGCTCCTTCTGCCAGGATTCTCTTGGCTCTCTCACTTTGGCCTTTTCCCATAGATATAGCCTCGAATTGGGTTCCCTTCTCGTCAGCCAGCTTCTTCAATGCGTCTGTGGGGTCAACACCTGGGCTCAGGAGGAAGATGATTGGCTCACTGGCCCTTGATTCTTCGAAGACCTCCTTGAGGATGGTTGGTCTGTTTTCGATGTAGTCCTTCTTCATGTGCTGCTCGACATAGTTCCTGATGGCGAAGTTCACTCTGTCTGTCCTGAAGCATCTCAGCACGATCATTTTCTTGAGCTTATCTTCGCACTTGGTCTCCCACTCGCCTGGCAACTGGGCTGACTCTGGTGGAGCTGGCTTGACTGAGAGGTACCATCTGTGCCAGTCCTTGTGATTGAGAGCTACAGCATTTGAAATGCCGGTGAAGGTCTCTGGGATAGCCTTCTCCAGCTCAGTGATATGGTCCCAAGCTTGTGTAGTGATCCAGTCGAAAGGTGGTTTTGCTGGTTGCGTCGATCTGTCAAGAACTTGGCCACCTCTGAGGAAGAAGCTCCACTCCTCCTCGTTGATGACGCCTTCAGCCACTTGGAGCTTGATGCACATCTGCATTGAGAGGAGGAGCTTATGCCTCTCAAACAGAGATCGGCAAGCCTGTTTGTAGACCTGCAGCGTGTGCCATTTGGTGATGCTCTTGATTCTATCTTGGAACATCTGGTCTCTGCTCTCTTCGATGGATTTCATGAATAGAGCCTTGTACCAGTCAAGACTGAATTGGTACATTGGGTCGATCTTATTCAGATCATTCAGCACGAAGAACAGAATTGAGGCTTGTCTGCCGCATGCTCTGTACGTCTCTCTTGTGTCATCGACCTTCTTCATGGTGATCTCAGCTTGCTCGAGAGCCTGCTTGACTTCATCGGATGTCTCTTTCGACGATTGGAGGGTGTCGATAAGTGCGACGTCTTCAAGCAGATTCACCTTGGACTCTGAGAGCATCCGTAATATCTTGTCCTCCAGCTCGATGATGGTCGTCTTGTTCGTAGCAATCTTTTGGATGACGTCGTTCTTGTTGCTTTCAAGACTTGGCAGCTCTGCCTTCACGACTATTCCCAGACACTGCTCCTCAAGACCTGATTCCTTGACAGTAAAGTTGACTACAGTGACCTTGGTTGACACCTCTGGAGTGTAATGTGGATTACCAATTCTGGTCGTGATGTAGAGTTTGAAGTCTGGATGGTACTCCAGCTCTTTATCTCCGACCTTGACGCAGAGACTTCTGCCGACCTGGATCAAAGACTTGTTCAAGATGTTGTCAAGCACGGGATCAAGGTCCTCTCCAACATCACAGAAGAGAACTTTCCTTCCATGTATGACTGCTTGCTCGATCTTCTTGATGTGGTTGACATCCTTGAAGTCAGCAACGACGAGTGTGTCGCCTTCGGTTCTCTTGATCCAGTTCATGGCTTGACTCTGTGGATCAATATTGAGAGCCCATCTGAGTCCTTTGGTCACAAATACACCGTTTTCGGTAGAGAACTTATCTGTTGGCAGTCCATTCAATTACCAAGCTCTAGCTTGGGCAGCTCCAGCCATGAATTCTGCAAAATCAAAGCCTCTGGTGAATGGGATCTTGTGCAGCTCCACTCTTGAGATCCAGCTGCTGATCAGACTGTCTCTGTACTCCGATGGGAATGGTCCACAGTAGCTCATGAAAGCAGCTGCGAGAATGCAGTCACCGATGAGGTAGTCATACTGCTCGTCGAGCTCAATAAGAGTTGCTTCCCAACGAGTCTTCTCGCCTGAGAGGCCTGAGATAAGTTTGTCACCTCGATCAATCTTCACCTGGAGACTGTCCAGCTCTGCCTTGTAGGCTGCCATGTCGGAAGTTGTCCTATTGTAAGTCTCCTCGAGCTCAGCAAGTTTGTCAGCGAGCTTTTGGAACTCGGCCTCAAGTCCTTCCAAGACTGCCATTTTCTTCTTCAGCTGCTCTTCGGCGTAAGCTTTCTTTTGCCTCTTTGGAGCGACAACCTTGAGTGCCTTAGAATAGTCTTCAAGCGATCGAACCCATTGGCAAAGAGCACCTGCAGCCACAGAAACCTTGACAACATACTGTGGCTAGAAATTCTCCATCTTTGTGTACTTCTCAATTTTCTTGAGTGTTGCTTGACCGATGCGCTCTTTGTCGAACTCCATGATCTTCTTGACGAAGTTGGGATCAGCAAGCTCCTTCTTGACTGTCTGCCATGTTGGGTCTTTCTGGAGCACAATCATGACGGCGCTCATTACTGTTGCGACATCTGCTGGTGGAGATGTGAAAGATTTGATCTCAGCGATGAATTTCTTATCGAGCAGCTCGAGAGCACTTTGAGCTGCAAGAAGTGCTGGCTCAGCTTTCTTGAGCTCTGCTTCAGCATCAGCAGCCAATTGGAGGGTATCTTCCTTCTCTTTCTCGATCTTTACTGTCTGAGCTTCGATGTGGACTTGTTGCTCATCAGCATTCTTTCTCTCCTTGGCGATATTGATCATGAGGTCTTCACAGACCTTTTGCTGCCTTGATACTTCAGCTCTGGTAATCTCAGATGCAGCTGACATCCCCTCGACCTGAACTCTTGCCTCGTCAAGCTTGCTCAGACCATTTCGGAGCTTGGTTCTCTGATCATCAACCTGCTTTCTCTTGGCCTTGATGATCTGAGCGTATCCCTTCAGGAGCTCGATGTAGTTAGTTGGTGTCACATAGAATATTCTCTTCAGCTCTTGTTGCATCAGCAGGGCATTATCAGTTGCAGTCCGATGAGCGTGAGCGCAGAGATCGGCAAGACCGGCGCTGTATCCATCGCCCAAGTCCTCCATCTATCGGAGGAATTTCATGGCGACCTCGGTGAGGGCATCTGCAGGCCATCCCATGAACCAGTCGATGGTTGTGTTGTTTGTGAGTGCTGGATACATTCTGCAGTAGTCTCTGAATGCTTGTCCAATAGGACTCATGCAAATACTCAAGTGCAGGTTGTCCTTGATGTTGTTGAAGAAGAAGTCGTTCATGGCATCAGGAGTTTCCACAGTGTTTCCTGCCTTTTTGAATGGTCTCTTGAGCTCATCTCTGATCTTGGCAAGCTCTTCAGCTTGGTAGAGATTTGGCACGACTCCTCCATTGAGCATATTTTGAATATCTTCCAAGAATGATTCGTGAACAACATCGTTGTCAGAGAAAATGAAGACCGTCTTGAGCTTGTCCTTTCCTCTGAATGCAGCCATCTCGTACATCACTTTCAAAAACTCTCTGAAGTGCTTCAAGGCGAATCCTTTGGTAACTTCAAGTTGGAAAACATTCATCTGCGAGATGAAAGCAGCAAGTCGGGTCAATGAGTGTCTACCAGATCCACCAACACCAACCAAGAATGCATGACCTCTCTTGAGGTTGATGATTCGATATATTTTGGCGATATGTGTGATGGCATCCTTGAAAAGAACCAAGTCCATCTTGATGAGCTTTGGCTGCATGTTGTAGTGCTCTAACTTGTCATTCAGGTACTCTCTGAGTTTGGGGAAGTCAGTCACCTCTTCGTATACCGACAATCCTTGCATGTTCTCGTTGTTCATGAAGTCCACAAAGATAGCATCGTCGCCGCCAGTGGTGCAGTGCTCAGCGTAGTTCATCTAGAAGTGAGCCTCTAACTGCTCATTCAGGTGAGTCTTGAGCTTCTCTCGATCTTCAAATGAATTGAGTCTGTCGTGGAAGACTCTGAGGATCTCGTGACCCCAGAGCTTCAGAATGTGCTCTTTGCTTTCATAGAAATTTGGTTCAGCTTGATGCAGTCCTTGGAACACCTTGGACACGTCTCTCATATTGAACACGTAGTGACTCTTGGCTGGCGTAGGCAAGAACTGCTCTCGAACGATATTGAATAGATTGATTGTGGCAGCAGCCAAAGGTGCAGCCAAGTTCTTGATCTCTTCCTCGAACTGCTGGAACTTGGACGAGCCAATGGCCTCGAATATCATCCTCATGTTTGCCTCAAGAGGCTCTGTATAGTTGATCACGTGGAACTTTGACAAAATACGTGTCGAGATCTCTGCTCTTCCTCCACCTGGTTTGCCCATCGCCGACAAGAACTGCAAGTCTTGAATGTAGTTTGGTACAATCTTCTGTCTGTCGTACCAGAACTCGTAGTCGATCCATTGTCTCATCAACTCAAGAGGTGGCTGAGAGCCGAAAGCGTCCTTTCTTGGCATGTTGAGATCATCAATGAAGCAGACAGCCTTTTGCTTGGCGTTCTTGGGTCTATACTTGTTCTTCGCTCTTCGCTCGAAGTTGCTCTCGATGAGCTCCTGAGTGTTGTTAGATGAGGTACCAGCTGAGAAATTGATTGTGAAGTGGTGAGTGTTGGCATCCAAGGTCCTCAAGACCAGATCAACAAGGACGGTCTTACCAACACCAGACTGACCAACGAGGAGGATTTGTGATCCATGATCAAGCAGAGCTAGTACAATATGCCTGTTTCTGTGTGTGTCAACTGTCGGCACGATGATCTTGTGGAACTCTGTGCCAGCTGGCCTTCCAAAGCCCTGCTGGAGTTTTTCATCCCAAGGAGCCCATTCTCTCTTCTCGCGGTTGAGATAGTGCTCGTACACGGTATTTGCATGAGGGAACATTGACTCAATGTCGCTGAGGATATCATCGATGGCTTTTCTTGATGCCTCTTCCACGGTGGCACCGACGGACCAGATGAGACAGAATACGAACCACTTCTCAACATAGAGCTTGTAGGCCTCAGCCTCCTCGTCCTCAGCTTGCTCGAGAGTCCTGCACTCTGCGTCAAACAGCCGGCAGAGGTTGATGACGCAAGCAGTTTCGCTGGTCGTGACGAGCTCTGTGCATTGAGTCTTTTTGACTTTGAGAACCTTTGGAATATACTTGTCGACAAGCACCTTGAGGAGCTCTCTCAACTCCTCTCCTTCCTTTTGTTTGATCCACATGGCCATATATGGCTCCCAACCGAGTTCGTCGAGGTCCATGTACACCATTCCAGCTCTTGAAACAGTGGCTGGCGAGGCAACGGCAAGATTCTCGATTTCGAAGAGCAATCGAACATTGGGAGATAAGGCAATTCTATCACCATTGGTGAGAGTCAGCAATTTGTTGTCATCGAGCACGGAGTTCATAGACTCAATCCAAAGAGTATCAACTGGTCCATCAAGCACCATCCATCTCTGCTCAACCTTCTCCAGGCAGATTCTCTTGAGCACATTTGAGAGAATGCCGTCGTTCCACTGAGGTGGGTTTTGATCGTCAGAGAATCCGAACAGCTCGTCAGTGGTGATCGACTTTGGATTAATCAGCTCTTGCTTGACAGCCTGGTACTTGTAGTCCTCTGGCTGGACTCCTTTCTCCTTCTCGTCGGCATTGAGTTGGTTCAAGGCATCTAAGAGGATCTACCAGCAGCTGGTCTTGCCAGAGAGAGTCGCTCCAACAAGCATGTTACCGTGTCTTGTGACTTTTGACTCGTACAGCTGCATGATCTTGACGACAAGATTTTCGTTGAGCTGCAAATTCTTTCTCATCAAGGACTCTTCGATGGCAATCTGCAAGTCGTCATTGTCGTTCTCTGGCTCATCACAATCTGGGAATAGATCGATGAACAAATTATCGAAAAGAATTACGTCCTCTGCGACGAATTTGGGCAAGTTCATATCTCTGATGGCCTTGATGGCGACTGTGATCTCTTCGATGTCTGGTCTTTCTCTCTTGATTCTTCCTGCAGCGGTCAGCACAGATTTGACTGCTCTCATTCCGAAATCGTAATGATCTTGCTTTGAAAGTTGATTCTTCATCAGCTCATAGATAGTCACCACTTTTTTGGCAAGTGCTTCATTTTGTTTGAAACCTTCGGACATGAGAGTGATCTTCGCAATGGCATTGAAGTCTGGTGCCATCATGGCTACTGGCCTGAACAAGCATGCCAGGTTGTCGGGCAACTCAGATCTTCCAGCATACCCTGGATTCATTGTGATGAAGAGACCTGTGTCTTTCTGAACTTGGATGTTGAGCTCACCGAATGGAGTGCTTGGCTCCTTCTTTCTGATGGCCTCGAGAATGATCTGGACTTGTTGAGCAACAACAGACAATACTTCAAGTTAAATACGATTGAACTCATCGAAGCAGCCCCAGGCTCCTGACAGAGCGAGACCTGCAAAGATCTTTCCAAGTGCGACGGTGTCCATTTGGTCGGAACAATTCTGAATGACAACAAAGAACGCAAGATTTTTACCCAAATCCTTGACGGTTTCAGTCTTACCGGTACCAGCTGGGCCTTGTGGAGCACCACCTCTCTGCATGCTGAGGGCGTTGGTGAGAGTCATGTAAGCTCTATCCGTGAGAGGAGTAACAACAAGTCTGCCATTGTTTCCCTAGTATTCATAGCCGTAGTCGAAGACGCAGTTGGTTTGATCGACCGCGATGTACAATTTTTCATTCTCATCGTTGGCTCTTCTGAATCTCAATTATTGAAGCCACTCAAAGTGTCTTGGAGATTGAATCTTCTGCTGGTATATTCTCTCAATGATTTCACGATTGTGCTCGTCGATGATGATAAGAGCCACGAGCTTGAGTCTCTCTAGCTTTTGAAGGCCTGGCTTCTCCACCAATTCGATGTAGCTCTCGACCTTCTTCTTGTAGCTCTGTTTGCACTTTCTCAAAGCATTCATATTCCCTGGAGCCGCAGTCTCAAGTTGGATTAAGGCAGTCGTGACCTCCGTTGTCCATTGCATTTGTGCTGTGGTAATCAGAACTTGACCCTAGGCATTCTTGATGACTTTCATGAGTTTTTCTCTTTCGTATGGCTTTTTTGATCCATTCACATGCTCGTTGTAATATTTCCAGAATATCTTTCTCAGAGCATCTCTCATTTCAGCTACGAGTTTCTTCAACCAGCTCTCGACTTTGGCTTCAACTTGGATCTCCTTCACTTCAACCTCTTCCTTCTCTCCTGAAATCAAGGCCTAGATCGTATAAGTTTTAGCATTTCTTCCTCCAGTACCGTCTGGGTCGAACTTGAGACTCTTAACACCTTCGAATATCTTTCCGATGTGCTGAAGAATTGGCCTTGGATCTTTTGATTGACCAATAATCTCGAGCAGGTCCTCGTTGGAAAGGAAATAGAACCTTGGGAATTATCCTCTCTTGGCTTCCAAGAACTGATTCAGATTCTTTTGAATTTATTCAAATTTCCTATTGAGATCGAGCAAAAGAGGCAAGAAGTTTTTGACGATGAGAGCTCTCAAGCAATTCTTCTCTTTGTTGATTCTTTCCATTTCAGCTTTGAACACCTGATTGTTGCTTTTGAAAATCGAATCTTCGTGAGGAAGTTGCTTTGAGATATCTGGCTGGCCTCTGAATATTGACTCCAGATATTTCCACTTGCCTTGCACAGCAAGCAAGACCTCAAGAGTCTCGGTGATTTGAGCAATATTGGCCTCCCAAAGATCAATCTTGGTGTCGAATTCCTTGTAGTAGGGCGAGCTTTTCATGTTACTGAGCTTGATTCCGTGTTCTTCGATCAGTTTCATGATTTCTTCAGTCGACCTGATCTGATAAAATTCTTCCTGGTCTGCCTTTGACCTTTGCTTGTCGATGTCGAGGTCTGTCAGTGGGTCCTCCTCCCAAGCATATTTGATCTCCTTGAGAGCAACTTCTATCTTGAGTTGCTTCTTGGCGCTCTCTGCCATGTCCATGATCTTTTCTTGGTGAGTGAGCAAGTTCAAACGGAAGACCTTTTCGAGGGTGAAGTCGTCGCTGGTCTCGTCAAAATCATCTTTGACTTCAAATCTGAGCTCCTTCCAATGTCGGTCTCTCATTGCATCGTCTCGCAAGTCCAGGATGAGAGGCATCGTAGATCTGAACTTGTCGATGTCAGTCTTGAGGTGAACGTATACTCCCCACTCTCTGACGTCTCTGTCGAAGGCTCTGTACTTGTCTTGGAAGTCTAGAGCATCGTTATCCATCTCGTCAATATCCAGGTCATAGAATTTGATGTCCTTCCAGATGTCCCACTGCTTGTCCCAGTCGTTTTTGACCTCCCAAATTTCAGTGAGTTGGGCAATTTCTTTCTCTACGAGCGTGACTTCAGGATATGCTGCTGGCTCAATGTCGAAGATCTCCAACCCAAACTTCATTGCCTCTTCACTGGCTCTGAGGTCAGCTGTATGACCTTTGAACTCTTGCAATTTCTCGAAGGCTTTGAGATTATTATCGAAGCCCTTGTCGACAGTATATGGCGCTTGCAGCTGGAAGTTCTTCTTGTTGTCCTGACATTCTTTCTTGAAGTCTTCAATCGAGTTGTCGACTTCCGTCTTGAGCTGGGCGTAGCATTTCTGGATCACAAGATTTGCCTCATCCAATCCATCATTGAATCTGCTCCATGCTTCATCAAGACCATCCAGCTTGGCCTTGTCTTCGTCGCTCAGCTCAGTCAATCCAATGTCCTGATCTTGCTCTTGGATGTATTGGAACTTCTTCTTGATCGGCTCTCGTCTTGCATCAAGAATATGCAGCTTTGCTCTGACCTCATTGTACAGATCTTTGTTTTTCTTCAAATGCTCCAATTGAGTTGGAGGAGTCCGCAACTCGTCGATGGTCTCAGTGAACTCAGTCAGCAAGTTGTTCAGGTCCTCTTTAGACTCTTTGATCAAATGCTGGAAGATTTATTGAATGAAATCCGTGCCGTACTCGATCAAGCTGTTCTTCAGCTTTGAGCAGTCAAGAATGATGAATTGCTCAGGTTTCTGCTGCTGCTTGTTCTTGACATCATTCATGACATCAATCAGACTCTCAATTGACTCTTTATATCTCTGCACTGGATCTTGGTCAAGCTCACCTTGAGTTCCTCTCAGGATACGCTTCTTTCCTCTCTCTGTCCTAATATTGTAGAGCTGACGCACTTCCTCTGATGCCTGCCAGTGCTTTCTGTCTTCCTCCATGTTTGTTTGGATCTTCTCAATGCCAGCGACGATCTCGACAGTCTTGTTGTTGATCTTCCTGTTCTTTGCTATTCTCTCCTCATACTCAGCCTTGTCTTCGCATTGTCGAGGTAATTCCCATCTCGCTTTCCACTGCATTTCTTTCTCCTCCTCCGAGAGATTCTGATAGTTGACGTCTGGTCGCATACCAGCCTTGGCAAAGGCAGCTGCGGTGCTGCCTCCGCTCTTCTCTGACTCGTCGAGCTCCTTCTTGATCTCTGCGATCTTCATGTCCCTCTTCTTTCGGAAGACCTTCTCGATTCTTGGGACGACTCTGGTCACATGAATGATCTGTTTGATGAACACTTGGATGTTGGTCTTCAGCTCGTCGTGAGTTGGGTCATGGATGATCTTCCAGTTCACATGGTTTGGATCAAGGATGGTGTACACTCTGAAGATCGGAACCAGCTCCTGTCGTTGCTTGTCACCGCTGATGTGCCTACCTAACTCAAGCAGCGTGTTCTTCACTGATTGCTTCAGCGACTTCTCGAGGTTGTCATCAAGGCGATGCACGAACTTGAGCCACTCACTTTGGATTTTGGTGCTTCTGTGAATAAAGAGATCGTATGTCTTCATTACCTTCCTTGAGATCTTCTCGAAGGAGTTGACGAAGTCCTGTTCTCTGACTTTGAGCGTGTCTTCTTGCTGTCTGATGAACTCTGAGAGCAGATACAGCTTCTTTTGGACGTTTGTCAGGGTGGTGGTTGAGATCTTCTCGAACTCGTTGTGGATTTTCATCACATTATTCTAGAACTTCTTCACGTTCAAGAATACATCCTGACACTCCTTTCTGCAGGCATAGACAAAGTTGTCAGCCTGGGAGCCCCAATTATGTCGCCGAATACCTGGTTCAATCGTTCTGTCCAAGATGTCTAAGTGCTCCTTGAAGAGAGACTTCTCCTTGTCGTTGATGGTGTGAATAATTGTGTTGTAGTCTCTGACAATGAGCATGACGTTTTCCCTCAGGATTCTCAGCTGTTCCTTCCTTTGAAGCAGTCTTGATACGTTATGAGGAATCGTGACGAAACCAAGAGTTTGAATTTTTGTCCAGTAGGAGACTTCAATCATGACCTTGTGCAAGTCACAGTCAAAGTTGCTCTCTAGGAGCCCATTCTTCTTGGATCTTGTGAAAAGAGGGTTGCCATTGATGCTTGGTGGAAGTTCTTGCTGGTTGTTTTCCGATCTGATGAGGACTGGCACCTCAAGCTTGGAATCGATGTTCTGCGAGTCCATCTTGTCGATCTCCTCCTTCCAGTGGCTGAAGCAAGTGTTGGCGATGAAGTTGTCCAGGGCAGTTCTCAGCTTGGTGTATGCGTCGAGGGCATCCTTGGCATGTGGGTGCTCTGGGATGAAGTACAGGCCCTCGATGGCTGACTTGGACTTGTCGATTCTCACAATGAGACTCCGAGCCCAGATCGCGAGACCACCATACTGAGGATGGGAGAAAGGCATTGGTGGAGGACCCTTGCCTGCCTTGTCATGGCCATCGAAGGTCTCCTCGACTTCCTTGATCTCGTCCTTGAAGAGCTTGTAGACCATCTCGGCAGCTCTCTTGTGAACAAAGTCCTTGACGAGTGGCCTCTTGGCCAGAGAGTCAAAGTTTTCAAGCATCTCGACGGCGTCGGAGACAGTGGACACATTCTTGAAAGCAAGGGCAATGATGTTCTGGTACATGATCTCCAAGCTCTTGCACTGCTCTTTGAAGTACTGGCCATAGTCATCATGCCACTTGGTGATCTTGACGTCAAGGATGTCGTACTCAAGGTCTTTGATGTTCTGAAGGTGCTTGGCGAACATTCGTTCGAGCTCCAAGAGGTTCTCAGTGTACTCTGGGCCCTTGGTTCCTCCAAACACAGGCATGACCTGCTTTGCGCCTTTCCTTGCGAACTGAAGTTGTCCCTCACAGATCTCCATCAGGTCCTTGCACCTTTGAATGAAAGCTTCGTTCTCTGCGAAGATGGTCTCATCCGAGTCGAGCTCCCAGTTCTTTCTTGAAGAGTACTTCTTGATCATCTTCTGCATCTTGAGGCAGATGTTCTTCCACTCTCGGCAGCAGTTGATGCTTTCCTCTAGATCTGACATGCACTTCTCGACGTCGCCTTCGAGCATATCGTCTTTGTTGATCTTGGCTCGGCATCGCTTAATGATCTAGTTGCTGATCTTGGTGAGCAGCCCCTTCATTCGCTCAGGAGTGTTGTAGTACTGGCTGAGCTCCCAAATGATTCGGACGCTGTTCAGCACCTCTGGCAAGATGTTGGGGATGTCCTTTGGCTTGGCCGACTCGATCTTCCTGCATGGCTCTGACAACGTGTTCAGGAATTGCAAGTTATTCTGGGCTTCAGCTGAGCCAGCTCGAATCTTTTGCTCCAGGTCGAGGAAGCCTGGAAGGTAGGAGCTCGATGCGTGCTCGAGAACTTTGATGATCTTCTTGAGCTCTGGCTTCTGGAGCCTCTGAGTCAACACGACCAGGTTGGCAGTCCTTCTTGTCCAGTAGGCAATCTCGTCGAGTGGACTCTCGATCGCTGTGTTGGTTGGAGAGTCCTGGTTCGAGACAAGCTCCTTGATTTGACGAGTCCAGTAGATCACGTTTGTCTCCAATCGCTGCAGAAGATCCTTGTCTTTGGCTGCAGCCTCGATATCTGTGAGGTCCTCGTCTGGGATGTAGAGGTAGGTCTGACCTCTGGCAGCATGAGTGGTTTCGTTGAGGAAGGCCATGAACCTGTGGAGGTTGGCAATGAACTCCTTCTTCACACCATCAGGCCAGTCATTCTCCTGAAGCAGCTTCCTGACATACTCGCTGTTCATCTTCTCCAACAAGTCCTCGAGAGGGTCCATGCCGATGGACTTGAAAATGACGCACTCCTGCAGGTTCTCCAGAGTGATGGGCACGTCAGGGTTCTCTGCATCAACTTTGAGTGGCACTGCACTGCTTTTCATGAAATAGGCGACCTGATAGTCCTGTGGGTTGATGCCTTAGTCATAGAACTTCGGTGGGGCGGTGTTGTTGACTCGGAGCGTCAGATCCTCAAAGTCGTTCCAGAAGAAGATGGTCCTCTGGCCTGGCTCGCTCAGAAAATCGTTGAGCCAGACGAAGTGCTCGTCTTTCCAGTGTTCCTCCTCTTGAAAGTTCTCCAAAGACTCTGCCAAGTGGGCAATCATCAATTTCATTCTGCCGTCTTGAGAGAAGTCAAAGACTTCCTGCTGTCTGGTTTCGCCTTCGCCTTCAGGCTTGGCCTCACCTTCACCTGCGGCATCTGCATCAGCTGGCTCTTCCTCTGCTGGATTCTCTCCAGCAGCTTCAGCCTCACCGGCATCGGCGCCTTCTTGTGGTGGGTCTTGCGCTTGTTCTTCTTGCTGCTCGGCCGCGACTGGGTCAGAAGCTGCTGCTTCCGGCTCTTGCGCGACTGGGTTTGCTACGTTTTCTTCTCCGTCCATGTGTATCAGTAAGGTCGGGTGTATTCGAAAATGTCTTAA
>Ga0206687_1581734_pt1 | contig 14207 bp, 10 predicted proteins | sample M130m12015metaT_FD_156016 | JGI IMG/M metagenome (GOLD analysis project Ga0206687, IMG submission 156016) | Metatranscriptome of ammonia-oxidizing marine archaeal communities from Monterey Bay, California, United States - M1 30m 12015... | ecosystem: Environmental > Aquatic > Marine > Intertidal...
GATAAGTTTACAGTTTAGCTGTAAAATACTTCTAGTGTAAAGTCACAGTATTGGATAAGTCCTCTGCTGCTTTCATACTTAGTGCGTCATCAGCTTTTTCAACCTTTTCAGATTTAGCTTTTTTATTCACATAGTTACGATTGTTTCTCCAGTTATCTCCTTCCCAAAGGAATGCAATAATAGCCCAAACTAGAAGAAACATTGGTAAAACAATACTCATTGCCATACCTTTAACTTCGTGTCCAAGGTGCATAAAAATAGATACAATGTAGTAAGCTTTATAAATACTTAGCGCGATCATTACGGGTACCATAATCACCTTAGGTAACTCGAAACCATTTATAAGGTGCCCATTACCAACAAGTGCTATAGCTACCTCACCAAATGTTACAAAAAGTAAAATAATAAACCCCTTTACGCCTACAGAAATGTCAGCTTTTCTTTGTTCTTCGACACTAAGTCCGTGTGCATGTCCCATGCTATAAAGATTTTAGAATATACGATTATCAAATAAAATGTAAAAAACTATGAATTAGATTAGGTAGAATGCAAGGAATACAAATACCCAAACTAAATCGACAAAGTGCCAATAAAGACCTACTTTCTCAACCATTTCATGTCCATTTTTACGTGGCTTATAAAAACCAGACCATGTATTGATCGTAATAATAAGTAGCATGATTAACCCTGAAAGTACGTGAAATCCGTGAAATCCAGTTATAAAGAAGAAGAGCGTTCCAAAAGAACGAGGTCCCATTGCCTCCGCTTTTAATTCTACTTTATTATTTTCATTAACCGTACTATAAGCAGCAGGGAAATATTCACCTTCATTATAAGTAACTAAGTAAGAATCTCCCGACTTGAATGCTGTTCCAGTCTTTACAGATGTTGTAGCATCATCAGCTGAATGACGATGAAAGAAATGGTGTGTAAACTTCTCAAAGTATTTCACATCTTTTTTTGCATCATATAGATATGGTAATTTTTCTGTAGTGTGTGCTCCATCATGTCCATGAACACTTACATCCATTGTTTTACGTTGTAAACTAGGATTTAGCGCTACGGCCTCATCTAGAGTTAAGTATTTCCCATCTTCTAAAGATGAAGAAAATGGATTGTTGTAGATAGAGACGCCCTCTACATTCATAAGGTTATTCCACTCCCATGCTTGACAACCTAGAAAGATACCTCCACCAATAAGTGTAGCTACCATCCATTTAATTACACCATTTTGATTCTCCATATGCCCTTCTTGAACAGCTCTTAAAGCTGTTACAGAACTTACGATAAGAACAAATGTCATAAAAGTTACAAAGATAAGTGGTAATCCTTCTCCACCAAAAGGTGTAGTTGAGAACACAAAATCTGGTACAGGCCAAGCATTCATACTAAAACGTAGAGCCCCGTATGCAATAAGAAAGCCTGCAAAGGTAAACGCATCAGATAGTAAGAAATACCACATCATCAACTTACCATAACTAGCTTTGAATGGACCTTGTCCTCCATTCCACAAATCCTGATTTTCTGTAGTTTCGATTTCGATAGCAGTATCGTGTGCCATTTTAACGACTTTAAAATTTGATTGAATTGTATTTTATTGCTGGATTATTAAAAATCCTAGAAGATATAACCAAAGTACATCTACAAAGTGCCAATATGTAAAAACGAGTTCTAACCTCAACTGACGTTTAGGAGACCACTCAAATTTTTGATTACCAAAAGCATAAGCTAAACATATAATCAAGGCGGCTATACCACCAAACACATGTAAAGCGTGAACACCAACAAATATAGCAAGAAAACTTGCCGATTGATTGGTATGGGCAAAAATCCCCATATCATTAAGAGCTAACCAGCCTGCGTATTGTAAAATAATGAAAATAAGGCTAGAAACTGTTCCTACAGATAATAATGTTTTAAACGCTTTGTATTTTTTTTGCTTAAAAGATCTGTAGGCAAAATGTAATGTGGCGCTACTTAAAAGAATAGCGAAAGTACTTGCTGTAAATTCATCTGGCAAAGGAAAAGAAAGCCAATTCCCTGCTGATTTTTTCACAATGTAAGCACTTGTAAAAGCTGAAAAGAGCATAATCATAGACACCATAGCAGTCCACAGAGCAAACTTCTTAGGGTGGATTCGATTAAACCTTGATTGATTCACTAACTCCATATTTATAATTTATCGAATACTAAAACTAACAGTACAACTGGCAGATAAAGAAAGGAAGCGAACATCAACTTTTTAGCTGATGGTGTATCACATTTTCTCCAAAGATTAATAGAATAGTACAAATAAACTATTCCTGCCAAAAACATCACTATGCAAGCATAGATTCCTGATATTTCTAAATAATATGGTAAAATACTCAATGGAAGTAACCAAAACGCATAAAAAGTAGCCTGTAATGCAGTCGATTTATTCCGTCCGTCCTTCAACTGAGAAGGCAAGAGGTAAAAACCTCCTTTAGAGTAATCTTTGTATGCAACCCAAGCAATTGCCCAAAAGTGGGGAAACTGCCAAAAGAATTGCAGTGCAAATAAATACCAAGCTTCTATTCCTAACGAATTTGTCGCTGCCGCCCAACCTATAGCCATAGGTAAAGCCCCAGGAATAGCTCCAATCCATACAGCTATTGGAGATACACGTTTCATCGGAGTGTATATAAAAGCATAACTCACCAATGATAATGAACCCAATACAGCAGATAATGGATTAAAAGAAGCTAAACAAATTAAACCAAGGACACTCATTACGCCTGCAGCCAAAACAGCTTCAGACACTTCCATTCGTCCCGCAGCTAATGGACGAGTTTTAGTCCGCTCCATTAAGCAATCATAGTCCTTCTCTAGAACCTGATTTAAAGTATTGGCTGCTGCGGTAACTAAAAAACCACCTACAGCTAATACCAATAACTCATATATTCCGTAGCTTACCTTACCTAAATGAAAAGTAATTATAGCTGAAAAAACTACTAGTAATGATAATTTAGGCTTTAACAAAAGTAAATAATCATTTACTTTTTGAATGAAAAAAGTACCAATACCAGCAGTTTTCTTTTCTGAATTAATCAACTTATAAGATAGTTTAATTATTTATAAACTAATGTCCACCATCAACTTCTCCTTCGGCTAAAGGCTCAGTTTGCATAATGAACTCTCTGTCTTCATAACGACTAAGATCATATGGCCAACGGTGTACCTCAGGAATTGGTCCTACCCAGTTACCGTGTCCAGCATTAATAGGTGCTGTCCATTCTAAAGTAGTTGCTCCCCAAGGGTTTAAATTAACTTGCTTCTTCCCTTTATAAATTGAATAGAAGAAATTAACCATAAACAATAACTGTAATAAAAAGGCTATAATAGCTGCAATAGTAATAAACTGATTCATACCAGTAAACTCTGCCGCAAAATCAAACCCTGCAAAACTATAATAACGACGTGGAACACCAGCCATTCCTAAATAATGCATCGGACCAAAAACAGCGTAAGCAGCGATCATTGTACCCCAAAAGTGAATTTTACCTAATGTTTCATTCATGAAACGGCCGTACATACGGGGGAACCAATGATAAACACCTGCATACATACCAAAGAATGCGGCTACTCCCATTACAATATGGAAATGGGCAACTACAAAGTATGTATCATGCTGCTGAATATCAATTGCAGAGTTACCTAAGAAAATTCCTGTAAGTCCACCTGAAATAAACATTGATACAAAACCAATTGAGAATAAAGAAGCAGAATTTAATCGAATATTTCCTCCCCAAATCGTAGCAATCCAGTTAAAGACTTTTACAGCAGAAGGAACTGCAATAATTAAAGTAAATAAGACAAAAATATTCGCAATAAAAGGATTCATTCCACTCATGTACATATGGTGTGCCCACACTAAGAAAGAAAGAACAGCAATTGCTAATATTGAGAAAATCATTGCTTTATAACCAAAAATAGGTTTTCTAGAATGTACTGAAAGTACTTCGGAAACAATTCCCATTGCCGGTAAGATAATAATATATACCTCTGGGTGACCTAAGAACCAAAATAAATGTTGGTATAAAATGGAACTACCACCAACACGCTCAGTCAAAGCCTCTCCTGCTACATAGATTTCATTTAGAAAGAAAGATGTTCCTAAAACACGGTCAAATGTAACCATGAAAAAACCAGATGCCAAAACAGGGAAAGACAAAAGACCTAAAATAGCTGTTACTAAAAATGCCCAAATTGTTAAAGGCATCCTAAACATGCTCATTCCCTTTGTTCTCATATTTAAGATCGTCGTAATGTAGTTGATACCTCCTAGAAGTACAGAAACTACAAATAAAACTAAACTGACAATCCATAATGTTGCTCCAGCCTTAGATCCATCTGAAGCCTGAGGTAAAATAGATAAAGGCGGATAAGCTGTCCAACCTCCCGAAAATGGCCCTGTATTTAAAAACAAAGATATGAATAGTACAACCCCTGCTAAAAAGAAGAACCAATATGATAACATATTCATTAGCGGGGAGGCCATATCCCTGGCACCAATTTGAAAGGGAATAAGCAAATTACTAAATGTACCACTCAGCCCCGCGGTTAATACAAAGAAAACGATAATAGTACCGTGCATTGTCACTAATGCATAATAGAAATCTGGATTCAATGTTCCTTTTCCAGAAGTTGGATCTATATCAATCCAACCACCTAACAAAGGCTGTAACCATCCCATATCAGAATCAGGAAAACCTAATTGCAAACGGAATAAAATAGACATTCCTGCTCCAATAACAGCCCAAAACATACCAGTTATTAAAAACTGTTTTGCAATAGTTTTGTGATCCATACTGAAAAGGAAACGATCTACAAATGATGACTGAAATTCGTCACCGTGATGATCATCATGGTCATCGTGACTATGAACCTGATCATGTAATTCTTTTTCAACGTTTATATCTGCCATGATAGCACTAATTTTAAATATACTAAAAGTATTTACACTTATATATGATTACTTAATAGTAGAACAAGTTGCCTTACTATAAGTTTACTGTCGCGGTAGTAGAATCTACAGTTTCCACTGGAATCTCAACAGACGGCTCCTTCTTTAAAGAAAGTGCTAACGTTTCTGCCTTCTCAACCAATGATGTTGATTCTGCTACATCTACAGAAATAATTGCCTGATTAAGTAGTTCTCTCATTTCTGAAACAACGTTAGTTGCTGCTTCATACTCCGTAGAATACTCATCATCAATACTAGCACGCTGCGTAATAGCTTGAGCTAAAGAGCGCTTAACTAACAACTTGTTGGTTACAAGAGCCTCTAAATCTTCAATGCTAGCCTTAGTAAACGGATCTTTTTCCGTTTGATAAACCTTAGAAAAATACTGAGACTTGATAGACTTATCTTTCAAAACTAACTTAGTCGTACCATCCGTTAGAGTTGTTTCTTCTAACTCTCCACCTTCTTGCTGATCAATCCAAGCTAGATATTCATCCACTTCAACAATTTTCACAAGATTTCTCATACTGTAATGACCTCTTCCACAAAGTTCTGCACAAGCTAGTTCATAATTAAACGTTTCCCATCTTTGCTTCGTAGCATCATTTTTATCAGCAACCTGCCATTCTGCACGTGCACTTAAACGACGACGCATGGAATCTGTTGTAACGGTTGGAGTAAAGATAAAGTAAGTTGGCATACCAGGAACTGCATCCATCTTAACACGCATATCTCTAATATAGAAGTTATGTAAAACATCTCGCGCCGTAATTCTTACTCTTACCTTCTTACCAACAGGTAAAACAATCTGAGTCGTCATAAAGTCATCAATGTTTCGTTCATCTTCCCATGTCTGCCCGACAGGATTACTACCATTAATCTGAGTGAAGTACTTTGGCCCAATTTGACCATAACGTCCTGGATAACGTAAGAACCATAAAAACTGAGACCCTGTAGCCTCTATTTCTATAAACTCTTCTTCCTTATCATCGTTAGGCAGTACTACACTAACAGCATCGGAAGGCAAATCAGTCATGATATTATTCCATGCCTGAAGACCACCAACAACTAAAAAAGTCATTACAACGGAAGGAACAATCATCCAAACCATCTCTAATGTCTCGTTGTGTGCCCAATAAATAGCTTTTTTCCCTTTCTGCCCTCTATATTTCCAAGCAAACCAGAATAGTAAAAACTGAGTAAGGAAAAATACAATAGAAGTAAAAAATAAGGTTAGGTTAAATAAATAATCAACCTCTGTACCATGTTCAGAAGCTGCAGTATTTGGACCCCATCCTAATGAAGTAGGGATGTAGTAAATAAAAGATATCACACAAGCAACTAAAAATGATACTACGAATAGTACCCCAAGGCCTGCTTGAAATTTATTTACTTCATATTCTTCAGAAGCGTCTGCACGCAGTTCCGAAGCGAGTTCTCTTGCCTTACCTACTTGAACGACAAGAACCGTCAATAAAATGACACATAATGCCCCAACAAAAAATCCCATGTTTCTTAATAAATTTTTGTGAGCGTATATACGCTTGGCTTAGAAATAAACTCTATTAAAATAGAACTCAACTAGTTCGTTTATATAATTTGAACACTGCAACACTCTCATGCTTAACAAGCATAAAGATAATAAATAAAAAAGCAATCAATAGCACCCATTTGTCAATTCAATCTAATATTATTAAATATAACGAATGGCCTAAAACCCACTTACAGAGACCTTATTAACTCTCTGTAAGCAAGTACTAAATTAGCTTATCTAATTTATGAATGATGATGTTCACTTTCTGCTAAATAAGGATCATTCTTAGGATAAAGAGAGGCTTTACTTAGTGACGTAAACGTAACAAATAAGAATAGACCTAAAAACCCTAGCATTGATCCTAAATCCAATACACCAGGAATATGTACTCCAACTAAAAACTGTTTCTCATGTCCATGAGCATGATCTCCACCTGCATGAGCGTCGTGACCATGATCTCCCGAAGCGTGAGTATCGTGACTATGGTCTTCAGCAGTATGTGCTTTATGCTCACCATCTTTATGTGAATGCCCCTCACTAGAATGAGCTGCATTATCATGAGAATGCTGATCTTCTGAATGCTGTGTTAGAACAGCCTTACCTTCATTAAACTTGTACGTATTCTCTCCGTGAGTATCATGACCGTGATCATCACCATTATGAAGAATGCCTAAATGAGCTTTATGTTCATAATTATACCACACCCCTGGGCGAACCATTTGATAGAAATCTAACCAGTGACCTAGGAAAAGTAAACCAGCCATAAATCCTAATGTACCTAGAGTACGTTTAGTTGTATTCATCATTAGAACAAAAAACGGCGTAATAAAGTTGATTAAAAGGTTAGCAAAAAATACAACTTTAAACTGTTCAAAACGAATAAAGAAATATTGTGTCTCCTCACCGTTATTTGCATACCAAATAAGAAGAAACTGAGAGAACCATAAATAAGTCCAAAATATACTAAAACCAAAAATATACTTACCGATATCATGCATATGTTCCTTAGTAAAACCTTGCATCAACCCTTTAGTCTTTAGGAACAAGATAATTAAGAACATTAGGCAACACATCGATACAAACATACTAACAGTTACATACCATGCGAACAACGTACTATACCAATGTGTATCCACAGACATAATCCACTGCCAAATTGCATAAGCACTAGAAAAACCAGCTATCGGTAGAAATACTGCCGAATATAATCTAATCTTCTTAGTAATATCAGGTAATGTATTTGAAGCTGTTACTGTAAAAGGAACTGAATCTTGCTTAATAGACAATTTTCTAATCATGAAAGCAAACACAGACCATACAGCAATTACCAAAGCTGTTAATAAATAATTTATAGGATTCACAAATGCTGATTTGTGAAAAGCTAATTTATCAAAGTGTGCCCCATCGGGAGTTAAATACGCCTTATCATTCCAAAGGTATAATAACTCTGTACCCTCTGCACCAGTCATTATAAAAACGCCGAATATAGCAAATATGATTATACCTGGGTATAAAAAAGTCATCATTGCTTCTGGGACACGCTTAAATATAGCGAACCAACCTCCCCATGCCATAGTATGCGTTGCCAAGAATAAAACGGCAGTAAATGCTATACCTACAAAGAAAACAGAATTCTGAAGAAAGTTAGTCCAGAAACGGATATGCAAATGATCTGCATCCGTAAAATAAGATAGTGCCAAACATACTGCACCTATTACCATTAACGCAATAGTGAATAGCTTGGTCTTACCATCGAAAATAAATGTTTGATTACTATGATTGTTCATCGTATAAATGGATTATACATTTCAATTAATATATTCTTTTCAGCTACACTACTACTCTGCAGTAGTAGAATCTACCGTAGGAGCAACATTTAAGTTTGATACAACAGTAGGATTATAAGTTTCTCCTTTAGCAGTCGCCTGTAAAGAACGGATATAATGAATAACTAACCAACGTTCCTCATTATTAAGTTTATCTGAATGAGACTGCATTACTCCCTTACCATGTACGATTGCATTATAAATACGTCCATCAGAGTACTCTTGATTTAGGTAGTTAGCAGGCTTTGCAGAATAGGGCCCGTTACCATTATCAAATAACTGACCGTTACCATCGCCCTCTGCCCCATGGCAAGAAGAACAGTAGATGTTGTATAGGTTTCCACCTTTTGACAAAGCAGTTTCAAGCTCAACTGTATTCGTTAGCTTAACAGGATTAACTAATTTGGTATCGGCAATAGCCATAGTGTGAACTTTACCTTGAATCTCTGTTAAAGATTCATCTGTTGAAGTTCTGAACTCTTCAAGGTTATTATATTTGTAAGGTAAATAACCTCTAGCTACAGTACCTGAAACAGGTTTCTTAGGTGCCGCAAAAGTATAATACTCTTCCTCTGACCCCCAAGTATTGTTATAGTAGTATTGGTTATGGTTAGCCTCATATGCAATTGAATGCGCCATATCGGGCATATATTCTGAACCCTGACTTTCACCACCAGGACTACTACAGCTCCACAAGAAAAGACTTGCGAAACAAAGTGTAGCCATAGAGTATATACTATTAATATTTTTCATTATTGATGCAAATTAAAATGATTATATTTTAAATATCTTTTGTGTGAACCTCTTCTGCCTTTGTTTCATCTAACAATTCAGAAAGAGCACTTACTTCTTCCTTAGACGCATTAGTTACATCAAAAGCAATACAAAACTTGTCATCCGTGATTCTAGGATCCAAATAAGGATTCGTAACACCTGGACCCAAGCCACAAATAAGATAAAATGTAACTACCATCCCCACTGCTGCCATCAATACCGTAAATTCAAACGTAATTGGAATAAAAGATGGTCCAGAGAAATATGGTTTTCCACCAAAGATAATAGGCCAATCAACAGTAAATACCCAACTCATAAATCCGAAGGCTATACTTGTACCAACCATACCGTACATAAAACCAGCGATATGTAACCGAGACTCAGACAAACCCAAAATAGGATCTAAACCATGGACTGGGAACGGAGTATATACCTCCATTATTTCAGCATCATTCTGTTTAATTTGCTTAACGGCATCCATGAGAATCTCTTCATCATTGTACAAGCCAAAAAGCACTTTTTTATTTAAGACTTTCATTCTACTAATTATATTTAACTAGGTCTCCTAGATTATTTTATTTAATAAAAACCTATTTGGCTTAATGACTAGCATGCTCTTCCTGACCATGGTGGCCTCCTGAAGTATTACTACCTGTACTCTCTGCTACATTAGGCCCAACGTATTGGTCACCTGATGTTTTTAGTATAGACTTAATCTCAGCCATAGCTACAACTGGGGCAACTCTGATAAACAGTAAATAGAGCGTTCCAAATAAACCAAATGTAAATAAGTAAACACCTACCTCTACCCACGATGGCGTATAATAACTCCAACTTGAAGGGATAAAGTCTCTATGTAAAGTTGTTGCGATAATAACAAAACGCTCAAACCACATACCTATGTTTACAATAATCGATAGGATAAAATTGACCGTAATATTCCTTCTCAACTTACGACACCAGAAAAACTGAGGTGTAATAACATTACAACTCATCATGGCAGCATATGCCCACCAATAAGGCCCTAATGCACGGTTATAAAAAGCATACTGCTCATAAACATACCCAGAATACCAAGCTACGAATAACTCTGTTAAATAAGCTACACCAACAATAGATCCTGTCAGTACGATTACCTTATTCATGGATTCGATATGCTCAATTGTAATATAATCCTCAATTTTAAGAACCTTTCTTGTAATAATCATCAACGTACAAACCATTGCGAATCCTGAAAAGATAGCCCCTGCTACGAAATAAGGAGGGAAGATAGTTGTATGCCAACCTGGTATTACAGATGTAGCAAAATCAAACGATACGATAGTATGTACCGATAATACCAATGGTGTTGCAATACCAGCTAAAATAAGTGATAAAGACTCCCATCTTTGCCAATGCTTTGCAGCACCAGTCCAACCGAAAGATAAAAAGTTATAAACTTTCTTTCTAAACCCTTTTGCTCTATCTCGAATAGTTGCAAAATCGGGTACTAAACCGGTATACCAGAATAATAAGGATACAATAAAGTAAGTACTAATCGCAAATACATCCCATAATAATGGGGAATTAAAGTTAACCCATAAAGGTCCTCTTGTATTAGGATAAGGAAAAACAAATATTGCCATCCAAGGACGTCCCATGTGAATTAATGGGAACTGAGCAGCACAGATTACGGCAAAAATTGTCATTGCCTCTGCCGCACGGTTTACACCTGTACGCCATTTCTGTCTGAATAATAATAAAATCGCTGAAATTAAAGTACCAGCGTGACCGATACCTACCCACCATACAAAGTTGGTGATATCCCAACCCCATCCAACCGTACGGTTAAGGTACCATGTTCCGATACCGAACCAAACAGTGGCTAAGAAGGCGATCGCACCGAACCCCAATAAACCTAGACTCGCTAAAAGGCACATAACCCAACCTGCGCTAGGCAATGTTTCTGTAGGCTTACAGATATCTTCTGTAATCTGGTGATAAGTTTTACTGCCCGTCACAATAGGTGGACGAACATTAGATACAACAGCACTCATAAAATTTATGTTTTATCTATTGAATTGTATTAAAATCAAAAAACTATGCGGTAAAATTCTCGTCTCTGTTTGTTACTTTCATTAAGTAAGTAACAGATGAACGAACATTCGTTTCTTCTAAAGCAATGTAAGCACGTTTCGTATTCATTAACTTCCAAAGATCTCCTTCCTTATCATTTTGGTCACCAAAGACAATACCACTTGTAGGGCAAGCCTGAGAACAAGCAGGAGTTACATCTGAAGCTTCTAATTTACGTCCTTCTATTTTAGCGGCTAACTTACCTTCTTGGATTCTTTGAATACAGAAGCTACATTTCTCAATTACACCTCTAGTCCTAACTGTTACATCAGGATTTAGAACCATACGAGTTAAATTATCCGTCATGTATGTATAATCCTCATACCCTTCTTCCTTACCTCTGTTCATGTCTACCTCATTTGCAGGGAATAAATCAGCAGAAGTGTAATCTAACCAGTTAAAACGACGTACTTTAAATGGACAGTTGTTAGCACAGTAACGTGTACCTACACATCTATTATAAGTCATTTGGTTGATACCTTCCGAACTATGGTTTGTAGCTGCTACAGGACAAACGTTCTCACAAGGTGCATTATCACAATGTTGACACATCATTGGCATGTAAACAGCATGAGGAGTTTCCTCATCTCCATAGAAATAACGGTCAATACGTAACCATGTCATTTCATGTACCTTATTTACCTCAAACTTACCTACAACAGGAACATTATTTTCAGCCATACAAGCAACTGTACATGCTCCACAACCTGTACAAGAACTTAAATCGATAGCCATTCCCCAATGATGTCCCATTTTGTACACCTCATGCTCTGGATAAAGTCCCTTACTATTAAGGTATTGGTAGCCTTCACGTTTCTTAGCCAAAACATCAACTTCTTCTTGTAAATCAGTTGAATTGCTTTGGAAAAATACTGAACGGTTTACTAACGCTCCTTGGAATCCTTCAACATGTTCATCTACGTTAAAAGGTGTCTCTTTTCCTGTGTTGAGTTTGTGCATTTTAGTAGCACCTGTTTCATCGTCAGTTGTAGTAAGACCATAAGTATGGTGCATTTGCACACAAGCATATAGGTCATCTTTTCCTACTTTTTCTGAAAGGGAAGCTACTGTAGAAGCATATTTAAATTCTTTCACCTCAGGGAATAAATCCTTTCCAATAAAAGAACCAGCCTTTCCAGCTTTAGTACGACCATAACCTAGAGCTATAGAAACAGTATCTTGCATTTGACCAAACAAACGGAATACAGGTAAAGTGTATTCTGTTCCATTTACTGTTATAGTTGCTAAATCACCATCTTGTAAATTATTTAACGTCTCATATCCACTTCCTCTATCCCATTTAATTGGAATAGTTATGAAGTTATCCCAAGTAGTACGCATTACAGGATCAGGCATTTCTTGTAACCATGGGTTATTAGCAAACTGTCCTGAACCTAATTGTACAGATTCGTAATAAGTTACCTCTAAACCCGTTGACTTTGTTTGAGATAAAGCTCCCAAAGCAGTACTTATATTACTAGTAGTAGACGCTACAGTTACTTCTGTATCAGCCTCTTCGTTATCTGATTCAACTACAGCTGTGGTTGCTTCTACTTTTGTAGAGAACCACCCATCATGTAACGAGTTATTCCAAAATGCTTGCTTAGTCATATAAGCAGACTGCTGTACAAATAAATTTGTAAGCCAATTGTCTTTTAAAAACTCATAATAACCAGCTTCCCCATTTAATTCTTTACCTGCCCAAGTTAGAACGGAAGCTCCTGCTTGGCGAGTTTTAAATAAAGGCGCTATTGTTGGTTGAACTAAAAAGTAGTGACCAGCTTTCGGTTCTACATCTCCCCACGATTCTAAATTATGATGTGCTGGAGCGACAAACTTACAAGAAGAAGCCGTCTCGTCAAGCGTTAAGCCTAGAGCAACTGTTAAGTTTATTTTCTCTAAACCTGCCTTAAATGAGGCTGCGTAATTTGGTATATCGTATGATGGATTAGCTCCATCGCATATAATCATCGCATCAACAGTACCTGCTTCCATTTCTCCTAGAAGTGCCTTTAAATCGCTGTCACTACCTAGTTTTGCTTTAGAATAGCCTTCCCAAGAAATAGTGTTACCATATGCTTGAACCATTTCATTGATTGCATTCACAACCATTTGGATATTAACATCATTGATACCACAAACAACTAAAGATTTCCCTGCGTTTGCAACTAAGTTCTTTGCTGTACTTTTTATAGCCTTCGTTGCCTTTTCCCAAGTAAATGTAGGCTGGAAAGATAAACTAGACACTGTATTGTTTGTTAGTGCAGCTACTTCTGTATAAAGTAACCCCACAGCTGCTTCCCATTCAGATGGCTTAACCAAAACTCTATGGTCTGCATTCGATCCAGTTAAAGACATGCGACTTTCGAATTGAATATGTCTTGACATATCTTTTTCTGCACTCTTTACTGATTTGTCAGTTACTTTACGATTCTTGGTATAACCGTTTGTAAATTCAACTGGCGATACCCAAGTACCTAAAAAGTCTGCTTCAATACCTACGATACACTTTGCAGCACCAAAATCATAATTAGGTAAGTTTGCCTTACCATACATCTTTGCGTTAGCCTCTAGTGTCGCAGAACTTGAAAACGGGTCGTATTGTACAAATTTAGCGTTTGGATACGCTGTGATAAACTCTTGTATAGCCTTATTGAAAGTAGGGCTATTATTCGTATGTGATACAATACGAATATTAGACGCTCCTTTAAGACCAGCAAGAACTGTTTCATCTAATTCCGCCCAAGTCATAGTATTAGCTACACCATCTACTACCTTTGCAGGTGCTTTTAAACGGTTTGTATCGTATAACTCTAATACAGCAGCTTGAGTACGCGCAGAAGTAACTCCACCTGTAAAAGTCTTCTTAGTCTCTGTACCTGGATTACCTTCTACCTTAATAGGACGACCTTCTCTTGTTTTGATAAGCGCCGGTATAACATCTCCTCCCTGCACGATTGCACTTGCGTAGAAC
>Ga0206687_1054656_pt1 | contig 14184 bp, 14 predicted proteins | sample M130m12015metaT_FD_156016 | JGI IMG/M metagenome (GOLD analysis project Ga0206687, IMG submission 156016) | Metatranscriptome of ammonia-oxidizing marine archaeal communities from Monterey Bay, California, United States - M1 30m 12015... | ecosystem: Environmental > Aquatic > Marine > Intertidal...
CGGAAAAGAAACCACACCACTCAAAAATATCATATATATAAAGTTTCCTATAAGTGCAAACAGCTGATAAGTCGCATGTACCGTATTATGTTAGGCGAAGAAAACATGCCTACAACTAAATTAGAAAATAGTAATAGATATAGTTACAAAGTAATAACAAAAGCAATTGAATATGCCAACAAAGATAAATAAGTCACCTCTCAATATGACGCCAGCTCCAATAAAACCTGGAGGTGGAATAAGTACTGGAAGCGTAATGCCTAATTTAAAAACACCTGGCGGTGGTGCTGCGGGAGCTGTGGCTAGCGCTGCTAATCCATTAGGTACAGCTTTAATGGTTGCTGACATGGCGGCTAAAGGATTTACAGCTGGTAAAGAGGCAAAAGAAGCTGGAGCATCTACAGGAGGGGCTATAGTTGAGGGTTTGTTAGGTACAGTTGGTTTGGAAGGTCTTTACGAAGACAAAGGTATTAAAGAAAGAAGAAAAGCTGAAGAACTAGTCTCAAGTAGTATGTCTAAAACTGAAGAACAAATCGCAAAAAATAAGGCTGCATTAGCTATGACTGGAAAACCTTTAAAAATGTTAACAAGTGTTGAGGGTAACGTACCTCATAATAAATCAGCAAGGCAACATGATTCTGATAACAAGATGAATGCTATAGCAATGTCTGGAATAACAAGTAAATATTAAAAATAAATTATGCCAAGTTACGGAGAATATCAAGAGCCAGCTGGAAAAAAGCTAGGATGTGGTTGTGACAGCACATGCGCTTGCCACGGCAAGAAGAATATACCAGGTATTGAGAACAATATACCTTATAAAGGTAACCCAGTTCTCAACGCTCAAAAATAATGGGTATGCAAGACTTGAAGCTGTATTTGTTAAATGCTTCTTCATTTACTCTAGCTAGTATGAACTGGATAGAGCCAGCATTAGAAGTTATACTACTAATGTTAACCATTGGGTACACTGTACATAAGTGGATGCTACTACATAAGAAAGATGATAATAAGTAAACATATATCATACAAAGAAGCTACAAGATCTATAACAGCTAAGAGATTAGGTGTAGAGAACACTCCTAGTGAAGAGCATGTAACAAATATGCAGATTTTAGCAGAAAAAGTATTTGAACCTCTTAGAACTCACGTAGGCAAGCCTATTTGCATTAATAGTATGTATAGATCAGGTGATCTTAACAAAGCTATAGGTGGAAGTAAAACTTCACAGCATTGTAAAGGCCAAGCTATGGATATAGACGATAAGTATGGTTATGCTACTAACGCTGAGATGTTTGAGTTTATAAAAGATAATTTAAGTTTTGATCAATTAATATGGGAGTTTGGCACAAATGATAATCCGGACTGGATACATATTAGCTACGTATCAGAAGAAGAGAATAGGAATATAATGCTTGAAGCATATAAAAATAAAGGTAGAACTGCATACAAAAAAATATAAATGAAAATATCTGAGTCAACTGAATTTAAAATTGATTTAAAAACTGTAATTGGTATAATAATGTTAACAACCACTTTAGTTGGTATGTACTACACATTGCAAGAGGATATACAGTTAGCTAAGACATTGCCACCTGTAGAGATAGAAAGATTAGAATACGATTTAAAAGAACAGTGGAATAAGCAAAATATAGATGAACTTATAGAAAGAGTTGACATGCTTGAAGAAGCTAATGATATTTTAAAAGAAGAAGTTAAGATAACTTCATCAATGTTACAAGATGGTACTAAAGCAGATGACAAGTTTGAAGAGTTAAACAGGCAGTTAGAAGAATTACAAAAAAGAAAACCTAAAACAACTGTTATAGTTAAAGAAGTTCAAGTAAGTAAAAAACGAAGATAATGGGGTATAGTGCACTACAAAAAAAGAAAAAAGATTCCTGCTGGCCAGGTTACGTAGCTAAAGGCAAGAAGAAATCACCTAGCGGTAAAAAAACTAAAGGTGGTAAGACTAAAATGGTTAATAACTGCGTTAAAGTAGGTAAAAAGAAATAAATGTATACTCAACCAAGTAGCCCTTTTGAAAAGAAAGGTAAACTAAGAAAAACTACTAAAGGCAAAGGTCGAAACTTTAGAACAGCTAAAGAAGGCGCTGGTATGACTGCTAAAGGAGTTAAAGAGTATAGAAAGAAAAATCCAGGCAGTAAGCTTAAAACTGCTGTAACTGGAAAAGTAAAACCAGGTAGTAAAGCTGCTAAACGTAGAAAGTCTTTTTGTGCTAGATCAAAGGGTTGGACAGGTGAAAGAGGTAAAGCTGCTAGACGTAGATGGAAGTGTTAATTATGGAATCAAAAGGTTTAGGAGATACAATAGAAAAGATAACTACTGCAACAGGTATAAAAGCTATAGCTGATAAAATACCAGGTGGATGTGGATGCGCTAAGCGTAAAGAAAAATTAAACCAAGCTTTTCCTTATAAAGACAAATGAGTTTTAAATTAAAATCACCTTATATAATAGATAATACCCCTATATACTTTGTAGAGGAAGAAGATGGTGTTTTAGGTAGAACTAATATGAATTGTAGTATTACTATAAATAGCAAGGTAAGAGATCCTAAGCAGGTAGAAAGCATTATAAAACATGAGAAGGTGCACGTTAAACAAATAAAAGACGGTAGACTTGCTTATGACGATAATAACATTTACCATAGAAAAAGTGGTAAAGGTAAATGGAAAGTTAAAAAAAGAAGCAAACAAGTAGACGGTTCCCCATTAAACTGGTGGGAAGGAGAAGCTTATAAAAAATAAAGTTATGGCTGAAAAGAAAAAACTAAGAGAAACTAAAGTAGGATCTTTTTTAGCTAGTAAAGCCCCTGCACTTCTCAAGAAGATAGGGGAAGTATTACCAGATAAAGGTGGTCTTGCAATAGTAAAAAATCTTATAACAAGTGATACTAAGATTAAAGCTGTTGACAAGGAACAAGCAATGAAGCTTATAGAACAAGACATTACAGAGCTTAAAGAAATTTCAAGTAGATGGAGAGTTGATATGAAAAGCGATTCGTGGTTAAGTAAAAATACTAGACCACTTACTTTAATATACTTAACATTTGCTTCAACAATATTAATAATAATTGACTCATTCCATACTATGTTCGACGTAGACACTGCTTGGGTTGAATTATTAAAAACTTTACTGATTACAGTATATGTAGCGTACTTTGGTTCAAGAGGCGCTGAAAAAATTACAAAAATAAATAAATAAATAAAATGGCAATAAAAGGTGTACAGGCTAACGAAGCAGCACAAGCTAGAGTTTTTGCTCACGACGCTATTAACGTAGTAGTAGGTGCTTTAAATTGGAGTGCTGAAAACGGAGGTATAAAAATAACGAGCGGTGGAACCGGCTTTGTTGATGGTGAAGAAATAACGCTAGCCACAGCAGTTGGAACTTCAGCTGTGTTTGTAGTTATAGAACAAGTAGGTGGTGTTGTTAAAAAAGTTAAACAAAAATATACAGCGGCTAACTTAGGGACAGCAAACGACTTATATGAGTCTGGATCTGGTTACCAAGTATCAAACGCTATTATTTCTTCTACTAGCAGTGGTTCTGGTGTTAATTTCACAGCTCAAGTAGCAGATATAGACTTACCAAACACAACCGAAAGAGGAGCTTGCTTGTATGTTGGGAATACTCAAACAGAACTCGTTGTTTTTATGGAGTCTGGTAAAAGAGTTGTTTTTAAAAATGTACAACAAGGTAATTTTTTACCAATTCAAGTTATACAAGTTGAATCTTGGACTACGGCAGCATTAGGTGATATAATAGCTTTATACTAAAATATGAAGATAGGAATAGGTTATACAGTTCCTCACGCTAGAGGCGGTCACGTTCCACCCAACCCGGGTTTTGAGTATGATCCAATAGTATGGTGTGAAGACGATGGTCCTAATACACCTGTCGTTAGTGGAGATCCAGGGGGTGTTTTTACAGTAGTTCCATCAATAGCTGGTTTTAACTCAGCTACAGGTGAAATACCTGCTAATACCGCAGCTGGATCTTACGCTGTGACATATGAGGTTAATGGTGTTTCAGAAACTGACACAATAACTATAAATCCTGATGTTTCAACTACTTTTACTTATGACGATGTTGAAAACAGGTTTAGTATATTTCCTAATCAAGCTGTTTCAACTCCTGGTATTTATACTTTTGTATCAAGTCCTTCTGGTAATCCAAGTCCAGTTTTTGCAAATGGATCTACTTCTTCCTCAAGTGGTTTAATAAATGCAAATGGATTTACTTTAGGCGCTTATGAAGTTAGATTCCAACCAAACTCTAGTTGTGGTAATCCTACTACAACAACTTTCAATGTAGTTCAAGCTTTTGAATCTTTTGAATTTACAATAGAAACTACAACTCCTAATGAAACATTTACCATACCAACTACTGGCACCGGATACTCTTATAAGGTTGACTGGGGTCAAAGCACAAATAATTATCCAACAAACTTTGTAGGTCAAGGTAATACATCTATAGGCGCTAATTATACCGGAAATGCTACTTCACCTGCATACTCTGCAGCTGGAACATACAATATAAAAATAGGTATATTAAACAACACTTTTCCTAGAATATTTTTTAATGGATTAGGTGATAAAGCTAAATTAAGAGATGTAACTAGTTGGGGCGAAATACAGTGGAGTGACTTTAATGGCTCATTTAAAGGCTGTGTTGATTTAGGTATAACAGCAACTAATTCACCTGACTTAAGCAATTGCGTTAGTCTTACTAATGCTTTTTCAGATACGACCAATTTTGTAGGAAGTTCTTCAATGAACAACTGGGACACCAGTAACATAACTGGCATGAGTTCATGTTTTTATAGAAGCGGGTTTAACTCTGATATATCAAACTGGAACACCAGTAATGTTACTTCAATGAGTTGGATGTTTAGAAAAAATAGTAGTTTTAATCAACCTATTAACACTAATTATTTAACAAATTCACAATCACCTACTGGCAGCGCTTACACGGCTTGGGATGTTAGCAACGTTGCAAATTTTAGCTACTTTTTAAGTGAGGCAACTGCTTTTAATCAAGACATAGGCAATTTTAAATTAAAATCTAGCGGAACAATTGATATGCAGTTAATGTTTTATTCGTGTTCAAACTTTAACCAAGACATTAATACAAGTTCTGTAACAGTTGGACCTAATACTTATGCAGCTTGGGATACTGCTAGAGTTACAAGTTTCAATCAAATGTTTTTTCAAAATACTAATTTTAATAGTAGTGTAAGTAAATGGAACACTAGTAATGCCACGAATATGAGTTATATGTTTTATTCGTGTTCAAACTTTAACCAAGACATTAATACTAAATACTATGATGCTGCTAGCTCCCCAACTGGATCTGCTTACACCGCTTGGGATATGAGCGGCGTTACTTCCTTGGGTCAAATGCTTCGTGCTTCTAAGTTTAATCAAAGTATAGATAAATGGCAATTTAATTCTTCCTTAACAAGCTTTAATCAGTTTATGCGTGGCGCTTCTGATTTTAACCAACCAATAAACACACAAACAGTAACTGTAGGTCCAAACACATATACAGCTTGGGATGTCTCTAATATTACAGGTTTTGATTTGATGTTTTATGGGTGTGCTGATTTTAACCAGCCTTTAAATAATTGGAATACTGGTTCTGCCACTAACATGAGTAATATGTTTTTTCAGTGCGGTAGTTTTGATCAAAGTCTTGCAGCTTGGGATATATCAAATGTATCAAGTTTTGGCACACAGTTTGGATACTTGCTTAATCTATCTACATCTAATTATGACGCTACTTTAGTTTCTTGGAATAATCAAAACGTACAAACATTAACTCAAAATGTAGATTTTGGCGACTCAGTACCATCTTGCGATAATGCAGCTAGTAATGGTGCTTTTGCAGCTAGAGCCAACTTGATGACAAGTAATAAATGGAACGTTAGTATATTAGATAAATTTTCTACTAATAATAGATGTAAACCTTTAGCAGGTTTTGATTATACATCTAACGCTTATTGTACTAATGGCTCAGATGTGTCACCTACAATAACTGGTACTGTTGATCAAACTTTACCTTTAGGTGGTACTATATCTGACGCTTGGTCTTCTTCTGACTATTTTCAGTCTTTTAAATTTAAAGTTACAACTCAAACAACAAATGAAACTTTTACGTTTAATGGCTCAGGTAGTTATCATATTGATTGGGGCGATGGTAATGGTTTTCAAGGACCATATACAAATGCTCAATCTTTTCAATATTCAACTATTGGCCAGCAAAATACAGTAACTGTAGGACAATCTGGAGATGAATTGAACTTGATTTATGTCTATGGTGATGCTAATGTAGCAAAGATAACTGAAATATCTCAATGGATGGAAGGTTTTAATACTAGCATTTTAAGATTACAACATACTGGTACTAGATTTGCTCCGTTAAATATAACAGCGACTAATGTACCTGGCTTTAAAGATGTTGGTTCAGGTGGCGCAACTTTGTATAGAATTTTTGCTAATTTACCTTCTACGAACGGTGTGGTTGACTCAGGAGACAATTTAAGTAAATGGAATTTAGATAATGTTACTAGTATAAGACAGTTTTTTGGACCTAGTGGAGGTGGAATACCAACTTCTTTTAACCCAAATACTAAACAAGTTACTTATAATAATGAAACTTACTTAGCTTGGGATATTAAAAATTGTACTAATGTAGAAGATTGCGATGTAGCAACTAGTACAGCTCCTAATAACTGGAATACTAGTAGTGTTACTGATTTTAGAGAATTACAATTACAGAATATACAAGTTCCTTATCAAAGTGTAACTGTTGGTAGCAGAACATATAATCAATGGGATATAAGTGCAGGAACCTCATTTGGAAAAATTTTCGGGTCTAGTTTTGATAACACTTCGCCAAAAGATTGGATTTTAGGTTCTCAATTAAGTAACACTACTAATTCGCTTTGGTTTAGTTATCCAGCTGCTTGGGGCGGAGCATCTAATCAAAGTGATAACTATACTAATTGTTGGATAGGTTGGGCAATAACTATTTATAACGGGGTTGCTTCAAAAGGTTACTCTCAGAATTATTTAACTAATTTAAATTTATCAGGCGCACACGTTCATTATGATGGTAAATTTAATAATAGCTTGGCTATAAATTCTACCTTACATCCTAATGCCCCTAGTTCTTGGTCTACGGCTCAAGATGCTGCAGATTATTTAGTCAATACTCAAGGATGGACAGTTAATACAGGATTTTTTTAAAATACTAATATGGCATTACAGATAAACAACTTAACAGGTGAGATAGATGTATCGGCTTCAGCTCCAGGTAAATATATTATAACTAGAACTGTTACTAATAGTAATGGTAGCTTATCTTCTACTGCAAATGACACTGTTACTATTGACCCCGCTGACAATGCTGCATTTAGTTATTCAGGTAGTCCATTTGACATTGCTGACGCAAGTAATCCAACACCAACTGTAACTGGACTATCAGGTGGTACATTTATATCTAATAGAAATGGTTTCACTTTTGATGCTACTAGCTCCCACAATGGAGACTATATAGATGCCAATATCAACCCATCTACATTAGTAGGTAATTCAAATGCTTATACTGTATCTGCTTGGGTTTATCCTACGGGCAATGGTTATCATAATCAATATAGACAGGAAATATTAGGGGCAATGGGTTGGTACACTGGTAGGTTTAATTTCTATTTAAAATCCCCAGGAGGGTCAGGAAATGTTCTTGCACCTGGTTATGAATATGGAAACGCCGCAAATGGTAACATATATAACAATGTAAGTGGTACTACCATCTTAGACAACAACGTTACTATACCTAAAAACCAATGGTCACATATAGCTTGGACGTTTGATGGTAATACAACTCATACTATATATATAAATGGATCTCCAGCTGTTGAAATAACCAATGGAAGTGCACAAAGTTTAATTAGCAATGTAGATATATATATTGGATCTCAAAATTTTAATAACACAACCTTATATAATGCTTTTGTTGGTCAAATTTCTAATATAGCTATTTGGAACAGTGATCAATCTGTTAATATGCCAAATATATATAATAACGGATCCCCTCAAACTTCTTTTACTTCAACACCTGTATTATGGTATAAAACAGATAACTCATCAACGTTTACATCAAATACTTGGACTATACCAAATGCAGCAAATCCAGGAACTTATAACGGTACTAGCGACAATCTTCCTTTATCTGCTCTTAGCACTATAGATGTTAACTCTACAACTGGATTAATATCTTTATCTACATCTACAGTAGGTACATATCCTATAGTTTATGATACTACAGGCGCAACTGGAAGTATATGCCCAGCTACTGATACACAAAGTGTTCAATTAGTTAATACTAATTTTGATTATCCAAGTAGTGTTTGTAATGCTGCTGAATCACCTGATGTTGTACCAACCAACTTCATACAGCAAACAGGTGGGCAATTTACAATATCGCCTAGCTCTGGTATGACAATTAACGCTACTAATGGTACTATATCTACTGCGGGATCTACAGCTGCAACTTACGCTATAACATACACAATAGGTAGTAATTCAACTACTAAAAACGTTACATCTACAAACATATTAATACCAACGACAGTTTCTAATTTACAAACTTTAACTCTTAACGCGACTAACAACTACATTGACGCTGGAAACGATAGTAGTATACAAATATTTACTGGATCTCACTCTTATTCTTTTTGGGTTAAAAAACCTGTAGTATCTGAAGCGTATATAGTTGGTTATGGAATAGATTCAGTTGTCATATTTAACGGTGATGGAAGAATAAGGTTTTATACAGGTGGTTTAGCAACTGCTGATCTATACTCTACAAACTCATTAAGCGCTAATACTTGGCATCACGTTGTTTGTACTTATGACACTAATGGAGATAAAAAAATATACATTGACGGCGTTGAGGAAAATGATATTTCTACATCAGGCAGTATATCAACAAATGGATTAAGACTAACAATAGGCGCTAAATACGTTGGTAGTTACAGCCATTTCTTTATTGGTAATATTGACGAAATAGCAATTTGGAATAAGGTTCTTACATCTTGCGATGCCGCGGGTATTTTTGAAGCAAGTGCACATCAGGTTACAGCTGATCTTTCAACTGTGTATCCAAATAATTTAAAATATTATAATCGAATGGGGGACTAATTATGTCAGATAAATTTGTACAAGGTAACTGGTTATTACCAAACGAAATAAATGCTAATAAGCAGAGTAAATACAGTTTAGATTTTAATGGAAGTGATTATATTGTCATTGATGATGACCCTCTAAAAAATGGAGCTACAAACTTCACTTTGTCAGCTTGGGTTAAAGCAGATGGAACAGTAGGTAGTGTTGACAGGTCTTTTTTACAGAACTGGAATGGTGGTTCGGCCCCGGTTACTTTTTTAATAAGATATAAAGATGATGGTAATTTTCAATTGTATTTAAATGGTGCTGTTAAAAGAATAGATGTAGCATTGTCTTCGCTTGGTTTAGTTAATAATAATTGGAATCATATAGTATTAGTAAATGAATATGATAATAGTAAAATAAAAGTTTATGTAAATGGGACTTTAAAACATACTGAAACAAGTGTTCAAGTTGCATACCCTTCTAATTCTACTCCTTTAGGTATTGGAGGTAATTACAATTATTGGGACGGACAAATAGACGAAGTAAGTGTTTTTGCAAGAGATTTATCTTTTGGAGAGGTTAATAGTTTATGGAACTCAGGCACTCCAGGTAATCCATTTGATCTATCAGGTGACCCTGTTGCTTATTACAAATTAGGTGAAACAGCTATTTTTCAAAACACTGGTAATGAAGGAAATATTTTTCAAATACCTAATCATGCTCAAACACAGCTTGCTTGGCAAGGATTACCTAAGTTAGCTTGGGATGGTGGAAAAGGAGGTAACGGCCAAAACTTAGGCACTGTTCATACAATATCTTTCTGGATAAATAATAATTTTCAAAGCAATTCTTCTTATAAAACAGCATCTTGGTTTGCTTTTAGAAGATATACCGGAAGTGTACAAACCTCTGGCTCAGGTAGCATTCAAGATAGAGGTATAATATACGGTAATAACTGGTCTAATACTAACAACAACATGCCTGCAAGTGGTAACTATATTACTTATAGAACCGGTAGTAATAGTAGTACTGATAACATGCAGTTTCCTTTAGGATCAATTGATCTTTTAAATAATGAATCTTATAACATAATATTCGTTAGAGATGGTGGTTCTGTAAAATGCTTTATAAACGGCCAAGAAATTGAAAATCCAGTAGGATCTATAAACGCTAGCTTTGAGTTGCTTTACAACTATATAAGCAACACGAGTTTCTATGGTATACAGCTTGGTTGGGAAGGTGTAATGACAAATTTAGCTATTTGGAAATCAGACAAAGAATCTGAAGTTGCAAATATATATAATAATGGTGAGCCACAACCAGATTATATATCTACTCCGGATATATGGTATAAATTTGATAACACCACTACCTCATACCCATCACAATACAAGAGATCTATAAATAGCTCCCTATCTTCAGAGTCTTATGTTAAGAGTTACCTACAACAACCTTATTATAATGGAGCTGGTGGAACAGCATATCATACATATTCTATACTAGATTCTGATTTAAACTTAGGCACTAGCTATAGTTTTTCTTTTTGGATGGGTTTTAGAACTGATAGAGAAAACTTTTTTGGGTATTATAATAAACAAAATGTTTATTATTTAGGCACTACACCGGGTAATAGTAATACTAGTGGTATTTTAGAGCAAGATGCCTTTAGTCAATCTGGTAATTCTGGTGGTGGAGTTTATGGATTGAAATTTACTCTCTATGACTCTAACGGTAACACTACTGGACACATGAACTTTCTTAATAGTGGTACTCCATCTTGGAATGACGCTTATGACGGTGAATTGCATAATTATATCTTTGTTAAAGATGGTCAAACAGTTAGTTTTTATTTTGACAACCAACTTGTCGCTCAGAACTCTATGCCTGGTGAATTATCCAACACTATCTTGCATAATATAAATGGTACTAACGGTGGTAATACTCTAGCTAGAACCAACATGACTACTTCAGCTGATTGGGGGTTTTTCGCTAATAAAGTTTTAACTGCTTCTGAAATATCTACTATATATAACAATGGTGAGCCAGGTGACATATCTTCCACTTCCCCTACAATATGGTATAGTTATGATAACATTGATGTAGTAAGTGAAAAATTAATAGATAAAGGATCTGAAGGAACTAATGCGTCTATACTTAAAAGATCTGGCGTTACTATGGGTCTCGGAGGTGTTGTTAATGGTAGTAATATTAAATATAGAGATGGGATTCAATCTACAGGCAACGCTAGTTTAACGTCTACAGATTTAGGCTTATACAGCCCACTTTATTCTCAGTTTAGTACATTTTTTCCAGGTGGATCTTATATAGAAACCGGTTTTAAAATACCTAGCTCTTATACTAAGTACAGTTATTCTTTATGGTTTAAAACAACAAACACTTCAACAGGTTATGCTGCGCTTGTAGGATCCACAACATCTGGTAATAATGTTGATTGCAGAGGCGTTTTGTATCTTCATAATACTAACCTTGGTGTTTTAACAGGTGATGGTACAGTTGATTTTTTGGGGACTTTTGACGTGTCATCTTTATTGTTAGATAGTAATTGGCATCATATAGCCGCTACATTTATAGAAGGGGAAATAAAAGTGTTTATAGATGGTTCATTAGAGCAAACTTTTACGTCTAGCAATATAAAAATAGCTGAAAGTACAACTAATTCATTTATAGGATCTATGGGTTTATTCTGGAAACTTACAAATTCATTTATTAATGAGGTTGCGATTTTTGATAGACAGTTATCGAATAATGAAATAACAAGTATTTATAATAATGGAAAACCAACTTCACTAGCTAGTCACTCCCCAGATCAATGGTGGAGATTAGGTGACACTGGATATGCCACAACAACATCTCCAACAAGTACATTGACTTATCCAAATGAAATAAGTGGTAAATCAGATGGTATTACTAACGCTTCAATGCAGCCTTCAATCAACGCTGATGCTCCTAAAGTTGTAGCTCCTGGGTACAGCTCAGGTTTAGTGCAACTAGATAAAAAAGGTGATGCACCTAATTCAACTGGTAATTCTATAAGTTACAATATATTAAAAACAAATCAAAGTGTTTATACACCTAAATATGTAAGTCAATACACTGTAGATAATAATTACAGTATGGCATTTGATGGAACTGGGTATATATCGCTAGGCTCTTCTATAAATATTGGTAAGGAAAATACTATAGCTTTTTGGATGTATAAGACTGGTACTCACACTGTAATAACTGGTGAAGATAGCAATGGTAACGATTATAATATTTATATTAGTAGCACTCAAGGAACTTATTATAGAGTAGGTGGTGCAGCGTTTTGGAACTACAATATATCTAACGACACTTGGAAGCATATTGCTATCACTAGGAATCAAACTGCTTTAAAATTATATGTAGATGGAGATTTTATTGGACTAAACAGTGGTGGTAGCATTACTAATTCCCTTGATACTAAGTTTGATACAATAGGTGATAAATCAAATGGAAGTCACGATGGTGGACCTGCGCCTTTTATGGGTAAGCTAGATGAATTTGCAGCGTGGGACAAGGAATTAACAGCTGATCAAATTAAGTTTGATATTTACAAAGCTTCAACAACAGCTAATAAATCAGCTGATTTTATTAATAATCCAAATCTACCTAATCCGGTGGTTTGGTATAGAATGGGAGATTAATCATGAGTACAGAGTTTTATAATTCACAGTGGCAGATGCCAAATGAGGCTAATCAGAGTAAGAGTACTAATTATAGTTTAAATTTAAGAAATTCTAGGTATGTTGATTGTGGAACTGATTTATGGGACCAGCTAAAAACAGGTAACGCTATTTCAGTTTCTTTCTGGCATAAATCCGATGGAGGGGGTGATGTGTTTCCTTTTAATTTTCAACCTGCTTTTTCAGGTAGCTCAATCCAATATAGATTCACAATGAATTGGTCTGGTGGAGGTGGAACCGCTGCTAATAATTGGTATCTTAGAGGGACAGGTATAGGGAATCAAGTAATAGCTGTTCAAAACAAACTCCCAGCTAGCGGATGGAATCATTATACTCTTTCTTTAGAACTTGGATCTGATACTTCTAAACAAGTGTTTTATCTAAATGGTCAGCAAATAGGAACAACTACAACTGCTGTAACTTCTGTTGATCAAGGGACTAATCATTTGTATTTAAGTCAATATTATGCTTCTACTTACACAGGTTGTACCGGCACATATTCAAGTATTGCTTTTTTCGACTACCCACTTTCTCAAAGCCAAGTAACAACACTTTGGAGCGGTGGAACAGAAGCTTCAAACCCTATGTCTTTATCTCCTACTCCTAAAGCATACTACCCACTTTCTGAGTCTGTTTGGGACGGTTCAAATTACATAATAGCTAACAATGCTGTTGAAGATTATGTTTTTGATTTTGCGTCTAGTGATTCTATAGATATAGTTAATAGCTCAACAGCTCCTACATCTTTACAAAGTTTAGGTAATTCTAATAGTTATTCTATTTCATCTTGGATTAATACTACTACAACAGATACTTATTCTGCTTTATGGTTTGCTGGAAAAACTATATTAGAAATGAGAAATGAAGGCACTACTGGAATACACGTGCCATTTAATTTAAGTGTAAGTAGTGGAAAACTGTTTTTTGGTAGAAGCTCTAACTATACAACTTCATCTGAAAATTATTCATCAACAACAGATGTAAATACTGGTTCTTGGGTGCATTGCATTGCTACTGTTGATAATAACACATTAAAATTTTACATTAATGGTTCTTTAGATAGCACACATACTTTTACAACTGCTACTGGAGATTGCTCTGTAGGAAGTAACACATCAAACTTTTTTATAGGTTCAAGGTCTACAGATGGTGGTGGTAATGATGCGTATTTTGATGGCTCTCTTTCAAACACGCAAATATTTAACACGGCTTTATCAGGACCAGAAGTAGAAACTCTTTATAACAATGGTTCACCAATAC
>Ga0206687_1188611_pt1 | contig 14096 bp, 27 predicted proteins | sample M130m12015metaT_FD_156016 | JGI IMG/M metagenome (GOLD analysis project Ga0206687, IMG submission 156016) | Metatranscriptome of ammonia-oxidizing marine archaeal communities from Monterey Bay, California, United States - M1 30m 12015... | ecosystem: Environmental > Aquatic > Marine > Intertidal...
CGGGGTGGGTTGCTATTGTCTTATGCAATGCTCTCGCAACGATTATCAGGGTGGATTTAAAACCCGTTTAATGAAGGTTGTGGTCGATAATGCAAAACCAAAAAATCCGTATTCGGTTGAAGGCTTTTGATCATCGATTGATCGATTCTTCTACGTTGGAAATCGTTGATACTGCCAAACGTACTGGCGCCCAGGTTCGTGGTCCAATTCCACTGCCAACGCGCAAGGAACGTTACACAGTTTTGATCTCACCGCACGTCAACAAAGACGCGCGTGATCAATACGAAATCCGCACCCATAAGCGCGTTCTAGACATCGTAGACCCTACAGAAAAAACTGTAGATGCTTTGATGAAGCTAGACTTAGCTGCGGGCGTAGATGTTCAGATCAGTCTAGGTTAATACCAAACTGGATCTATTTTTAGCCGTAAGGCAAGCGGGGTACCGCTAAAATCATACTTTAATTAATTTTCGTGTAATGTCGTGTAACGGCAACCGTAGAGGGTAAGCAGTCCCGTGCGCAACTGGCTATTTGAGGTAATACAATGACTATTGGATTAGTCGGACGGAAGGCGGGGATGACCCGTGTATTCACCGAAGAAGGTGTTTCCGTGCCAGTCACCGTCATCGAGGTTGAACCAAACCGTGTGACTCAGGTGAAGTCTACTGACACTGATGGCTATACAGCTATTCAGGTTACTGTTGGTGAACGTCGTGCTTCCCGAGTCAACAAGGCAGCTGCTGGTCACTTTGCTAAGGCAAATACTGAAGCAGGTCGTGGTTTGTGGGAATTCCGTAACGTTGATGGCGAAGAAGTCTCTGTTGGCGATCAACTATCTGTCGAGCGTTTTGCTGCTGGTCAAAAAGTTGACGTAACAGGCCAATCAAAAGGTAAAGGCTTTCAGGGTGGTATTAAGCGTTGGAATTTCCATATGCAGGACGCCACTCACGGTAACTCTATCTCCCACCGTGCTCTCGGTTCTATAGGTCAATGTCAAACCCCCGGTCGTGTCTGGAAAGGCAAGAAGATGGCGGGTCACATGGGCGCCGAGCAAGTCACTACTCAGAAACTAGAAGTCGTTCGTGTCGACGCAGAGCGTAATCTGCTGTTGATCAAGGGCGCCGTGCCTGGTGCTGCAGGTGGTGACGTGATCGTTAAACCTACCGTTAAAATCAAACGGTAAGGGGAGGAGATTTTCATGAATTTAAATCTTGCAGCAGGCGGTTCCGTTGAAGCTTCCGAAGTCGTATTCGGTCGTGAATTCAATGAAGCGCTTGTACATCAAGTTGTAAACGCCTATTTGGCGGGCGCCCGTCAGGGTACCCACAAGCAGAAGACTCGCTCCGAAGTGCGAGGCGGTGGTCGTAAGCCTTGGCGTCAAAAAGGTACAGGTCGTGCACGTGCTGGTACTATCCGTAGCCCAATTTGGGTTGGTGGTGGTCGTGCTTTTGCTGCGCGTCCTCAGGACTACAGCCAAAAGGTTAACCGTAAAATGTACCGTGCAGCCATGCAATGCATATTGGCTGAGCTGGTACGTCAAGAACGTCTGGTTGTAGTGGAAGAATTTGCTATTGCAGAGGCCAAGACTAAAGCGATGGTAGCCAAGCTGTCTGAGCTAAACGTGGCCGATGCTTTAGTGGTAACTGAAGCGGTAGAAACGGATCTGTATCTAGCGGCTCGTAATATTCCAAAAGTTGATGTGGTTGATGCTGCTGGCGTTAATCCTGTGGCTTTGGTTGCTAGCGAGAAGGTTGTAATGACCGTTGGTGCTCTGAAGAAGATCGAGGAGATGCTGTCATGAACCAGGAACGTATCTACAAAGTACTGCTAGGCCCTCATATTTCTGAGAAGGCAACTATCGTCGCTGATGATGGTGGTCAGGTTGTATTCCAGGTTGCTGCGGATGCTACCAAGCCAGAAATCAAGAAGGCTGTTGAGCAGTTATTTGAAGTTAAAGTGGCTTCAGTGCGTGTATTAAACGCGAAAGGCAAAACCAAGCGTACGCGCTTTGGTATGGGCCAGCGTGATAATGTTCGTAAGGCGTATGTGCGTCTAGCTGAAGGTCACGACATCGATTTCATCGGTGAGGCGTAAGGAGAAATACTATGGCTGTAGTTAAGTGCAAACCAACTTCTCCTGGTCGTCGTCACGTCATTAAAGTCGTGCACGCTGATCTGCACAAAGGTAAGCCTTATGCGCCTTTGCTAGAGAAGAAATCAAAGTCTGGCGGTCGTAATAATAACGGTCGTATCACTACCCGACACATTGGTGGTGGTCATAAGCAGCACTATCGTGTTATCGATTTCAAGCGTAACAAGGATGGCATTGCTGCTGTTGTTGAGCGTTTGGAATATGATCCAAACCGTACTGCAAACATTGCATTGTTAAAGTATGCAGACGGTGAGCGTCGTTACATCATTGCTGCAAAAGGCATGAAAGCGGGTGATCAGGTTTTATCTGGTGCAAATGCACCAATCAAAGCTGGTAACTCTATGCCTCTTCGCAATATACCCTTGGGTAGCATGGTGCACTGCGTTGAAATGAAAGCTGGTAAAGGCGCGCAAATCGCCCGCTCCGCAGGTGCCGCTGTACAGTTGGTTGCCCGCGAAGGTGATTACGCGACTCTGCGTCTGCGTTCCGGCGAAATGCGTAAGATTCGTACCGAATGTCGCGCAACCTTGGGTGAAGTAAGTAACAGCGAACATAGTCTGCGTTCTCTGGGTAAGGCTGGCGCCTCCCGTTGGCGTGGTGTTCGTCCAACCGTTCGCGGTGTTGCTATGAACCCAGTTGATCACCCTCATGGTGGTGGTGAAGGTCGTACCTCTGGTGGCCGTCATCCCGTATCTCCATGGGGTACGCCTACTAAGGGTCATAAGACTCGTAGTAACAAGCGCACGGACAAGTTGATTGTTCGTCGTCGTAACGCTAAATAATTAAGAGGAAACGGCTGTGCCACGTTCACTAAAGAAAGGTCCTTTTATTGACCTTCATTTGATGAAAAAGGTTGAGGCTGCAGTTGAGGGCAATGACCGAAAGCCAATTAAGACTTGGTCTCGTCGCTCTACGATCTTCCCGAACTTTGTCGGGTTGACGATTGCAGTCCATAACGGACGCCAACACGTACCTGTCTTCGTAACTGAAGATATGGTTGGGCATAAACTCGGCGAATTTGCTGCTACACGTACCTATAAGGGACATGCGGCGGACAAGAAAGCGAAGCGCTAAGGAGATGATGATGGAAGTCACCGCAAAGCATAAGGGTGCTCGGATCTCTGCCCAAAAAGCACGTTTGGTTGCTGATCAAATTCGCGGCAAGCGAGTAGATGAAGCCTTAAACATTCTTGCCTATAGCCCTAAGAAAGGTGCTGACTTGGTAAAGAAGGTTTTGGATTCAGCTATTGCTAATGCTGAACATAATAACGGTCTGGATGTTGACGAATTAATAGTTTCTACTGTTTTTGTTGATGAAGGAATGACCATGAAGCGTATCAAGCCACGTGCCAAGGGCCGTGCGGATCGAATCCTGAAGCGCTCCTGTCATATCACCGTGAAAGTCGCTGAGAGTTAGGAGTTACCATGGGTCAAAAAGTACATCCAACAGGTATTCGACTAGGTATCGTCAAGGATCATACCTCTACTTGGTATGCCTCGCGCTCTGCCTACGCCAAAAACTTGTTGCAGGATCTGCAGGTTCGTGAGTTTCTGGAAAAACGTCTAGAACGCGCTTCTGTGAGCCGTATCGACATCGAGCGTCCTGCGCAAAATGCACGTATCACTATTCACACTGCTCGCCCCGGTATTGTTATCGGAAAGAAAGGTGAGGATGTAGAAAAATTACGTGCTGAATGTTCCAAGATGATGGGTGTGCCTGTGCACATCAACATCGAAGAAATTCGCAAGCCAGAATTAGACGCTAAGTTAGTAGCACAAAGTGTTGCTAGCCAGTTGGAGCGTCGTGTGATGTTCCGTCGCGCTATGAAGCGCTCGGTTCAAAACGCCATGCGTCTGGGTGCCAAGGGTATCAAGATTCAACTAGGTGGTCGTTTGGGCGGTGCTGAAATTGCACGCACAGAGTGGTATCGCGAGGGTCGTGTACCACTACACACCTTGCGTGCTGATATCGATTACGCTGCATATGAAGCTGCTACTACATACGGCATCATCGGCGTTAAAGTTTGGATTTTCAAAGGTGAAATCTTGGGTGGTATCGACGAAGTTCGTGCTGCCAAAGGTGATGCCAAGAAGAAAGCTAAGTAGGGGATACGTCAATGCTGCAACCTAAGCGTATGAAGTTCCGTAAAATGCAGAAAGGCCGCAATCGTGGTCTGGCGCATCGCGGAAGTAAAGTTAGCTTTGGCGAATTCGGATTAAAGGCCACTGGTCGTGGTCGTATTACTGCCCGTCAAATTGAAGCGGCTCGTCGTACAATGACGCGTCACATCAAACGTGGTGGTAAAATCTGGATCCGCGTTTTCCCGGACAAGCCAATTACCCAAAAGCCTCTTGAAGTTCGTCAAGGTAAAGGTAAGGGTAATGTTGAATATTGGGTAGCCCAAATTCAACCTGGCAAAGTCCTGTTTGAAATGGAAGGTGTGTCTGAGCAACTAGCCAGTGAAGCATTTGCTTTAGCTGCTGCTAAATTGCCTCTGTCCACCAGTTTTGTTAAGCGGACGGTGATGTAATGAATACTACTGAATTGCGTGAAAAGTCTGTTGACGAGTTGCAAGCTCAGTTACTGGAATTGTTAAAAGACCAGTTTAACCTTCGCATGCAAAAGGCTTCAGGACAATTGGCTCAGTCTCACATGTTGGGACAGGCGCGTCGCGATATCGCCCGCGTAAAAACCATTCTCAATGAAAAGGCAGGTAACTGATATGACGGCAACTGAACAGCCTCGTATGGCCAGCGGCCGTGTGGTCAGTGACAAGATGGACAAGTCCATTACAGTTCTGATCGAGCGCCGAGTAAAGCACCCGATTTATCATAAGTATGTAAAACGTTCTACCAAGCTACATGCTCATGATGAAAACAACGAGTGTAAGATGGGCGACCTGGTTACTATTTGTGAAACGCGTCCAATTTCCAAAAGCAAATCTTGGTCTTTGGTAAAGATTGAAGAAAGCGCAGCAAAGGTGTAGAATACCCGCCTTTGCTTCGGGGGATACCGATTCTGCGCAGCTAAATAGTTAAAAAATAAGTAAATTTGCTGTTTTTGGCTAATTAGGGTTCGGGATCGGCCCATAAGTTTGGAGTAAATCATGATTCAAACAGAATCAATGCTTGATGTTGCTGATAACAGCGGCGCCAAGCGAGTACAGTGCATCAAGGTTCTTGGCGGTTCTCACCGTCGTTACGCCGGTATTGGTGACGTTATTAAAATTACCGTCAAGGAAGCGATTCCGCGTGGTAAGGTTAAGAAAGGTCAGGTACTGAAAGCCGTTGTAGTACGTACCAGAAAAGGTGTGCGTCGTCCGGATGGTTCTATCATCCGTTTCGATGTTAATTCAGCTGTATTGCTGAACGCGAATGACGCCCCTATTGGCACACGTATTTTCGGCCCTGTAACACGTGAGTTACGGAACGAGAAGTTTATGAAAATTATTTCCCTGGCTCCTGAAGTACTTTAAGAGTCAATCTTAACTTCTAACCCGCACTGGTTAGAAGGTTAAAGGGAAACGCTAGTTTACCAGCGCTGCAACATAGGCGTAACCCGATTTTGAAGCGCCCCTCTCTTCTAGGTTTGGGGGTTATCGAAATCGGGTTTTAGCGTCACTAAATGTGTTGGTAAACATCGTTTTGCTTTGGCGGTATGAGGAAGGATGTAGGAAGGATATTAAGTATGCGTAAAATCAAGCGTGATGACGAAGTCATCGTTATCGCTGGTAAAGATAAGGGCAAGCGCGGCACTGTCGTTAAAGTCCTTGGTGATCGTTTTGTCGTGTCTGGTATTAATATGGTCAAGAAGCACCAGAAGCCAAACCCGATGACTAACCAACCTGGCGGCATCATGGAAAAAGAAGCACCTATTTCTGCTTCTAATGTTGCTATCTTCAACTCTGCAACTGGCAAAGGCGACCGTGTTGGCTTCAAGATTCTTGAAGACGGCAATAAGGTTCGTATCTACAAGTCCAGCGGCGAAGTAATCGGCGCGTAAGGAGAGTTGATATGTCTAGATTAAAAGCTTTATATAACGATGGCGTGGCCAAAGAGCTGAGAGAAGAGCTCGCTTTGGCTAACGTCAATGAAGTGCCAAAGATTACCAAGATCACCCTTAATATGGGTGTAGGTGAAGGTATTGGTGACAAGAAGATGATCGAAAATGCGGTGCGCGATTTAGAAGCCATTGCCGGTCAAAAAGTGGTTGTCACCAAAGCACGCAAATCTATCGCTGGCTTTAAAGTTCGTGAAGGCTGGCCTGTAGGTTGTAAGGTGACTTTACGTGGCCAGCAAATGTGGGAATTTTTCGACCGTTTAGTTGATATCTCAATTCCTCGTATCCGTGACTTCCGTGGTTTAAATCCTAAGTCCTTTGATGGTCGTGGAAACTACAGCATGGGTGTGCGTGAGCAAATCATTTTCCCAGAAATCGATTACGATAAAGTAGATAAGATTCGTGGTTTGGATATCACAATCACAACGTCTGCTCGTACTAACGACGAAGGCCGTGCGCTATTGACTGCGCTGGGCTTCCCATTTAAGAAGTAGGGCGAAAAGATGGCAAAATCATCCATGAAAGCACGTGAAGCAAAACGTGCCAAGACCGTAGCCCAGTATGCCACTAAGCGTGCTGCATTAAAGGCTATTATTGCTGATGTAAACGCTTCTGACGACGATCGTTGGGAAGCGCAAATGGCTCTACAGAAGCTGCCGCGTAATGCCAGCCCTGTACGTCAACAGAATCGTTGCCAAATTACTGGCCGACCACATGCGGTTTACCGCAAGTTTGGCCTGTCTCGTATCAAACTGCGTGAAGCAGCGATGCGTGGTGATGTACCAGGGCTTAAGAAAGCCTCTTGGTAAACCAAGTTCCTTGGCTGTCGTTGGTGGCTGTCAGGGAAACTTTAAAGTGATTGTAGTTGGCGGATTGAACGTTCTTCCAATCACGCTTTTGGTAAGCAACTAACTTTGTTAGCTGCTGCACTTAAGTTAAAATTTTAGGAGCTCAATAATGAGTATGCAAGATACCCTAGCGGACATGATCACTCGTGTTCGCAATGCGCATATGGCAGACAAAGAGTCTGTTACCATGCCTTCTTCGAAGTTGAAGGTAGCGGTGGCGCAGGTCTTAAAAGATGAAGGTTATGTGACCGATCTGTCGGTGACAGAAGGTCCTAAGCCTGAGTTGACCATTACGTTAAAGTATTATGAAGGTAAGCCGGTAATTGAAAAGATTGTCCGTATTTCTAAGCCTTCGTTACGCGTATACAAGGGCTCATCAAACCTACCTTCTGTTGAAGGTGGTTTAGGTGTAGCCATCGTGACAACCTCCCATGGCGTTATGACCGACCGTGCAGCTCGCGCTGCTGGTATCGGTGGTGAAGTCATCTGTACTGTATTCTAAGGAGTCGTCATGTCACGTGTAGCAAAAAGCCCTGTGGCACTGCCATCAGGTGTGACCGCCACCCTCAATGGGCAGGCGTTGAATGTAAAAGGTGCCAAAGGTGCTCTTGATCTGGATGTCCATGCTGATGTGGAAGTAAACCAGGCTGATAATGAGCTTACTTTTGCCGCCCGCAATGACAGCAAGTTTGCCGTTGCTATGTCCGGTACCATTCGTGCCTTGGTTAATAACATGGTTGTTGGTGTAAGTGAAGGCTTTACCAAAACATTGTTGTTACAAGGTGTTGGTTATCGTGCAGCAGCTAAAGGTAAAGTGCTTAATCTGACTTTGGGTTTTTCTCACCCAGTCGATTATGCTCTGCCTGAAGGTATTACTGCTGAGTGTCCAAATCAGACAACTGTGGTTTTGTCCGGTGTTGATAAGCAGCGTGTTGGCCAAGCCGCCGCTGAAATCCGTGCCTTCCGTCCACCTGAGCCATATAAAGGTAAGGGTGTTCGCTATGCTGACGAATACGTTCGTCGCAAAGAAGCCAAGAAAAAGTAAGGCATAAGGTAGGTTTACGATGGAAAAGAAAATCGCTCGTTTGCGTCGCGCTGCTCGCGCCCGCTATAAGATGCGTGAAGCTGGAACTAGCCGTTTGTGTGTTAACCGCACTTCTCAGCATATTTACGCACAAGTAATCTCCGGCGACGGTGCCCGTGTACTGGCGCAAGCCTCTACTCTGGACAAGAGCCTGCGTTCTGACGCTACTAGTAATATTGATGCCGCCGCGAAGGTGGGTACTTTGATTGCTGAGCGCGCCAAAGAAGCAGGTGTCGAATCGGTTGCTTTTGACCGTTCCGGTTTTAAATATCATGGCCGTGTGAAGGCGTTGGCAGAAGCCGCGCGTGAAGCCGGACTCCAGTTCTAAGGGATATAACAATGGCTAACATTGAACAGAAAGAAGGCGATCTGCAAGAACGCTTGGTTCAGGTAAACCGTGTTGCTAAAGTTGTGAAGGGGGGTCGTATTTTTGGCTTCACTGCACTAACTGTAGTAGGTGACGGTAATGGTCGTGTAGGTTTTGGCCGTGGTAAGGCGCGTGAAGTGCCAGCCGCTATCCAAAAGGCTATGGAGTCTGCACGTCGCAACATGATCAACGTGGACCTGGATGGTACTACTATCCAGTATCCTGTTAAGGCTCGCCATGGCGCTTCCAAAGTATATATGCAGCCAGCATCTGAAGGTACTGGTGTAATCGCCGGTGGTGCGATGCGTGCTGTTTTGGAAATGGCTGGTGTACACAACGTATTGGCAAAGTGCTACGGATCAACGAATCCTGTAAACGTAGTACGTGCAACTATCAATGGCCTGAAAGCCATGAAGTCTCCTGAAGAGATTGCAGCCAAGCGTGGTAAGTCTGTCGAAGAAATTGTGGGGTAATAGATCATGGCTAAAAAGATGATCAAGGTCACCCTAGTACGCTCTCCTAACGGCAAATTGCCGAAGCATATAGAGTGCGTTAAAGGTTTGGGCCTGCGTCGCATGTGGCACACAGTCGAAGTAGAAGATACTCCTTCTGTGCGTGGCATGATCAACAAGGTTAACTATATGGTTCGCGTTGAAGGCGAATAAGGGTAATAGTTATGCGTTTAAATAGTCTATCTCCCGCTGCAGGTGCTACTCATGCACCTAAGCGTGTTGGTCGCGGCATCGGTTCCGGCCTGGGCAAGACCTGTGGCCGTGGTCACAAGGGTCAGAAGTCCCGTTCCGGTGGTTCCGTTAAGCCAGGTTTTGAAGGCGGTCAAATGCCTTTACAACGCCGTTTGCCTAAGTTTGGCTTCACTTCGCGTAAAGCAGCGTTTGTTGCTGAAGTGCGTTTGAACGAACTAGCAAAGGTAGAAGCTGACGTTATCGATCTAGCTGCTTTGAAAGCCGCTGACATCGTAAGCGAAAGCATGAAGGAAGCCAAAGTGATCCTAAGTGGCGACATTACCAAGGCAGTTACTGTCAAAGGTATGCGTGTAACCAAGGGCGCTCAGGCAGCGATTGAAGCTGCTGGTGGTAAAGTCGAGGCATAGTATGGCAAAGCAAGGTATGAATCCAGGTGCAAATCAAGGTGGGCTGAGTGAGCTATGGGCTCGTCTACGTTTCGTGTTGATCGCTATTCTGGTATATCGTATCGGGGCTCACATCCCTGTTCCAGGTATCAATCCCGACCGCCTTGCCGCTATGTTCGAGCAGAATCAGGGCACTATTCTGGCCATGTTTAACATGTTCTCAGGTGGTGCTTTGGAGCGCATGAGTATCTTGGCATTGGGCATTATGCCCTATATCTCTGCCTCGATTATCATGCAGCTGATGACTGCGGTTAACCCGCAGTTGGAGCAGCTGAAGAAAGAAGGTGAGGCTGGCCGACGAAAGATTAGTCAATATACCCGCTACGGCACGGTAATATTAGCGACTGTGCAGTCTTTTGCTATGGCGGTAGGTCTAGCAGGGCAAGGAATTGCCTTTAGCGCGGACCTCAGCTTTTATTTCGTTGCAGTTGTCACCTTAGTGTCAGGTGCTGTATTCCTAATGTGGCTTGGTGAACAAGTTACTGAAAAAGGTATCGGCAATGGCATCTCAATAATCATCTTTGCAGGTATTGTAGCTGGTTTACCAGGTGCAATTGGACAATCATTTGAGGCAGCCCGTCAGGGTGACTTGAATATTATCGCCCTGCTGGCTATCGCTGTACTAGCCGTTGCTACTGTCGCCTTCGTGGTGTTTATGGAGCGCGGTCAGCGTCGCATCACCGTTAATTATGCCAAGCGTCAGCAAGGCAATAAGGTGTTTGCAGCGCAGTCCAGTCATTTGCCTTTGAAGGTGAATATGGCGGGGGTTATTCCGCCTATCTTTGCATCGGCCATTTTATTGCTGCCCGCGTCAATCGGACAGTGGTTTGGTCAAGCAGAAAGCATGCAGTGGGTTCAGGACGTGTCTTTGGCGCTTGCGCCAGGCCAGCCACTATACATTCTGTTATTTGCAATTAGTATTGTGTTCTTCTGTTTCTTCTATACCGCTCTGGTCTTTAACCCAAAAGACGTTGCGGATAATTTAAAGAAGTCTGGCGCGTTTGTGCCAGGCATTCGCCCAGGTGAACAAACAGCGCGTTATATCGACACTGTCCTAGGTCGTTTAACGTTGTTCGGTGCTCTCTACATTACTGGTGTGTCGCTAATGCCTCAGTTTTTAGTAGTTGCATGGAACGTGCCGTTTTACTTTGGTGGTACATCGTTGTTGATTGTCGTGGTTGTGGTCATGGATTTCATGTCCCAAGTACAATCGCATCTAATGTCCAACCAATATAGTTCCCTGATGAAAAAGTCGAATTTGAAGGGTAATAGCGGCCTCATGGGCTAAGCTATCCCGCAAAAGGAGTTCGAAATGAAAGTACGTGCATCTGTTAAGAAAATTTGCCGTAATTGTAAAATCGTACGTCGCAATGGTTCAGTACGGGTTATCTGTAAAGTTGAACCACGTCATAAGCAACGCCAAGGCTAAGCTAAGACGTCAGGCTGGCGGGAAAATATGGGTGGTTGAATATTTATATAAAAACCACTATAATTTCGCGCCTTTCTATGTGATGTGAATATTATACGCCCCGCTTCTGGCGGGTCGAACGGAGTGATTTGAATGGCTCGTATTGCTGGTGTCAATATCCCAGATAATAAGCACGCGGTTATCTCGCTGACTTATATTTTTGGTATTGGCCGTCCCACAGCTCAGCAAATCTGCGCTGACCTTGGCATAGAGGAAAGCACTAAGATTCGCGATTTGAGCGAAGAAAAATTGGATGAGATTCGTAACCTTGTCACCAAGATGAATGTCGAAGGTGACTTGCGTCGTGAAATCTCTATGAACATCAAGCGTTTAATGGATTTGGGCTGTTATCGTGGTCTGCGTCACCGTCGTAGCTTACCGCTACGTGGTCAGCGCACCAAGACCAATGCACGCACCCGTAAAGGCCCTAAAAAGCCTATCCGTAAATAAGCTTTAGTACAGGATATCAACATGGCTAAGCCAGGTACTCGTACACGTAAAAAAGTTAAAAAGCAGGTGGCTGATGGGTTAGCCCACATCCATGCTTCATTTAACAACACGATTGTTACCTTGACCGATCGCCAGGGCAACACCTTAAGCTGGGCAACAGCTGGTGGTTCTGGTTTCCGCGGTTCCCGCAAGAGCACTCCATTCGCAGCGCAAGTTGCAGCTGAGCGTGCTGGTAAGGCAGCGATGGAATTTGGTTTGAAGAATATTGACGTATTTGTTAAGGGCCCAGGACCCGGCCGCGAATCTGCGGTACGTGCATTAAATGCATGTGGCCTGAAGGTTGCTAACATTACCGATGTGACGCCAATTCCACATAATGGCTGTCGTCCACCTAAGAAACGTCGCGTATAGAGGGGTAACGAACAAATGGCAAGATATATAGGTCCCGTTTGCAAGCTGTCTCGACGTGAAGGAACAGATTTGTTCCTCAAGAGCGGTGTTCGGGCGTTAGACTCAAAATGTAAAGCAGAAACAGCACCAGGTGTTCACGGCGCACGTCGTGGTCGTCTGTCTGAATTTGGCACTCAGTTACGTGAGAAGCAAAAAGTTCGTCGTATGTATGGCGTGCTTGAGCGTCAATTCCGTAACTATTACAAGGAAGCTGATCGTTTGAAAGGCGCTACAGGTACTAATCTGTTAGCTCTGCTGGAATCTCGTTTGGATAACGTTGTTTACCGTATGGGTTTTGGTGCGACACGCGCTGAATCTCGTCAGATTGTCTCTCACAAGAGCATTCTGGTAAATGGTAAAACAGTTAACATCCCTTCCTACAAAGTAGAAGCGGGAGATGTTATCTCTATCCGTGAGAAGGCAAAATCACAACTACGCATCAAGAATGCTCTTGAACTAGCCGCCCAGCGTGCTGTTTGTGAGTGGGTTGACGTAGACGCTGGTAAACTGGAAGGTACTTTTAAAAGTGCACCAGAGCGTAGTGAACTGTCTGCCGAGATTAATGAGCAACTGATTGTTGAATTGTACTCTAAGTAATAATTGACCTCAGTGCACAACTAATAGGTGAGTCCATGACTGCAACCAACGATATACTAACTCCGCGCAACATTGAAGTGCAACGTGTAAGTGATACTCGCTCCAAGATTATCTTAGAGCCCCTTGAGCGTGGCTTTGGCCATACTTTGGGTAACGCACTGCGCCGTATTTTACTGTCTTCTATGACAGGCGCGGCCATCGTTGACGTAGAAATTAGTGGTGTTGAGCATGAATATAGCGCCATCGAAGGGGTGCAGGAAGACGTTATCGAAATCCTGCTTAACCTTAAAGGTGTTGCTATCACCATGCATGAAGGCGATGAAGCTGTCCTGACCCTGTCTAAGCAGGGTCCAGGTGCTATCACTGCCGCTGACATCCAGTTAAGTCACGATATTGAAGTGGCTAACCCAGATCACGTGATTGCCCATCTGAATGCTGAAACCAAGCTAGAAATGCAACTAACTGTTCGTTCTGGCACAGGTTATGAGCCAGCTGATGCTCGTTTCCAGTCTGAAGATGAAACCCGTGCTATTGGCAAGCTACAACTAGACGCTTCCTTCAGTCCAGTACGCCGTGTTGCGTACACTGTTGAGAGTGCTCGTGTTGAGCAGCGCACTAACTTAGATAAGCTTGTTTTGGATTTAGAGACCAATGGTACTCTGGACCCAGAAGAAGCTATCCGCAGTGCAGCTACTATTTTGCAACGTCAAATTGCGGTATTCGTCGCTCTAGAAAACGATGCTGAACCTGAAGCGAAAGCAGATGAGCCAGAAGTAGATCCAATTCTACTACGTCCAGTGGATGATCTGGAACTAACTGTACGTTCGGCGAACTGTCTGAAGGCAGAGAACCTTAACTTTATTGGTGATCTGATTCAGCGCACCGAAGTTGAGTTGTTGAAGACACCGAATCTGGGTAAGAAGTCTCTAACCGAAATTAAAGACGTGTTGGCGTCCCGTGGCTTGTCACTGGGTATGCGTCTTGAGAACTGGCCACCTGCCATTCTCAAGGGTACACAACAGTCTTAATCGGATAATACATCAAACATAGTTTGATAAGGAAAATACAATGCGTCATCGTAAAAGTGGTCGTCATTTAAATCGTACTAGCTCGCATCGTCAAGCCATGTTCAAGAACATGTCTTGCTCTTTGTTTGAGCACGAATTGATTAAAACCACCCTTCCCAAAGCTAAGGAACTGCGTCGTGTGGCTGAGCCACTGATCACCCTAGCCAAGGAAGACAGTGTTGCCAACCGTCGCTTAGCTTTTGCTTGTACTCGTAGCAAAGAAGCTGTTGGTAAACTGTTTAACGAACTGGGTCCACGTTATGCTACTCGTCCAGGCGGCTATATCCGTATTATGAAATGCGGTTTCCGTCCTGGTGATAACGCCCCAATGGCTTACGTAGAACTGGTCGATCGTCCAGTCGCTTCTGAAGAAGAGTAAGTTATAAAGATTAAAAAGCCCGGAG
>Ga0206687_1058194_pt1 | contig 14042 bp, 19 predicted proteins | sample M130m12015metaT_FD_156016 | JGI IMG/M metagenome (GOLD analysis project Ga0206687, IMG submission 156016) | Metatranscriptome of ammonia-oxidizing marine archaeal communities from Monterey Bay, California, United States - M1 30m 12015... | ecosystem: Environmental > Aquatic > Marine > Intertidal...
AGTCATGTGTGCTCCTTTTGCTCATTTTGGTCTGTTTTGTCTGAATTCATTCAACGCTGACCGTCGAAAAAGGTCTCGTACTGCTGCAATTCGTTTGAGTCGTCGTCTTCATCTTGGGACTGTGGCTGGCCGTGTCTTCCGACATGCTGGGGCTGCCTATCATAGCTTGCTCCAGCACTTGTATAAGTTCCTTGCATTAGTGAGCCTTCTTCGTCCTCGTCGTCCTGTGCGAAGAGCTCAAGCTCCCTCTGGAGTTGATCTGCAGTATCATCGTCTGCTCCTTGTGGAGCTGACTTGCGTGTGCTGTCCTCGCTGGTGGCTGGTGCTCTCGAGAAGTTCGTCATCGGGAAAGAGCCACTACTTGGCCTGCTTACGCTCTCTGTTGGTGCATCTGCTCGCGATGAGGCTTGGCGAGCTCCACCTTCGTTCTTCTTGCTTGCTCCAGAGCCGAAGCTTGACAGCTCCAGCATCCGACGCCTCGCAGCAGGATCAGCCACCTCTTCGTCGCCGTCGCTGTCAGCGTCTGGCCCTTGCTCCCCAAGTGGCCTGTAATTACGAGGATCAGCATCAGCGCCGCGAGGTGGGCAGAGCTGTGCACCGCCAGAAAGGGCGTACAACACGAAGGCAAGTAAAGCGACAAACATGAGGTTGGCGCCCTTTGCCGAGTCACCCTCTGAAGGTGGTGCCGTCGTGGGCTCTTATGATGGAAGAGGAGCAGTTGGAGTAGCTTCCTGATCGCGAGTGCTGTGTGGGGTGACAGCAGGCTGCGTTGAGCCTCCGCTATCGATTCGCTTGGCTTTGTATGGGTTGTCGGCTGGCTCCTGCGCCCTCGAACCACCAGTTGCCTCAGTAGGTTTAGATTCGGAGTCCATAGTTGAGGGAGTCTTGGACTTCTCAGTGACTGCGCCTGTGAGTCTCTGGTCTTGTATTTACATGGGTCGATAGAGCCCATCTCGAGTGAAATCCTTCTTTCCATTCTTGTTCACATGAGCTTGAGAGTCTGAACGAGGAACATCGCAATAGTCTCCTTTCCAACCAGGCTCACATGATGCACAAGCTGCTTGTCCTTTTCGGCATGTTCCATGAACACATCTGCACTGGACATCCTGCTCTGCGCCAGCCAGTCTGCCTGCTGCAGCAGCTGCTTCTAATTGTGTTTGGTCAGTCTGAATATCTGTGCCTGCTTGGTCATCATGCTCTGCTCCACGACCAACAGCGGAGCCAGCCATCGCTGCCTTCACTGCGTCAGTTTCTTCAGACACGAGCTGTTCCATATCATTCTGCTCATACACATAAATTGGCAAACCAGCATCGGCGAGCTTTCTCGCCACCGTGAACTTGCGGCCATCGCTATCTACCAGTTCACTGTCTTCCACCACCAGCTGTGCATGAGTTAGCTTAATGGAAGCTGACTATTAGAGCTCGTTGAGATCAAAAGTAACAGCCACATGATATGCATCTTCTTGGTATCCCTTGTTGCTTTAATCTACTTTAACTGGCTCGAGCATGACGGTAGATTTCGTGCCTGCTGGAATGCTCACAGTTACTGCACGGAGCTTGATGTGAGCACCAAGGTGACCATCAGTTTGTTCATTTGGAGCAACTGCGCCAGTCGAATAAGGTCTTCTATTAAAGCGGATATCAAAATGTGCTTGAGTAGTTCTGCCATGTACGAACACTGGTGATTCTCCTGGTCTGCAGTCAATGAGCAGTGGAGCAGCGCCCTTATTGCCCTGTGATGCGTAAAGGCCCTTTGCTGACCTTTTACTTGCTTTGATCTGTATCATTAGTCTCACATTCAGACAGCTTGAAGCTCCTGGGTCCGTATTGAGAAGATGTAGGATATCTGCTTACTGATTAGTAATCACAAGGCTATGCTCTCTTGACTGCTGAGCTGCCTCTACTCCATCCGCTACCAATTCTCTTCTCACACTCTGGTAATGATCATTATTTTGCTTAAATACTAATGGCGATTGCTGATGTGATTCTTCAAGTCGTAATTCACCATCCCCACCTCGGACCTCCTCCACCAGACTGAGCGTGTAGAGGGCCTCTGCGTACCCAAATTCCATGGTAGCAACAATATCGAAGTTGCTTTCAAGTTGGATCTGGATTTGTTGAATTAAGATGTCCCTGGCTTTTTCTTTGCCTCCAGCTTTCTCGACCAGTTTGAAATCTGCTGGATAAGTCATTTTCATGATTTGATCAAAACTATATTCACCATTTGAATCCAAGTTCCTGTCTGTGATTCTTACAGGCATAGCCTCTGCCATTCGTTTGACGTTGGAGTCATGTGGATCACATCTAGTTTCGTCAATTATGGCAGCTTGATGAGATATTGAAATACTCAGATCGTAGACAGAGCATTTAGCACGTCCTTCGTCAGTCAACTTTGGGCTACCGACATAGTAGACTGTGAGGCCGTAATGGTGGCTCTTCGAGAGCTTATACTCAACTACGAGCTCAACCAAGTCTCCTTCTATGTCTTTTATCTTGTAGGAGGCCTGAGGTTTGACTTCTTGGCCCATCATGTAGGTATCTGCAAGGACTACTCGGATTTCATTAGCTTCGTAAGCCTCATATAAGAATGTGAGGTGAACGAGAGAATCCTCTTCGACTGCAAGTTCGACACGATCGTACTCTGGCGCTACCCCAGAATACTCTCTCGACATCTTGAACAAGACATTTCGGAACCTCTTCATGAAGTGTCCAGCAGCATCGAGGTGAAGTTCGCCTCCTCCTTTTGTAGCAGCTTTGTTTGCAAAGATCTACATCGGCAATATGTCTCCGTCAGCCGCTTCAGAGCAAGCTGAGATGCCGCGTTGAAGTATTTCCCCGCTGTTAGCTGTCGCACTCATAAGATTGATTGGTTCAACCAATCCTTACAAACTGAATATACCACAAACAGTATCAGGAGTCTGTGGCATCACGGCCTACTTCAATGCAATGGAATAGTCTCCAGGACCAACCTGAGTGTCTAATACATTAAGGTTACCCCTTTGCTTGCCTTGGATGGTATAACCTTTCTCGTGGAGTGCACTCAGCTGCAAAGTTACTTGACTGTTGAGCATGTGCATGCCGACTTCGAAATATAGACGAGAGGTGACGTTCAGTCTCAAGTTGTAGGTTTGGAGAACTGATTGCGATCTCAAAACTGATGGAGAGACCTTGATGAGAGGGTAGTTGTAGTATAGCTGGTGGGTGTCTGCTTGTCGTTGCTGCTTCAGTGCAAGTGGGAAACTTGTTCCAGCATCACAATTGCCAATCGCTTTCTCCCAAGTCTTGTTGTAGACGGCATGCGCCTCAGGATCAGCCACCATTATGGTCAATTAGGTCCTCACGGCGACAAGCTCCGCAGCTTGCCGAGCCTGAGCAGTTCCATGTCCAAGCGTGATGCTGTAGGTTCCAGCCCCCACTGTGTGGAGAAGAGCAGTGCCACTGCTTGATACAACTTTAGCATGGCCAGAGGTCGTGTCCGTCAGCGTAAGCATGAGTCCAGAGTGCTCGGCGTATACCCTTACAACGGTTCCTTCCTTCACAACTTCAAAAGTGATGCGGTTCTGGCTTTCCTGCTCATCAAGCTAAACAGGCCCAGAGAAGAGAAGGTAGAGTGCATTGGCTGCAGCGTTACTCTCTCCTCCCATAAATTTGTAGGTGTTGAGATTCAAAGGCAGTCTGTTTGCGGCCCGAGGTCTCTCCTGCTCCTCCGCTTACGACTGATAGAGATTTTGACCAGCATGGCCAGCTTTTTCCAGACTAATAGAGCTTGATGCTGCTTTCCAAGTTCGAATCGTGACAAAGACTGGAGATCCGCAGCCGCTTTTTTCCTTGAATCTCTGTCTGAGTTTGAGTTCATAGGCTCCAGCTGGAATATCAGTGAATAAGTATGTCGCTGCATGCTTCTTTTGGAAGTCAACGCTTGCAGGAGCAAGATCGCGTCGGAGCTCTGCTTCTTCAGACTTATCAGATGATGAAACCTTTGAAGACGACTTCTCGTCAGAGCTGCTTGGAGCACTTCTTACTGTCAAATCTGCCTTGTAGAAGGCATCAGAGTAGTCAAGGGTGACCTCAAGATCAACAGCGTTGAATCCTTCGATGTTGAGTATCTTCTTCTCGCTCTTCTTGGGAAGTGAGAACGTAGCCGTCTATGGTTCAGAGTCCGGTAAAGACGTCAATGAAGCCTGGTCAGACTGCAAGCCGACAGTTGAGCAGGTCTTCCCTGAATCCCAAGTCCTCACGCTCATCGTAAAATGTGCGCAGTTTGCTGTACGTCCACCGTCAAGTAGACCTGCTAGCTCTGAGAACTCCAAGACAACCGTGTAAGAAGTACCAGCAACAAGTTCAGGAGCTACGAGTAGTTATCCCTTACCAGCTTCAACTGGTCGTGATTGTGCAATTAATTTCCTGCCTGATTGCTCAAGAAGGGCTATTTTACTGTTTGATTTAGCGATGATGATTCTCAGAGCTGTGTGTCCCTTGATAGGAGTGAAACTCATCTCATGAGAATGATATGAATTTGTGCCAATGTAGAAGGCTTCGCTGAGATCAACAGAACCCATAGAAATGTAGCCGTTGAGGCTTTTGGGCAGCGGCAAAAACTCCTTGAGGCAGACCAATTCTTCTGGAGTCACTGTGAGTGGTGCTGCGCCAGTTGTTTCTTGCACACGAGGCTGTCCTCCTTGACCTTGCGACCAGTCAAGGATTTCAACTGGTACACTTGCTTTGACAGCTGATGCATCATTTGTACCGGCAACTCTTAACAGACGAACGCTGATCTTGAGAGCAAGATCAAATGGACGCATTTATCGACCAGCTGTGTCCATGTTTGTGACACATTCGTGAGTGTAGAGGAAGAGCTCATAAGAACCGGGAACCAGACGTCCAACAACCAATTTTCCGGAGCTATCTCTTCGCTCATCTTCTACAACTGCTCCAGTTGCTACATTATTGATGGCTAGATTCACTCCAGAGAGCAAGAAATCGCTCTGGACCTCAATAACAAGTCCTGCTTCATCATCTTCTTCAATTTCAAATCCTTTGCGAAGTATTTCATGATACAGCTCATGTTGATCAACGTGCTGATCTACACCAGGCTCCACATGACGCCAGCCTACAGCTCCAGGCTTGAACAGTGAAATTGGAGTACCTCCTGATTTAACAAGAAGCTGATGCATATCAACGTCAGTCACAGCATCAGGGTCTTTGGAATCTCTAACAACTTAAGCCTTGGCTTGAGCTCTTTCTTGGCTCATAATTGCAAGCTCAAGTTACACAGTTTAACATGGTAGTTGAAGAAGAGCGGCGTCTGATACGAAATCAATTTTGAAATGATACTCTCCTGGGCTAAGTTGGGCAAAAATTGTACTGTGGTAATCTTCACGTTTAGCTCTGTAAATAGTCTTGTGCGAATACGTTCCATGATCTTCATTCAAAACAATTGCGAACTCCAAATGACGATGAACTGGAGCCACAATACGCACCAATGAAGCATCTTTAAGTGTGAATGAAACTTTATGCGCTGGGTTGTGCCACAAATGGTCAACTCTGAAGCTCTCCCGGTAATGGAAATCTTTTTGTGATCCATCAAGCCCTTTCAAATATCGAGGAGTATCCAAAGTCATTGGAAGCTCCTCTGCTCGACATCTGAGGTGCTGTGAGAGTTTCTGTCCATCTCCAGATGCAATGGTTTTGGTGCTGACAAGCAATTGGTAGTTTGCACACCAATTATACTCTGACTCTCGATCCTTTGGAGCTTGTTAGAATACCCAAACTCTAAAGTATGTGCGAGGACTGAGCTCAACTACACGCTGCATTTCATTTAGTGACTTTTCACCACCAACCAAGCAAGTTCCGCGACAACTTGGTCCCATACCACCCTGAGTTGCCTCATCTCGGCCATCTTTGGTCTTTCTTCGAGTTTCGAGGCCTCTTTCTTGGCCTTGAGTTGATTGAGCGACTGGTGGGTAAGCTTGTGGGTTAATTGCGTTGCGTGCAACATCAGCTTCCAAAATTTCGACAGCGATGTCCAAAGTGTTACTTTCGATGAATTTCTATTGTAGACTCACAGTCACAATACGGTCTGCATCTCCACTTGATGATCTTGAAGGGTCTTCTGGAATATAATAGTCTTAGTATGCAAAGAATGTGTTTTGAGGGCTCGTTATTGAATGTTCGCTGCCTGCAGCGGCCTTCACTGTACCTGCTTCAGCCAAGACAGAGGCCTGACTTTATCCTTCAAGAACCTTGATCTCTGAAGAGGGCTCAAGTGCTGGACTGTTTTTACATTTGGTACTCGAGGATCGGAATTCTGCCTCTATGTAGAGAGATAGACAGCCTTCAGCAGCTTTGTGTCCTGCGCCTTCGTCATCTGTGAAGTTCAGAGCCCTGAAGAATATGTAGAGTGGTCGAGAAAGATGATCTTGAGTCGCTTCAAATGTCAAAGCAGCATACTCCAACTTTGCAGCTTAGCCTCTTGGTAGAGTCAAATGACGGTTCATGGCTGAAGCCACAAACTTTTGTTTCTGAGGATCGTAGACACCTACTTCAAGGTCAAATGGCGCCTCTGCATCTCCAGCAAGCAGCTCTTCAGCCTCAGGTTGCTGCAAAAGCACCTTCAATACACCAGTTGAACGAGGAATGAACTTGATGATGTTGTCTTGCTTGTGATTGGTGACGTAGAGGTCCGCGAAGTGGAACTCGCCACTTGAGAACTCATTGATAAACTCAATCCGACCAAGGTCATCTGGAAAGTCGACCCAACCGCATTCTTCGTTGAAGACGGTTGGCTCTAAAGCACCTCGAGGAAAGTATTGGTCAGCAGCACTTGAGTAACCATGCTCACTGTACCGCTTCCTGGATAGGAAAGCATGAGCTGCCTTGTCATCGTATATAGCAGCGCTGAGTCCTGGCGCACAGTCTGGGTAGGCTACTGTGGTGTCGATGCAGTAGTCGCAGTAAGCACCACCGTAACCTTTATCACAGACACATTCTACATCTTCTGCAGCTTGAACTCTTGTTTACTTTGGGCGCCCATGTCCACTGCAAGCCGCTTCACTGCTCAGATGGCTCTGGTCGACCACGCATCGCGTGTGCTCCTTTTCGCTGGTTCTTCCTGCTCCACGCTCCTTGAGCTTCTCCTTCACATCTTTGAAGCCAGCCTCACAACTCTCGCAGTCGTAGCCAGTGTAAGGCGAGGAGCAAATGCATCGACCACTGCCATCTAGTTTTGGCTGAGCTAATGGATTGCAGTGAGCAGCGACACTATGTAAATGTTCATCGCTGCTTTCAAAGCAGTAGCTCGTTTATTCAGCTAGTGGCCAAATTGCTTCCTTTCCTTTAGTCTTCTCTGTTGAGCACTAAAGCTTATAACATCTGTTTGAATTAGATATCTTGGCTTTTGCAAAGTCAAAGTCAAGCCTCAAAGTAGCTTGAGTCTTGCGGACTGCTCTTGGGTGGATGACATCCTTTGAGTCCGCAGTATTGATGAGCGAACAGACGTAGAACCTGTCTGCTGGACCGTTGACTAAGTCATCGAGTACAAGCTCTTTATCGAAGTCCACTTCAATCACTCTAGCTGAGGTAACTTCTAGCTTTTCGAGGGTGAGTGGACGGACAGCGAGCACCTCGTACATGCCTTCTTCCTTCGAGCCTCTGTGAGTCCTTGCAACATACTCTGCTACAAGGTCAAAGCTGAGGCAAGTTGGCCACTGCTTGGTTGGCAGGAAGAGCGACCTTCTGAGAACAATTTCGAGACGGTACTGTCCAGCTTCAAGCGCTGGTACTTCGATGAAGGAAGTCGTATCGTGAGCCTGAGAGACAGCTTGAGCTGGGGCCTCCTTGTCGCCTTCAAGAGACGAAGTTCTCTCGAGCTTGACCACGTCACCGGTTCGCTCGTCGATGAGGGTCATGGACATCGTCAAGGAGCTCAAAGGATAAGTTGCCACAAGACTGAGTGCATTTCCTCCAGAACGAACAGCAAGTTGGTAGCGAAGAGTGGCAAAAGCCGTGTTCTCCTTTCCTTTGTGGATAAACAGGGAGCTATCGTCGCTGCGAAGAGTGACTGATTCCTTGACAAACTTACTCTCGTATCCAAATTCCCAGCCCGTTGATCTTGTCATCTTGGATTTTGAAAGCTCAGTCTCGCTGCAACGCAGAGCTGCTCGGGCCGTCGCCAGCGGCTCCACGACAAGGTGTATGTCCAACCAAGGGCAGGACTCTTCTCTTGCGCTGCCTTTGTATCCCTTGTATGAGTTCGAGCCACTGGCGTCGCTCTCAAACTCCAGTATGAGAGCATACGGCGCTTTGGTCGGATTCTTACCCTTTGGCACGTGCAACACCGTGGCTTCACTGCCTGAAGTCAGGAAGCCGTCATTGTCTGCTCCAGGAGCTTCAGCTGAGCTCAACCACACCGCAGACTGCGCATCTTGGACTTAGTATCGTACTCGAGCCCCTGATTTGCCTGTGTCGACAAAAAGGTGGAGTATGGAGCTAGCAGGAACCATGAATTGATGACCACTTTGCTTTCTGAGACCTCTGCCTTCCATGAGGCTGTATCTTTGGGCCCAATTGAGGACTCCATCTCTTCCTTGAAGGGCAACTCCTTGTGCTCCATCAACAGTATCCTTCCAAAGCATTCTAGGCATGCGGCTTTCGAGGTCCTTGCAGGTCACATCTGGCTCATCCAGGATCCAGGAGCGCAGCTGGCAGTCAGGGTATTCGAAAAGAGGATCAGTGCATTTTGCGCACTGCTCGAGGCCATCGTCAGCAAATCCTTTATTGCAAGCACACTTAGCAGTCCCACCAACTTGTTCACAGCTACCGTGGCCATGGCAGTCTTCAGTTCCGCCGAGGTCGACGCATTTGCTGGCTGGCTCACATTCGCCAGTCGCAGCATCCTTGGTGTGACCTTCTGCACACTGGCTGCAGTCTGCTCCCACATGAGGCCACTTGCAGGTGCAAACGCCAGTGGCTTCAGCGCAGTGAATAGTTCCAGCCCAATGGCAGTGGCACGTGGAGGGTGTGGCACATACCTGGAGGTCAGTTGAGAGCAGCTATTCGTCGAAGTCTATACCACCTCCTGGCCCACCAGGGGCTGAGAGAGTCAACCGATGACACCAACCGCCGACAAGACTACCAGCAGGGAACTGCAAAAGTATCGAGCTAGGATCCGAAGTTGAAAGCTTTTTGAGCGTTGGTTGGGCAGCGTGTGCAGCTGTTTTGGTGGCAGCACCTCCCACGGGCTTTTCTGGAACAAGACTTGCCCAGTCACCGGTCTTCAGCAGCTGGAAGGCTCCCTTCATTGAACGGTCGAACTCAAGCGTGGCAATAAGACGAGCAGCTGGGTCATAACGGCCACCGTTGACTTGTCTTCCTTCCCAGCGGACCCGAACAAGGCGACTTGGGCCAACGACGGCAGAACCATCCTCATTTTCTCCAGTCCTGAGCTCTGCTCTCACCGAGAGCTCAAGGTTATGACAAACCTCTGAGCCAGCTGCGACGTGGCCGCCTGCTTTGAGTGAATCTACCAGTGACAGCGAGGATGGAGGGAGCTTGAGCCGCAGGATTGCTCCAGAGAGATCCACATCATCTGCGAGGTCACCTTCGCGATCAAGAAGCTTCAGTCGCTGAACGAACCTGCCTCCATGAGCTGCTGAGCCAACTGGGCGAGAGCGCCCAAGAGGTCGAAGAGCCTTATGAGCGTCTTCATAGAGGAGTGTGAATGTGAGTTGACCTGTCAACACATCAGAGCGGGTCTCGACATCCAAATAGTACTCAGCGTTGGGGTCTGCTCCTGCCCAATCGAGTGCGATGTCGTACTCGAGCCCCTCACCCTGACCCAGCTGCGCTGACGCAAGGTAGTCACTTGAGAAGGCGTAGTCTCCTGAATGTGAGAAATCTGCTCCGACAACTGGCAGTTTTGCTGGAGGCAGTGGCTTGGCGCCACAACGAAGGTAATCTTCAGCAAGCTCCTTCACTGGTCTGGCAATAATTCGTAGGTCAAAAGTTGGACAGGGATCGTCCTGGTTGAGGCTATCGTATTCTAGCTTGAGCCTGTAGGCTCTCTTCTGAGCTGGTAGAGTACGAAGAAGAGTGTTGGAGACTCTGCTGCCAGAGCTCCATGCCAGTGCATCGCGTGCCTTGCTGTTCTGATACAGGAAGACCTTGACTTGGTTCTTCGGGCTGTTGGAGTGGACAGAAACTCTGAGAAGACTCTCTTGCTCAATCACGAGATCAAGAACATCAGCGGGCTTCTCTTAGACTAGGAGGGTGAAGGACCTGTCAAAACCATTCTCAGAGTGTGGCAGCTGTGCAACAAGATCGTCGTGAGGACAGGTTGCCAGCAGGCCTGGATCACCAAGCTCGTCGAGGAGCTTGCTGTCGCGCTCCTGCTGCAGAACAAGCTTTTGAAGGCCACCACCTGCGAGGAGTGACATCAGACCCCCTGCACCACCGTCGAGTGTGCGTGAGTCTCCTCGCAAGGTGGAGGCTACAAGGTAAGAATAAGTGAGGCCGAGACAATTATCATGCAACAGCTTGCCACCACGAGTGCCTTTGTTGCCGCTGCCGAGTCCACCTGACAAGAACATTGTGCCCGTGCTCGTCAACGTCTAGATGCCAACGGCGTAAGTTCCTGACTCAACGACAGTCAGAATCTGAGTGAGCCCATCTTGAGGACTTCTCCACAGCGCAGTCTACCCAAAGCGAGCAGTCTCTGCATCATACGCCGACAAGCTCAAGCCAATCACTCCTGCCACACGAGGATCGTATTGAATCTGGAAGAAGAACACAAATGGGCCCTCGCCGGAGCTCGCTAGGTCTATGTAGGCTACATCAGTACTACTTTCCATGACAGGATAGGCAAGACTACCTCCTTTAGCCTCATCGAAGCTCAGGTGCTCTGGCACGTACTGACTGTCTGGGCAGCCTTCATCCTCTCGGTATGCTGCCACCGCTTTGCTATGTGGAGTAACTGTGAGTCCCAATTGGTAAGCCTCACATCTTGGCATCACACGAGTACCCGCAGCTGCAGCCTCAGTTGCCTGAAGCTTGATCATGTAGGCTCCTGCATCAAGAAACTCTCTCAGCTGTATCACTGCTCGGTGTTGAAAGCCGCTGCCTTAACGAAGGAAGGTCTCATCCGCTTTGTTTAGGTCTTCAGTGGCTACCTTCGTTGTGTATGTGCCTTTCACTCGCACAAGCGCGGCCTTTGCCTTCAATCCTTCTGGTAGCTCGAGATAGAAGGTCACCAATGAGGCTGCTGCAAGCTCAAACTTCACGGCTGTTCCTTCAAGGAGCTCAGCTATCCTGTACTTTCCACCAGCCTGAAGAGTTTGACCAGAGAGAGGGTGCAGGAAGCCAGGCCCATTGAAGTTGTCAGGCAGGGCAGGCAGGTTGCAAAGCTCGACCTACTCGACGACGACGTCGAAGTCTCCGCCACCAATGTCGCTCTGTTCCAGCAATGCGTCGAGACCGAATCTGATGAGCTCACTGTTGGTTGCGAGGGAGGTGCTATCCTGGTCTGGGTGGACAACGAGGCGGTACTTACCCTTGTTGAGTGTCACTGGACCAAGGGTGTTGGTATACTTTCCAAGAGTAGATCTAGCGATGTGGCGGCGCCCAGTGCTCTCCACCTGCTCGGCCGAGTACAAAGTGAGAAAGAGATCTTCACGGCCGGAGAACTCTGTGACTTGGACGAAGAGCTGGGCACTTTGTTCATCAACAGAGAAGTCAAGGCTAGGCATGAAGGAATCGTCGGTACCAGCTCCAGTGCGGAACACAGCCTGATACACCTTCTCGCTCTTGGGCACAAAAGGCTGGAGAGATGCGACCTTGAAGGCCTGCATCACAGCTTTTGACCCTTGAATGAAGGAGCTCTCTTTCAAGCCAGGGACCTTTGGTTTGACACGCAGCACCTCGCTAAAGCTCTTTGGAAGGATTTCGGCATCTCCAGCAGCTCTGGAGCTGGCCTTTCGCTCAGTAATGACCATCTTGAGCGAGGCTCGAGCGCTCATCGCAGAGTCTCTGTTTGCTAATCTCATCCTGTATCTTGTATTTTCTTGAAGATCACTGGCAAGCAGTGACTCATATTCCACTCCATCTTCCCACTCATCTCGATATCGTGAGCTTTTTGGGTGCTTCTCAGGCTGAAGTGCAGCTTCCGCGCCACCCGCTTCTTCCTTTCCTGCTTCAACTTTTGGAAGCTCAGTGAGGCTGATATCAAGCTGCTCTGATGCACCATCTGTCTCGATTGCCTGGACATCTACGGTAGGACCTCGGCCAGTGCCCTGCGCTGGTCCGGAGAGAATCAGCTCAAGGTCGAGCCAATCTCTTGGTTCGAGAAGCACTTCGGGCAACAGGTAGACCAGCTGACCAAAACCAGCGCCAGAGGGTCCAAGTAAACCAAAGTAATTCAATGAAGGAGGACGCAAGGACCGGGATGGAAGTGTGGTCTCAGAGACGGCATAAAGCTGAAATTCATAATATCTTGGAGTCAAGTCCTTGGCCTTGCTCGCACCAGGCAGCTTCGCAACTACCTTGAAGGTGTAGTCACCTGGCTCTGCTTCCACGAACACCCTCTTGGCTCCCTTGTACTTCGAGACGTCCGTATTTGAATGTCCAGAGTAGAGGTGGGAACGGACCTCGCTGGCCTGCCTTGCTTCAATTAATACTTCCAAGTCATAGAACTGCGCATCGAAGTATACTTCAATCATCACTTGGCGAGCGCTTCCCGCTGGAACCTTGAAGTCCTTCTGAACAAGAACTGTGCTTTCCAGCCTTGAATCAGACTGAGATCTTCTAGCCTCGTACACGAAGACTGCCTCAGGCTCAGCCAGCACATAACCAGCTCCTGGTAGTGTCGCAGCTTGCGAGATCGTGTCAAAGATTCCTGCGAGCTGGCCATCACTTGTCCTTGACTGAGATGCAATCCAATCTGTTGGTTTGTCTGCTTGTGCCTTAAGTGCGCTTCGAGCCTCGTCTAACTTCATCATCGAAATCTTCAGACGTGTATGTGGGCAGTCATAAAAGCTTGCGAGCGTGATGATGGAGTCTGAGTAGTCAAGGTCGACATAGTAAGGTACTCCTTTGTTTAAGGTAGCATAAAGAACGTCTGTGTTGCCGGCTTAGCTGCTTGAGGCCTGGCAATCTTGCTTTGTGCACAACGACATGGCCATGTTGACCCCGTAAGCCTCTTTGGCTGACATCTTCAGTACCATGTCTGCTTCTGGTGTGATTCTGATCCTTTGTGTTGTATTCACTAGGCTCAGAATGACATCGTCTTCAAAGGTGAATCGCTGACCCGCCTTGTCTTCGATGAACCGGCTCTGTATGTATTACTCGGCCAAATAAAGCTTGTCCCCACACATCACTCGCTCCTCGTTTTGGACAATCGGAGTGGCCTGGAGCTCCAGGGTGAATGGTGCTGTGGTCAAGCCAACTTCCCCAGTCAGCCATCTGCGCACACTATTCTCCTGCTGATCAAAAATAGTGAGCTTGTAGTTGCCCGCTGTCAAGATCACCTCTATGTTGACCTCGTTCTTGCCAGCCTGCTCTGACTCGACGCAGGAGTGGTCAAGAAGGCATGATAATGGGTCGTAGTCAAACTCGTGCTCCCCAGCTGCAGCATCTACACGCTGAAGCACAGCTTTGAGCTGGGCTGAGGTGGCGAAGTCGAATCCAAGCGTAAAATCAAAGAGGTATGTCACGGCCTGTGATTCAGCTCCAGCGATGCTGAAAGTCTCTGAGAAGAGCACATTTAGCTCTTGAGGGGCTTCGCCAGCCAAAGAGTACGAGAATGCAGATCTCGGACAGTAAAGCCCAGCCTCACCGTGCTCCAAACTGGCACCTGTGTTGTTGAGTGTGGAGAATTGACAACGCTCAGTAATCATTCGGAGCTCATGCTCTTCTGGCCCATAGATGCTGTCACTAGGTAGCGTCGACCTGGAGCTCTGATACTGTTTCGCTCTGCGAACAATGAGTTCTTGAGCAGCAATCACGAGCTCTTGGACAACGAAGGGTTTGGTGCAGGCAGTGGCGCCCATGTG
>Ga0206687_1548088_pt1 | contig 13861 bp, 22 predicted proteins | sample M130m12015metaT_FD_156016 | JGI IMG/M metagenome (GOLD analysis project Ga0206687, IMG submission 156016) | Metatranscriptome of ammonia-oxidizing marine archaeal communities from Monterey Bay, California, United States - M1 30m 12015... | ecosystem: Environmental > Aquatic > Marine > Intertidal...
ATAAACCGTTCAAATGTCAGCAATCTTCAACAAGAAGAAGGAAGACTTAGACGCCTAAGAGTACATAGTCAAGTACTGTCTCATCTACCTTGGCCTCCGTAAGATCAAGGATGAGTCCATCACGAAGATCCTTAACGACGATAACAACAGATCTGCGTTCAACGACATCAGTGGACGTGGTACATGGCTGTTCTGCGTCCCCAAAGGAGAATTCTTGGCATTCACCGTTGATCCTCCAGAGCAGAAGACCATCACGAAGAAGGCGCTCGTCGTTGTGAAGGCTCGCCCCCAACCCGGTCCATTTTCTGAAGATGTTGCCAACGAGATCATTTTCATGGAGTTGAACAAACCAATTCTTGAAAACCTCTACACAACATGCCAGGAAGTGTTCCTTCCCATCCTCCACAACCCACTCAACCAAGTTAACTTGAGCGAACTTGTCTCCAAGGACCTCATGGAGAAGTTCCACAGCTTCCTCGCCTACACCTACGTCACTATGGGTCAGGTTAAGGGTAAGACTCTCTTGCCGCTCCCTCCCTCCGATGTGACTCAATCTGACCGCAGCTCTTCCAAAGATAAGGCTCACACTCTTGAAACCGCCATTATTCACTGGCAGAAGTAAATCAAGAACGTCCTCAAGTAGGACCCCGAGAACTCTCTCAAGGGCGGTGCTCACCCTCTCCCCACCACCGAAATCGAGTTCTGGAGGAACAAATCCGAGAACTTGAACAGCATCTGTGTCCAACTCAGTTCGGAGCGCATCAAGAAAGTTTTGAAGTTCCTCGAACAAAACAAGTCCACTTTAACAAGCCCCTTCAGCAAGCTTCAAAAGGAAGTTCAAACTGCTCAGAAAGAGGCCAACGAAAACTACAGGTACCTCAAGACCTTGGATGACCTCTTCTACAACCTCGGTGATACCTCTAAGGACCTCCCCGATGTTGCTGAGCAATTCGTTCCTATCATGCACACTATCTTGTTGATCTGGAACCACTCGCAGAACTACAACACCCCTGCCCGTCTCGTTGTGCTTATCCGCTAAATCTGCAACGCTATTATCAAGCAATGCAGATCCAACATTGATGGCAACAAAGTCTTTGAAGCTATCAAGAATGAGGAGAGCTGGGACGCTCACTAGAAACTTACCCTCGCTTTGGATGTTTGCTCTAAATTCAAAGACTCCTACTTTGAGTACAAGACCAAGAGCAAGAACTAATGGAAGATCTCGACAAATGCTCTCTTCTTCCGTCTTGATGCTTTCTCTGAGCGCTGCCAAGACATTATGCACTTGACTGGCGCTATCAACCAATTCAGCAAGCTCCAAAAGATCGAAATTGGTAACACCAAAGGTAAGGCCATGACTGCCAGCATCATGACAGTCTACGACGAGTTCACCCATGCTGTTGATGAATTCATGACCGTCAAGTATGACATTCTCGACATTGAGCAACGCCAATTTGATGATGACTTCTTCTCTTTCCGTCAACGCGTAAAAGAGCTCGAACGTCGTCTTGCCTCCATTCTTACTCAATCCTTCGATGACTGCGACACCATTATTGGCAAATTTAAGATGCTTGACTCATTCGAAGGTCTCCTCAACCGCCCTATCATTCAAGATGAGCTTGAACGCAAACAAATTAACCTTCTCGAACTCTTCAGAGAGGACCTTAAGGAGACTCAGATTATGTTCTAAGAAGGAAAGATCTTGGTCGAACGTGTTGATGAGCGCTCTCCTATCAGCTCTAACATGCCTCCAATTGCTGGTGCTCTCTATTGGTCTCGCGGTCTCTTCGATAGAGTGCGTGAGCCTATGGAACGTCTCCAACAACTCTCCACTTCTATCTAAGAACGTGAAGAGTTCAAAGATGTTCAAAAATTGTTTAACTCGCTCAAGAAGACCCTCAACGAATTTGAGCAATAGAAACTTGAAGAGTGGGTACAAGGTGTTGAAGAGAACACTGAAGAACACCTTAACAAGAACCTTCTCGTGAAGGAGGATTGTGACTACGCTGAAGAAGGAAGAATCCTTGTGAACTTTGACCCCACTCTTACCCGTCTCCTCCGTGAAGTCAAGTATCTCAAGCTTATGGATATCGATGTGCCCGAGCGTGCTGATATTCTCTTCAATAAGGTCAATGTCTACCGTACCCAAACTGGTAACTTGGACATTACTGTCACTATGTTCAACGAAGTGCTCTCGACTCTCCTCCCCGTTGAGAAGCCTCTCCTCCAAGACCGTATCGTTCTGATGCTTAACGCTCTCAACCCCGGTCTCGTTGACCTCAAATGGAACTCCGATAACATCAACCCCTTCATCAACAAAGCTCTCAAGATTTGTACTGAGGTCGATGAGCTCGTGAAGAAGATGAAGGAAAACGTCAAAAAGATGCAAGAGATTATGAAGCAATGGACTAAACCCCTCTATGAGCGTAAGGGTAAAGCTCTCCCCGCCGAGGATGTTGAGACTAGTCACGCCGCTATGGTTGGTCCTAGACTTGAAGACGTTAGAAACAACGGTAAAGAAATTCACCGTTTGATGAAAGACACCTAAGATAACATCAAGCCTGACAAGAAGTCACCTCAATGGCTCTCTTATTAAGACTACATCAACGGTTTGATTATTGAAGGTATTACTGATGGTATCAACGGATCAATGCAATACTTGAAAGATCAACTTTCTATTCATTACAATAGACATAATGGTCTTTCCCCAATCTTTGACATTAAAGTCAACCTTGAAGATAGATAAGTTCAATTCGAACCAACTATCTAATCTAACAACCGTGAAAATGGTATCCGTGACATCATTAACAAGATTGTTGCTGATTTCATTTCGTTGGCTATTATGATGCCTGGTCGTGTTGATGCTTCCCAAAACCCTAACAATACCTCCAACAACGGTGACTACTTGGTCGAAATCAAAGATCAGTTCAAATTGTTCGGCTCTATCAATCAGATCACTTAGGGCCTTGATGAAATTGAGGATGCTACTTCCGCTTTCATTCATAAATACGACGACCAAAAATTCTTGTGGGAAGAACATCTTGATATCTCATTCAAAGCATTCCTTGAATCTGGTATGTCTTTCGAAGAAATCTTCTCTAAGAAGCTTGAATCTACTCGTACTGGCTCTGATGAAGATGACATGCGCATTGAGTCCGAAATGTTGTGTTTCCACGCTATGGAAGACAAGATCATGGGAAGTGTTATTACTAGATTCCCAGCGCTTGAAGTCTTCGATGAGAAGATTCAATACCTCCACGGAGTTAAGAAGACCATCTCTGAAATGAAGTAATCTGTTGATATCGGTTGGCTCCGTGTTAACTCATTACCTTTGATCAAGGAACTTGAAAAGACAATTGAGCTTTGGATTGCTACTCACACTAACTTCTTGCTCAACAACACCACTTAACAAATTAGAAACATTAAACAATTCATCACTGATGTTTCTGAAGGTATCAAAGTTGTCCCTAAAGGTAACGAGTCTCCTGCTGAGCGTACCGCTCTTATGGCTGTAATGACTCACCTCCGTGATGTCAAGATGATCAAAGATAAGACTCTTGATATGGTTGAGCCAATGAAACAAGCTATTATGCTTATGAAGAAGCACTAGGTCAAGATGGAGGAAGATTTCCTCGTTGTTCTTGAAACCAGCAAGTCCGGCCTTAAAGACGTTGCTGAAAAGGCTCTTGGTCCAGTTAAGGAATCTATCCTACCCCTCCAAAACTCTGAGGCAGAAAACATCAAGGGACGTCTCGCTCGCTTCGGTGTTGTTGTTTAAGAATTCAGAATTAAGTTCTGCAACAACTGTCCTTTCCACGTTACTGAGACCAATCCTGAAATCATTAACAATGCCTATCAGCAAATTACTGACTTCTATAACGAAACCTGCGCTCTCGAAAATGAAGCTAAAGAACTCAATGATCTTGAATCTCTTTTCGATATGTAGCGCACCAACTACAAATAACTTAAGGACTGCAAGAACGAACTTGTCTCACTTAAGGAAATGTGGGACTTGATTGCATTGATTGATAACTAATTTGACTCCTGGAAACAAACTCTCTGGGACCAAATCAACGTCGATAACTTAACTGCCCTTATTAAGGACATGCAATCGAAGCAATGTAACCAAACTGCTCCTCAAAACAAAGTGATTTCTAAGTGGAGAGGTTTCGCCGCTCTTGTCGACCGTGTTAAGAACATGAACACTGTTCTTCCATTGATCTCTCAGCTCCACTCTGAATTCATGATGCCTCGTCACTGGAAGAAACTCATGCACACCACTGGCTAGACTGTTGACCACGCCAGTCCTAAATTCTGTATGAATGATCTTATTAAGCTCCACCTCTACAAATACTCTGAAGAAGTCACTGAAATTGTCGACGGTGCCTAAAAGGAATCAAAGATTGAAGGCAAGATCGGCAACATTGTGAAGACTTGGGACGACTAATACTTCGGCTTTGAAGAGAAGGGCGACACCCATATTCTTGGTGAAATCGGTACAATCGTTGAATTTGTGGAGACCCAATCTCTCGAACTCATGACTATGATGGCTTCGAAAGAAGTAGAAGAATTCAGAGAAACTGTCTCTAAATGGCAAAACACTTTAAGAAAAGTTGACTAGGTCATCATTATCTGGACCAAAGTGCAAAAGAATTGGGCAAGACTCTAACCCATCTTCTTAGCCTCTGAGGATATCAGATCTTAACTTCCTGACGACACAAAGCGCTTCGAAAAAGTCGATATTGACTGGAAAGAACTTATGCGCGATGCTGTTGAAAACAATCATGTTATTGAAGCATGTTGCTACGATCAACGTCAAGAAACCCTTCAAGGCATGTATGTCGATATCGAAACTTGCGAGAAGGCGCTTAACTCTTACCTTGAAGAGAAGAAGAAAGTTTTCCCCAGACTTTATTTCTTGGCTAACCAAGCTTTGCTTGATGTGCTTTCCAATGGTAACAACCCTGTTAAGGTCAACGAAGAAATCGGAAATTGTTTCGATGGTCTTAAAGACTTGACTTTCTTGAAGGAAGGTCAAGAGCCCTTCAAGACTGCTCTTGGTATGAATGCTAAAGATGGTGAGGAATTCGTAGAGTTCCCAACTCCTTTCGTCTGTGTTGGTGCTGTGGAACATTACTTGTGCGACTTGGAAACAAAGATGCAAAACACTCTTAAGGAAATTCTTGAAAATGCCAAAGAAGCAACCGATGATTGGGAGCTTTCTGTCAAACCTCGTCACATTTGGCTTAATGACTATTGCGCTCAAGTTTCACTTCTTGGTACTCAAATCGTTTGGACTGAAGAAACACAGAGAGCATTCGAAGAACTTGAAAATGGTGGTTCCGAATCTGCCATGAAAGAGTACTACGGTACCACTGTCACCAGAATTGGTGCATTGATCGAACGTGTCCGTACTGATTTGATACCTGAAGTTCGTATTAAGATCATCACAATTATTACTATTGATGTGCATGCCCGTGATGTCATCAACAGTTTTGTTGTACAAAAGATCCAAGACTCATCCTCCTTTGCTTGGACTTAACAACTTCGTTTCTACATGGAAACTCGTCCTAAAGAGCCAAGAAAAGTATGTCAAGCACGTATTTGCGATTGGGCAACTTGGTACAACTACGAATATGTTGGTAACTGCGGTCGTCTTGTTATTACTCCTTTGACTGATAGATGTTACACTACTCTCACCCAAGCCTTGAACTTGTCCATGGGTGGTGCTCCTGCGGGTCCCGCCGGTACTGGTAAGACTGAAACTACTAAGGATTTGGGCCGTGCTCTTGGTCTCCAAGTTGTTGTGTTTAACTGCTCTGATCAAATGAACTATCAATCCATGGGTCAAATCTTCATGGGTCTTTCTCAAGCTGGTGCTTGGGGCTGCTTCGATGAGTTCAACCGTATTTCAATTGAAGTGTTGTCTGTCGTTTCAACCCAAGTTAAGACTTGCTTAGATGCTATTAAGGAACTTAAATAAAACCCAGCTAAGAACATGTTCTCTTTCGAAGACGCTGGTGAAATTCAACTTAAGATCACAGTCGGTTTCTGGATTACCATGAACCCCGGTTATGCTGGTCGTACTGAACTTCCCGAAAACTTGAAGGCTCTTTTCCGTTCATGCGCTATGGTTGTGCCTGATATTGTTAAGATTTGCGAGAACATGCTTATGTCTGAAGGTTTCGATACTGCTTCAGAACTTTCTAAAAAGTTCATGACTCTCTATGATCTTTCCAAATCCCTCCTTTCTCCACAGACTCACTACGATTGGGGTCTCCGTGCTGTCAAATCCGTGTTGCGTCAAGCAGGTAAGATCAAGAGAGCTGAACCTGAGCTACTTGAAGAAGAACTTTTGATGAGAGCGCTCAGAGATTTCAACTGGCCAAAGATTAAGGTCGAAGATAGAATGATTTTCCTTGGTCTTATTAAAGATTTGTTCCCAGGCATTAATGCTGAAACTAAGTAGGACCAAGTCTTCCAAGAGCAACTTGAGCAAAAAGCAAAAGAATGGAAGTATCAACCAGAGAAAGAATTTATTAGAAAGTGTATTGACTTCTAAGATCTCCTTGTTGTCCGTCACTCCGTATTTATTATTGGAGTTCCAGGCACAGCTAAATCTGCCGTTTGGAGGAACTTGTGGCGCACTATGGAATCTAAGGGTCATACCACTGAATGGGATATTGTTGATCCTAAAGCTGTCACATCTGATGAATTATATGGTTGCATGAACACCAAGACCAAGGAATGGAAGGATGGTGTTATCGCTGTTATTATGCGTGACCAAAACAAAGCATAAAACAAATACAAGAAAGATCAAAAATACAAATGGCTTGTTCTTGATGGTGATATTGATCCCGAGTGGATTGAAACCATGAACACTGTGATGGACGATAACAAAGTGTTAACCCTTGTATCACAAGAACGTATTCCTTTAACTCCATCAATGAGACTTGTACTTGAAATCTCAAACATGAGAAACGCTACCCCAGCTACTGCCTCTCGTGGTGGTGTGTTGTACATCAACGAATCTGATATCGGCTGGAGACCTTTTGTTGACTCATGGCTCTAAGTCTACAAAGAGGAAAAGAAGGATGATATTGCCTTGAACACTTTCACTCTTGCTATTTCTCACTACGTAAATGAAGGTTTCCTTAATGATTACAAGCAAAAAGAAGTTGCAGCGCCAGTTTGCGAGATGTAACACATCATTACTCTATGTAGGATTATTGATTATCTCTATATGGATTTGTACGAGAAAAAGGAATATCTTGAATACCTTAAGAAACTTAAGGAAGAAGGCTAAGACTAATACACTGAAGCACTGAAGGTCATCTATGAGGGCTTCTTCGTGTTTGGTATGATTTGGTCATTCGGTGGCCCACTTGTTGATGCTAAGATCAGTTTCAACGGTTAACTTCGTGGTATGGCTGGTAGAGTCAAATTCCCTGATGTTGGTCTTGTTTATGATTACTTCTTTGATGTCCTTAAGGGAGATTGGACTCATTGGTCCGATAAAGTCCCTGCGTTTAACCAAGATTCTCTCGGAGCTGAACTTTTTGCTAACTTGGTTGTACCTTCTGCTGAAACTACCCGTCAAAAGTTCCTAATTGATGTAAACAGAAAGTTCAAGAAGGGTATCCTTTATGTTGGTTTTGCTGGTACTGGTAAGACCACTATTATCAAGGATTACTTCGCAAACGCTGATAAAGAACTGTGTGTTTGCTCCAGCATGTCCATGAACTCATACACTGATTCTAAGGCTCTCCAACAAGTTATTGAAGGTAACGTTGACAAACGTACTGGTAAATTCTATGGTCCACCCACCGGTAAGACTCTTATGTTCTTTATGGATGACTTGAACATGCCTAAACTTGACAAATACGGTACTCAATCACCTATTTGTTTGATTCGTCAAATTATTGATTACGAGCTTGTTTTCGATAGAGATCATCTTGAAGAGAAGAAGTTCATCTAGGACATTATGTTTATGGGTTGCCTCAATCCTAAATCTGGTTCTTTCGTTGTTGATGGACGTCTTACACGTCACTTCACACTTATTGCCCTCGGTCTCCCCGAGAAAGAAATTCTAAACACCATCTATGGACAAATTATGGCAACTCACTTGAAGAGTTTCGATAATTCCTATAACAAGTATGATCAAAAGGTTGTGAATGCTACCATGAGTGTTTTCAATGCTATTGCTCTTTCCCCACAATTCGCTCCAACTGCTAGAAAGTTCCACTATCAGTTCAACTTGCGTGACTTCAACAACATCATTGAAAAGTTGTTACTCGCTGAAGCTTCTCCATATGCTCGCAACCCTCTTAATTTAGCTAGACTTTGGTACCACGAATGTAACCGTGTCTACTTGGACAGATTAATCACACCTGAAGATATAGCTAAATATAACGAATTCATGGGTAATGCTATGAAAGAGTTCTCTGACTTTAAACCTGACATGATCACAGCTGAACCAAACATTGTTACCAGCTTCATCTCTGTTGCCAAAGGTCACGAACCAGCATACGTCAACATTGCTGATATGGACTAATTGTCTCAAGTTCTTAATGAAAAGATGGAGCAATACAATGAGAACGTTGGTGCATTGGACCTTGTGCTCTTCGATGTTGCTATGCAACATATCACACGTATTGCTAGAATTGTTGACCAACCTTGTGGTTCTGCTCTTTTGGTTGGTGTTGGTGGCTCTGGTAAACAATCACTTTCCAAGCTCACTGCCTTTATTCTTGGCTAAGATGTCTTCAGAATCACAGTTACTTCAAACTACTCACTTAATGACTTGAAGACTGATATTCAGACTATGTACATGAAGTCTGGTGTGCAGGGTACCCCTCTTATGTTCATCTTGACTGACACTTAGATCATTAATGACAAATTCTTGATCTACATTAACGATATCCTCTCTGCTGGATACATCCCTGATCTCTTTGCCAGAGATGAGTTAGATGGAATTATTGGAAAGGTCCGTGCTGAAGCCAAATCTAATGGTGTTGAGGATGCTGCTGAGCCTATTTTCTAATTCTTTGTCGATAAAGTTAGACGCAACTTACACATTACACTTTGCTTCTCACCTGTCGGTGATACTTTCAGAGTCCGTGCACGTATGTTCCCAGGTTTAATCAACTGTACTGCAATTGATTGGTTCCACCCATGGCCTTAAGATGCCTTGATTGGTGTAGCTTAACGTTTCCTAGGTGAAATTGAAGTTCTTCCTGAAGAAGAACTCCGCAATAAGATTGCTGAACATATGGCTTTCGTTCACTTGTCCATTCATGATGCCAATTTAGATTTTAGAATTCAAATGAGACGTAACAACTACACTACTCCAACATCTTTCTTAGAATTGATTAAATTCTACAGAAGCTTGTTAGAATCAAAGACCGCCAAGATTAACGATTAGATCTAACGTCTCTCCAACGGTCTTAACATTATGGTTTCCACAACTCAGAAGGTCGACAACTTGCAAGATTTACTTAAAGTCAAGATGGCTGAAGTCGATATTGAAGTAGAAGAGACAGGAAAACTTATCGCTGTTGTCGATGCTGAAGCTGGCGCTGCTCAAATTGAGAAAGACGCAGCAGACATCCAAGCTGAAGAAGTAGGAAAGGTTGCTGATGCGGCTGCTGTAACAAAGGCTGAAGCCAACAAAGAGCTTGAAGCTGCTATTCCTGCTATGAATGCCGCTAAAGAAGCTGTCAACTGTTTGCAAGTCGGCTCAATCTAGGAGTTGAAGGCTCTTTAAAACCCACCAGCTGATTGTGTTGTTGTCACAAAGGCTGTGTTGATCCTCCTCAAAGGTGAGAAGAAGAACCACGCTTGGCCTAATGCTCAAAAAATGATGAATAATCCTAAAGGTTTCATTGAATAGGTTCAAGCCTATAAGGGTGAAGATATCCCAGAATGGGTTCTTAAGGAACTTGACCCTATCCTCAAGTATGAGAACTTTAATTTCGAAATTATGAAAGGCAAGTCCCAAGCCGCAGCTTTTCTTTGCTCATGGGTAGTTAACTTGGTCATGTACAACACTATTTACAAGAAAGTTAAGCCATTGATGGAGTCTGCAGATGCTGCTGAGAAACTTGCTAACGACAAACAAGCTGAGCTTGCAATTGTATTGGAGAAAGTGCGTGTTATTATGGAGAAGGTCGACGCTCTTAAAGCTCAATTGAAGGAAGCAACTGATAAGAAAGATGCTATTGAAGCTGAAGCTAACGAGCTCTAAATGAAACTTTCTCTTGCTAACCGTCTCGTTGGTGGTCTTGGTGATGAAAAGATTAGATGGACTGCTAACGTTAAGACCTTCGAGTAAGAAAAGATCACAACTATTGGTGATGCTCTTGTTTCTGCTGCTTTCGTGTCATACATTGGACCATTTAACGCTCAATTCAGAAACGCTCTTTGGCAAGATAAATGGATCACCGACATTACTCAAAAGGCTATTCCATACACTAATGGTATTGACCCACTTGATGTCTTGTCCAATATGTCCCAACAAGCTATCTGGATGACTGAAGGCTTACCTGCTGATAGATTCTCCCTCGAAAACGCCGCTATCATTACTGCTTGCTCTCGTTACCCACTCCTCATTGATCCACAACTCCAAGGTATCAAGTGGATCAAGGGTAAAGAGGGCTCCGAAATGATGACCATCACTCCTTCTCAAGACAAGTGGCTTAAGAAGGTTGAACACGCTCTCGCACAAGGTATGGTCCTCATGATTGAGTCCGTCAGTGAGAACATTGACCCAATGCTTGACCCTCTCCTCTCCAAACAATTTGTTAAGAAGGGTAAGAACTTCTGCGTCAGAATCGGTTCTGAAGAAGTTGAGATGATGCCAAGCTTCAAACTCTACTTGCAAACTAAATTGCAGAACCCTCACTATAAGCCCGAAACATGCGCTTTCTGTACTATTATCAACTTCATTGTCACTGAGTAAGGTTTGCAAGACTAATTGCTCGCCTCAGTCGTCCGTGTTGAGAAGCCCGATCTCGAAGCGACAAAGGAAGAACTTGTGAGCAAGCAAAACTCCTTCATCGTTACTCTTGGTAAGCTCGAGTCCGACTTGTTGAAGAACTTGTCCGAGGCTGATCCCGACACCATTCTTACCAACATGCCTCTTATTGAGTCTCTCGAAACCACGAAGGCTACCTCTTCTGAGATTCAACGTCAACAAATTGAAGCTAAGGAAACCGAAAAGAACATTAACATTATGCGTGAAGTGTACAGACGTGTTGCTGCTGAAGGTTCAACCTTGTACTTCTTGCTTATCACTCTCAACAACGTGAACCACATGTACTAATACTCGCTTGAGTCCTTCCAGACCTTCTTCTTCAAGGCTATTGAGAACACTGATCCCAATGAGGATGAAGAGAAACGTGTGATTGACCTCAGATTTAACATCCGTATGACTATCTACAAGTGGGTACAACGTGGTCTCTTCGTCCGCCACAAGTTGATCTTCTTAACACAACTTGTCTTCCGTCTCCTCCAACTCGGAATCATTGAAGGCCAAGAATACGACTACCAAAAGATGAACTTCCTCATCTTCTGCCCTCAGAAGAAAGACGTTCCAGTTCCTCAAGTTATTAAGAAGTGGATGCCCGATTATGCTTGGTTCTCCATCCAAAAACTTATTGAGATTGAAATGTTCGAGCAATTCGCACAACACATTGAGCACGGTGCTGCTAAACGTTTCGAAGACTGGTATAACGAAGTTACTCCCGAAACTGAGAAACTTCCTCTTGACTGGAAGAAGCTTGAGAACATGCCATTCGAGAAGTTGCTCGTTGTGCGTGCCCTCCGTCCCGATAGAACCACCACCTCTCTTCAATACTTCATCCGTAAGGTTATGCCTCGTGGTGATGACTTCGTCGATTGCGATATGACCAGCAACTCTCAACAAATCTTGAAGTCTGCCTACTCTGACTCTACTACCACAACACCCATCTACTTCATCTTGTCTCCTGGTGTCAACCCAGTCGAAGATGTGGAATGGCTCTGCAAACAAAACGGCTTCGACCTCAAGAAACACTTGCACACTATCTCTCTCGGTCAAGGTCAAGATAAGAACGCTAATGATAAGCTTGATGCTGGTCACCGTGAAGGTCTCTGGGTCATGTTACAAAATGTGCATCTCATGCCTAGCTACCTTATCGAGCTCGAAAAGAAACTCAACGCTTTCGCTATTGAGAACTCTCACCCCAACTTCCGTCTCTTCTTGACTTCTGATGAATCGAACGCTATTCCAATTGGTCTCTTGGAGAAGTCTATTAAGTTGACTAACGAACCTCCACAGGGTCTCCCCGATAACATGAAGCGTGCCTTCAACTTCTTCAAGAAGGAAGAAATCGAGGAGAAAGAAAGCAAGATCAAGACAATTCTTTTCGGTCTTTGCTACTTCCACGCTATGATGACTGAACGTCGTAAGTTCGGAACTAAGGGCTGGAACAGAAAGTATCCATTCGCTATGGGTGACTTGCGTGACTCCTCAGTCGTGCTCCAGAACTACATGGACAACAACTAAGCCTCCGGCAAGATTCCATGGGAAGATTTGCGTTATCTCATCGGTGATATCATGTATGGTGGTCACATTGTCGATGACGTCGATAGACGCTTCTGCAAGACTTTCTTGGCCAATCTCATGAACGACTCACTCCTCGACGAGGCTGAATTGTATCCATTCATTGAAGGAAAGGGTATCAGCTTCAAGGCTCCACAGCCCATGACTCACGAAGGCTACGTTAAGTACATCGTTGAGGACATGCCTAAAGAAACTCCTCTTGGTTATGGTTTGCATCCTAATGCTGAAATTGACTACAGAACCACTCAGTGCGAAGAATTGTTCAACATCCTTGTTGACCTTCAGCCTAAGGGCGGTGCTGGTGGAAGTGCTACTGAAGACACCAAGATTAGAGAATATCAGGATCTTGTCAACAACACCCTCTCTCTTGACAGTCTCAGAATCAACATTGAAGACCTTAACGGCAAGATGGATGATACAACTAAAGGACCTTACCAAAATGCTTTCTTGCAAGAATGCGAGAAACTTAACGTACTTATTGATGGTATTCTTGCTTCCCTCCGTGATCTTGAACTTGCCTACAAGGGTGAGCTTACCATGAACGAACAAATGGAAGCTCTTGAGGACTGCATCCGTCTTGATAGACGTCCACCTCAATGGGTCAAATTGAGCTTCGCTTCTGAACGTGGCTTGACCTCCTGGACTGAGAACATTAAGGCCAGAATGGACCAAATGAACCTCTGGAAAGAAGACCCCGTCAAACTACCCAAAGTTGTGTTTATCAACCGCTTGATCAACCCTAACTCCTTCTTAACCGCTATCAAACAAGTGTTCTGCCGTGAATCTAACCCACAACAAGAATTGAACAAGACTTAGATTATGACCGAAGTGCAGAAGAAGTGGTATTGGGAGGCTGATCTTAATGAATTGCGCAAGACTGATGGTGCTTACGTTTTCGGCTTCCAAGTTGAAGGTGCCAGATGGGACATGAACAGCGGTGTTGAAGAATCTGCTCCTAAAGTTTCCTTCTCTATCGTTCCAGTTGTTGTCTGCAAGGCTTAAGTCATTTCTGACAAGAAGGATAAACAATCCTATGAATGCCCTGTCTACAAGACTGTTGATCGTATGAATACCTACGTGTTTATGGCTTAACTCAAGACTAGACACAACATTGACAAATGGACCATTGCTGGTGTGGCCATGATTTTGGACGTGCCCGGCTAAGGTGACATTTTCGCACCAGGCAAGGAAGTCGCTTTGTGATCCCCTTCGCTTGAGTGACCATATATAAATTTGCACTAAATTTATCTTGTAAAC
>Ga0206687_1517688_pt1 | contig 13836 bp, 9 predicted proteins | sample M130m12015metaT_FD_156016 | JGI IMG/M metagenome (GOLD analysis project Ga0206687, IMG submission 156016) | Metatranscriptome of ammonia-oxidizing marine archaeal communities from Monterey Bay, California, United States - M1 30m 12015... | ecosystem: Environmental > Aquatic > Marine > Intertidal...
GTATAGTTTTTTATTTGGACTATCTACTTAGCACTATTTTTTCCCGTGGTAATTCCATCAGCAATTTTCGACAAAATTAGTTTAATCGATTTTACTGCGTCATCGTTTGCCGGGATTGGGATATCTACAAGATTTGGGTCACAATTTGTATCCAGAATTGCAATAATTGGGATTCCTAATTTTCGACATTCAAGTACAGCAGTATTTTCACGTTTTGGGTCGATTATAACAGCAATATCTGGTACTTGTGTCATTTCTTTTAGACCTTCTAGATTTTGACGTAATTTTTCGTGCTCACGTCTTAATAAAGCTGCCTCTTTTTTTGGTAACAAGTCTAGTTCACCACTCTCTTCTTTTGCGTCTAGTTCCTTAAGATATGCTACACGTGTTTGGAGAGTTGTCCAATTTGTAAGCATTCCTCCTAACCATCTATTGTTTACGTAAAAAGCACCACAGTTCTTTGCTTCTTCAGCGATAATATTTGCTGCTTGGCGCTTTGTCCCAATAAATAGAAAGGTTTTATTATCTCGGGCATTCTTTTGCACGAATTTGTGCGCGTATGTCAACAGTCTTGATGTTTGTATTAAATCAATTACATGTATTCCATTTTGCTCGGCATATATATATGGGAACATTTTTGGGTTCCATCTACTTGCCTGGTGACCAAAATGTACGCCGGCATCTAATAATTCACTTAGTGTTACTGTTGTCATATGTTTTATTATTACTAAATAACTAATCTTTTGTTAGGTAAGAGAATAAAATTTTAGATAAAAATTAAATTTTTCGCGAATAGAATTCAATTACAAAAAGTTCGTTTAATTTTAATGCTACCCACTCTCGGTCGATTATACCCAATATCTTAGCGCTTAAATTTTTCTTATCAAATTCTAAATGTTGTGGAATGTTAGAAAGGGCAGGTGACTCCAAATACTTATTAACTAGTCGTTTTGAAGTTACACTATCTTTGATTGATAATTTATCACCAGGTTGGCATTGATAACTTGGTATTGATACAGTAAGTTGATTTACTGTAATGTGGCCATGACTTACGAGCTGTCGTGCAGCAGCAATGGTTGGAGCTAACCCAAGTCGGAAAACAAGATTGTCTAATCTCATCTCTAATAGTTGTAAGAGGACCGTACCTGTTGTTCCTTTGATTTTTTTAGCTTGTTTAATATAGTTCATTAGTTGTTTTTCGCTTAGACCGTAGTTAAAACGAATTTTCTGTTTTTCTTCTAGTCGAATTGCATATTGTGTAAGTTTTTTTTTGGTTAGCGCCATGCTGCCCAGGTCTTGTATTTGAATTTCCTTTTTTACTTGTAAGTCCTGGTAAATCACCTAATCTTCGTGTTATTCGAAGTTTTGCCCCAGTATAACGAGCCATATTTAATTCTTACTTTTATTAATTTAATTTAAATATATTTAAAACTATTATTAATTTACTATAATAAATTCTAAAAATCCAACATATTCTTTTGTTTTTCTATGAGTTGATTAAAACGTGAACGCAAAACAGTATCTTTTATATTTGCAGTTTGTGTTTGGATAATATTGTTTGGTTTATTTGTTTGTAACTCTAAGTCTTTGTAATATTTAAATCCAGTTCCAGCAGGAATTAAACGACCAATAATGACATTTTCTTTTAGTCCGTGCAACCAATCTTTTTTTCCTTCAATCGCTGCTTCTGTTAAGACACGTGTTGTTTCCTGAAAACTTGCAGCTGAAATAAAACTATCACTGTTTAATGAAGCTTTTGTTATTCCTAGTAGTAAAGGAGTATAGAAGGGTGCTTGTTCATTAACAGCTAAGCTAGATTTGGTTATTATTTCGACTTGGTATAGATTTAAAAGCTCGCCCGGCAATAGAATTGTGTCACCACTATCTTCAATTCGAACTTTTGATGTCATTTGTTTAACAATTATTTCGATATGCTTATCAGCAATTTGAACACCTTGTGACAAATATGTTCGCTGTACTTCATTAACTAAGAAAAGTTGTAATTCACGAAAACTTTGTCGGCAGGCTTCATTAATAGCTAGTTTTTCGAAATAATAATAATAATTGAAAAGAGTATCAAGTTTTTCGTGGGGGCTAATTGGGCCATCTGTTAATGGTTCAATAAGTTTTACATAGCTGCCATTTGAAAAACGAATTTTATCTCGTTGGGTAAAATTAATTGCTGTAATATACCCCTTATCATTAGTTACCTCAATTTTAGAATTTCGTACATTGGCGTACCCTTCATGGGGAGCTAGAATACACGGATTTTTAATTTTACGCGCCTCAAGAATTTCTTCCACTTTTGGCAATCCTTGAACAATATCAACAGTTTTTAATTTTTCATAAATTAGCGTAGCTAATTTGTCTAAACGCTGAACTAATGATCCAGATTCAACTTCTAATATTGCTCCTTGGGAAATTAAATACGGTCGGCCTAGTCTTATATAGACATTAGTTTTATCAATACTGTATATTTGTCCTGAGTATTCTGATTTAGTACTTGTTGAAAGTTGGGCTCCCGTTCGAATTAACTCTCCAACTTTAACTTTCAGTTCAGCTAGCTTTGAGAAATGAGGAACAGGTCGAATATCTTTATCCTGTAAGATTAGAATTTCATTTACATTTGCATTACTATTCTTAATTGCACCGAGGGTTCCTTTAATTGGAAAAAATATTTCTAGCTGTGCTAAAGTACTTGAACTTGTTACGTACTGATTCTTATTTACTAGAAATCTGGTTGCTATTTTAATATTATGTATATTACTATAGTTCGTTATTAAGTCATCGATTTTTAGTATTTCGTATTGTGAGACTTGTAATTGGTAAATATCTTTATTTTTTTGTAGAATTTCGAATTTTGATTGTAGCTTTGAGGAATTATTTTTTATATCTAGCGTAAGGAATGTGTTTAAGAGTTCAACTGGTCCGTTTGACTTAATATGTTCCCAATTCTTTAAGAAAATCTTTTTAACTGTTTTGATTTTAAAGTTTTGCTCTTGTACGTGAGGAAAGAAATTTTGATTTAAGAAAAATTCTTTTTCGCGCGCAACCTTATATTTCTGAACAGGTCGTATTAATACGTATTCAATGTTATTAACTTCAATAAACTCTATATAAGTTAATTTTTGCGCGAAAATATTATTTATTATTTGCTTGCCGGGTTCTACAAACCCATTAATACGTTCTATTGAACTATACGCTGCTGGGTTAATTTTGAATAATTCACCCGGCTTAATGCTTATTTCTTTTCCTACGACATCTACTTGTAATATCCCGCTACTTTTTGTAAAAATTTTAGGTATTATTTCCGTTCTTTTTGCAATAAAGGTATTATTCTTAGTTTGTAGTTTTTCAAGTCGTGTTGAACTTTCAACCCTATATGTTTCTTCTGGTATCCAATATAAAGTTCCTGAAAAAAGTTTACCTGGCCCTTTTCGTTTTTTTTGTAGCAAATTTTTTTTCTAGATTATATGTAACAGTACCACCTGTTTCTGTTTTGTATAAGTTATTGGCTAGTGTGGCAATTGTTTCACCGTTTTGTATTGTGGTGTTATGCTGGACGTCTATTTGAAATTTTTTACCATTGTCAAATTTTAATATATTTTTTTCTTCCTTGATGGTATTACGCTTAATCAAAATATTTGCGTTTTGTAAGATTAGCGAAAAGTTTAGAATTTTAATTTCGTTCGTTGCTGAGGTTTCGTCAAATTTTACTATACCAGAATAACTATTTAATATTGATTTCTTTGCAATAATAGATCCACTTTTATTTATTTGTCCTAATTTCGCCACTAATTCTGACGAACGAGGTAAAGAGTAACGTTTACCGTATAATACCCAAATCAGACCAGGATTTCTATTCTTTTGCACCGAGTTTCCTTGCTTATCAATTATTGTTTCAATATTGATATTTTGAAAGAATACTTCACCTGAAATGTTTGTATAAACAGTTTTGCTGTCTTCTTCTAAAACAAGATTTGCATCTTTTTTTATTTCTGCAATGATTTGATTTGTATAAACTTTCTGTCCTGTATTTGATAATAATGTGGCCCCTTCCGGAAGTCTGATTTTGCTACAGGCTCCTTTTAAGTTTTGGATATATAATGTTACACTCTCTTTTATTAAAAAACTTCGTGTGCCATGCAGTGTTCGAATTAGATTAGCAGCCTCAGCTGTTTTATATGATAGTGTACCTTGAAAAGGAGCTCGTATTTGTTGTGTTAAATCACCAGAAAACACGCCGCCTGTATGAAATGTTCGCATTGTTAATTGAGTTCCAGGTTCGCCGATTGATTGTGCGGCTATTATTCCTATTGCTTCTCCTAAATCAACCAATTTAGAATAAGCTAAATGCCACCCATAACAATTTCGGCAAATTGACCGGATTGAAGTACACGTCAGTGGAGATCGAACTTTCAGTTTTTCTATATCTAACTCATCTAACTCATCTAATAAATTTGATGTTAGCTGAGTATTGATTGGTAAGATTACATTGTCCTTTTTTTTGATTAACGGCTCAGCTAAAAGTCGCCCAATCATACGATCCTTAACAGATAAATTTGGGCTTGTTTCATTAATTAACTCGTTTTTTAACAGCCCGTCTTGAGTATAACAATCCTCTTCTCTAACAATAATATCTTGTGCTACATCTACTAGGCGTCGTGTTAAGTAACCTGAATCAGCGGTTCTTAATGCTGTATCCACCAAACCTTTTCTAGCCCCGTAAGACGAAATAATATATTCTGTAACTGTTAATCCTTCACGAAAGTTACTTTTGATTGGAAGATCAATAATTTGGCCTTGGGGATCTGCCATTAATCCTCGCATGCCAACCAATTGTCTTACTTGTGATATGTTTCCTCTTGCACCGGAAAATGCCATAATATAGAGTGAATTAAATGGGTCACTTTCACGAAAATATGTTACGACTTCTTCTTTTAAAAAATTACTTGCATTATTCCAGATATCAATAACTTTTTGAAACCGTTCAATATTCGTTATATTTCCAACCTCATAATTTTGTTCTGTTGTTTCTACCTCGTTATTCGTTAGACCCATTAGGGATCGTTTCTTCTGTGGCACTCGTAAATCTTCTATACTTAGCGAAATCCCAGATTTCGTTGCGTAATGGAATGTTAGGTTTTTGACTTTATCTGCAATAATAGATGATTTAACAACCCCATAATTATGAAAGGTACAGTACATTAAATTCTTCAATTGGCGTTTGTTGATAATGCCATTAGTAAAAAGAATTTTTGCGTCTTCTTCGTTTGTTGCCATTTTTTGTGTCGGAGATTAATAGTATTAAATTAGCGGAAAATTTCATTTAAAAGTATTCGTCCTGGCGTTGTTCGTATGTATTTCGTAAATGAATCGTCGATTAAACTTTCTTTAATTTGAATATTATTTGAGACCTGGACCGTATAGTTTTCCGTAACAACTTTTTTAAAGAGTTGCTTTTGTTCGTCTTCGACCTTCCCATGAAAACGAACCCAAACAAAGGTATGGAGGTCAATTTGTGCTTGCTGATAAGCAAGTATTACATCTTTAAAATCGGAAAAATATGGTTCATTTTTTTTCTGTTGTGATGGATTATTGGCAGTTAAATAATAACAACCTAAGACCATATCTTGGCTTGGTGTTAAGATTGGGTCACCGGTAGCAGGGGATAAGAAATTGTTGGGCGCTAACATTAATAAGCGTGCTTCCGTTTGTGCTTCTAAACAGAGTGGAATATGTACTGCCATTTGATCTCCATCAAAATCAGCGTTGAAGGCTGGACAAACAAGTGGGTGTAATTTAATTGCTCGGCCCTCGACTAAAATTGGTTCAAAAGCTTGAATACCTAAGCGGTGTAATGTCGGAGCACGATTTAAAAAAATAGGATGACCTTCCATTACTTGCCCAAGAATTTCCCATGCTAATACCTCATTATTTTGTATGATATTTTTTGCCGCCTTAATATTATTAACAAGCCCGTCATAAATTAAACGGTGAATGACAAAGGGTTGAAATAATTCAATTGCCATCTCTCGCGGTAACCCGCACTGGTTCAATTTTAATTCTGGTCCAACAATAATGACTGAGCGGCCTGAATAGTCAACTCGTTTGCCAAGTAAGTTTTGGCGAAAACGGCCTTGTTTACCTTCAATAATGTCTGAGAGTGATTTTAAAGGGCGATTATTTAAACCCACCACAGCTTTACCGCGACGGCCATTATCAATTAATGCATCTATTGCCTCCTGTAGCATTCTCTTTTCATTTCGAATAATTAGCTCGGGTGCCATTATTTCTTGTAAGCGTGCTAGGCGGTTATTTCTATTTATAACACGCCGGTATAAATCATTTAAGTCTGAGGTAGCAAATCGTCCTCCGTCTAGTTGAACCATTGGTCGTAAATCAGGTGGTAGAACTGGAATAATATCTAAAACCATCCAAGCTGGATTACAGCCAGATGCAATGAATTGGTCAATAATGCGGAGTTTTTTGATTAATTTGTCACGTTCTGGACGTTTTACAAATGGTAATGAAGTACGTATATTTTTTGATTCTTGTTCGAGGTCAAGTTGTTCTAAAAGTTTTTTTATTGCTTCAGCCCCCATTACGATTTTAGAACTCGTAGATTCTGTGCTGTCATAGTCTAATGCAATCCAATCGTTTTCTGTTAGAAGTTGTTTATAAACTAAACCTGTTAAATTATCCGGATTAATAACAACGTAGGCATTAAAGTAAATAATTTGTTCAATCTCTTTAAGTGAAAGACCTAGTAATAAAGCAATTTTACTTGGTCGAGCTTTAACATACCAAACGTGAGTGACTGGTGAAGCTAATTTTATAAACCCCATACGGTGGCGTCTAACCTTGGATTCAATTACTTCAACTCCACAGCGCTCACATACAATTCCTCGGTGTCTAACTCGTTTATATTTACCACAATGACATTCCCAATCGTTCACGGGTCCAAAAATCCGTTCGCAAAATAAACCATTCATTTCTGGTTTAAGTGTTCTATAATTTATTGTCTCTGGTTTAGTAACTTCACCAACGCACTGTCCGTTTGGTAAAATTCGTTGTCCCCATGACTGAATTCGATTAGGTGAGGCAAGGTTAATTTTTACATAATCAAAAGATCGTTCCATGGTCCAAATACTTTAATTACTCAATAATTTTTTCTTAACTTATACTTAGCCTTTTAGTATTTCTCCATGAGAAATTTCATCATTTGTTTTAAATAAATAATTTTCATTAATATCACCAGAGTCACCCATTAAATTAACTTCAGTATCATTTAATTCAACATTTTGGTCAGAGATACTATATGCAGCAATATCTAAACATAAAGCTTGTAATTCACGCATTAGTACTTTAAATGATTCTGGCGTACCAGGCCTAGGAATTGGCTGTCCTTTAACAATTGCGTTTAACGTTTCATTACGCCCTTGCATATCATCAGATTTAATTGTAAGAAGTTCCTGTAACGTATAAGCAGCGCCAAATGCTTCCAGAGCCCACACTTCCATTTCACCAAGTCTTTGTCCACCTTGTTGTGCACGACCACCTAATGGTTGTTGTGTAACTAGAGAATATGGACCGGTCGAACGTGCATGAATTTTATCATCTACTAAATGAACTAGCTTAAGTATGTAAGATTTACCGACGGTAATTGGATTTTCAAATGGTTGACCTGTTCTTCCATCGGTAAGTACCATTTTTCCTGGGTAATTTTTTGAGAAGAGCCATTTTTTCGATTTAGCCGATTCTATAAGTTTTTTACTGACCAGAGCACGGGATGCTTCAACCCCATGCATCTCATCGAATGGAATTACTTTAAAACGAGTATTAAAGTTCTCCGCAGCTAACCCAAGTAAACATTCATAAATTTGACCGACATTCATTCTAGAAGGTACACCTAGAGGATTTAAAATCATATCAATTGGTGTGCCGTCAGGAAGGTATGGCATATCTTGACGCGGTAAAATTTTTGAAATAATTCCTTTATTTCCATGGCGTCCAGCCATCTTGTCTCCTATTTGAATTTTTCGTGTCTGTGCAAGATAAACTTTAATTATTTCTTGTGTTCCAGACGGTAATTCATCTTTATTATTGCGTGAAAATATCTTTATATCAATAACACGACCATTTGTACCGTGGTGTACCTTTAACGATGTATTTCTAACATTCCGTGATTTTTCACCAAAAATAGCCCTCAGTAATTTACTCTCGGGAGGATAATCTGATTCCCCTTTTGGTGTTAATTTCCCAACAAGAATATCACCAGATTCAACCCACGCTCCTAAACTGACGATCCCATTTTCATCTAAATTTCGAATAGAATAATCACTTGCATTTAATAAATCTTTGGTTATTTCCTCGAGTCCAAGTTTTGTTTGGCGAACGTCAATTTCACATTTTTCAATATGAAGTGATGTATATAAATCATCATAAATTAGACGTTCATTAATAATAAATGCATCTTCATAATTGTAACCTTCCCATGGGGTATACGCAATTAAAATATTTTGACCTACAGCTAATTCACCTCCTTCTGTAGATGCACCATCTGCAATAACTTGGCCTATAAAAATTTTTTCATGTACCCAAACTAAAGGTTTTTGATTAATACAAGTTTCTTGATTAGAACGGCGATATTTTGTTAATAAATAGGTCAAATTTGTTCCATTTTTATCTTTGATAACTATACCGTCACCTACAATATTGATAACTTTTCCACAATTAAGACTCAAGATTGTCATCCCAGAATCTCGTGCAGTTTGGCCTTCTAATCCAGTTCCAACAAGGGGTGCTTCAGAATATAAAAGTGGGACAGATTGTCTTTGCATATTTGACCCCATTAATGCTCGATTAGCGTCATCATGTTCAAGAAAGGGAATTAGTGCCGCGGCTAAGGAAACTACTTGTATTGGTGATACAGCAACATAATCAATATCTTGTGGTGATACATTTATTAGCTCCTGATTACGCCTTACTGGAACTTTTGAATCATGGATATAACCGTCTTTATTTGTTAAAAGGTCACCAGCAGCCAAACGAAATTTATCTTCATTTGTAGCATCCAAGTAAATTGGAAATAATTCCTTTAAAACTTTACCACTTGCTACTTTATAAAAAGGCGTCTCAATAAATCCATATGAATTAACGCGACTATACGTCGATAAGGAACCAATTAAACCCGCGTTTGGTCCTTCAGGTGTTTCTACTGGGCAAATTCGCCCGTATTGGCTCGGGTGAATATCACGAATGGCAAATCCCGCACGATCCCTTGTTATACCACCAGGTCCCAAAACTGAAATACGTCGTTTATGCGTTAATTCGGCTAAAGGGTTTGTTTGGTCCATGAATTGTGATAGTGGACTTGATCCAAAAAACTCACGTATGGAGGCTATTAACGGTTTTGGGTTAATGAGTATGTTAACACTAAGCGAATGTTGTTCGCATATCGCCATCCGCTCACGAATTGTACGTTCTAATCTATTAAGACCAATTCTTATTTGATTTTGAAGTAACTCGCCAACAGAACGAATTCGTCGATTGCCTAGATGGTCAATATCATCCTCAGATGTAGAGGAAATTCTAAAATTAATTAGTGTATTGATAATTTGTAAAATATCGCGTGAAGTTAAAATACGTATTTTTTCATCAATATCAAGTTCTAAAGTTTGATTTAATTTATAGCGACCAACATAACCTAGATCATAACGTTTCGGATCAAAAAATTTCGAGTAAAGTAATTGTTGACTACGTTTCACGGTAGCAGGTTCATCAGGACGTATTTTATTATGGACTTCTAATAAGGCTTCATCAACAGTAATAAACTCATCAGTAAAGCCATTTTGAAAATAGTCCGGATGATCTAAATTGGTATAAATAGTTGTGTCATCTAACCCAAGTGCTCTTAGAAATGAATAAGCTGACAAATCGCGCGCTTTGTCAATTTTTACCTGAACAAAATTTTCACGCCCAACTTCAAATTTAATCCAAGTTCCCCGGTTTGAAATCAAGCTAGCAATATAATTTCTAGACCCTTGTCGATCAATTTCACTTTTAAAATAAATACCAGGACTACGAACAATTTGATTAATTATTACTCGTTCAATACCATTAACCAAAAAAGTCCCTTCATTTGTCATTAATGGTATATCCCCTAAAAAAACTTCAGCTTTACTAGTTTCTAAGCGTTTTTTTAAATGGGCAACTATGTAAATGGGTACACTATACGTTGCATCACGACGTTTTGCTTCTTCAAGTGTATATTTTGGTCTTTTAATTTTGTAAAATTTTGTGGATAGATTTAATTCAAGTTCTCCTAGATAATCCCGTATTAAAGAAAAATCTTCGAATTCCTGAACTAAACCTTTTTCAAGAAACCAACAAAAACTTATACGTTGAATTTCTAATAAGTTTGGTAATAAATATTTATAAACGTTTTCTTTTATACTCAACATTCTTAATATTTATAATTATTAAAATTTGAATCGTCAGATTTTTTCTAATTTCCTACAATTTGAAACATGTATCCCTTCCCACGTATAGTTAATATTAAATTTGGTGCACTCAAATCTTGTTCAAGTTTTGAACGTAAACGGTGTACGTAAACGTCAACAACCCTAGTATCAATATAACGATATGAGGTATATCCCCATATACAATCCAGAATAGCAGTACGTGTCAAAACTTCACCGGCTTTATCCACTAGTAATTGTAACAAATTAAATTCAATTAATGTCAGTCTAATTAATTGGTCACCTTTAAAAACATGTTTTTTGGTTATGTTCAGTTTCAAGTCCCCAACTTGAATAACAAGGGGATTAAAATCATTTCTTTTACGTGATCGAATTAATAAGGAACGTATGCAAGCTTCGAGTTCATCTGGTGCGAACGGTTTAGTTAAATATTCATCAGCACCTAAATCAAGACCTCGAATACGGTCAAGTGTATTGGCTAAGGCGGTTAATAGTATTATTGGGACTCGGGAAAATTTTCGTAGTATTCTACAAACTTTATAACCATCTATTTGTGGTAATATTATATCAAGAATGATAAGATCTAATTTTTCTTTTTCTAAAATCGATAAAACTTCTTGACCGTTTGTTGCGATAATAACATTATATCCTAAATACGATAGTCTTATTTTAAGGAACTGGCGGATATTGATGTCATCGTCTGCTACCAAAATTGTTCTCACGTTAATCATGAGGTACTCAAATTGTATAAAAATTAGTACTTTATGGTATCATTCTATCATACATTACGGCGAGCGTAGCCAAGTGGTTAAGGCACTGGGTTGTGGTTCCAGCATTCGCGGGTTCGATTCCCGTCGTTCGCCCATGATTTACATTAGAAAAATAGGTTTAGAAAATGTCTGGTGAGCACATATCAAGTATCCATAATGGGTATAAGATACATTAAATTAATTTTAATCCAGAACAATTTGCTATAGTTACAATTAACCTAAAAATAAGTGCAACTACCAAAGCAAATGATTAAAATATTATCTATTATCTGGCATTGAATTAATTTGTCTCAAGATAAACATTTAAATATTGTGCTAATTTAACAGCTTCTTGCTCGATTTTAGTAAGGCTAGTTGGGCGGTCAACACCAGTTAGAGGGATCTCTCTACTATCTTTTAGGCAAAGAAATAACTGACGTTTAGGATTTAAGCCTTCTTCAATTTTCATTTTGATAGACTTAATCTCACTAAAAATAAATTTTAGTTTAAGTTCACGATTTTTCCCCGGAAATCCCTGACGATATAAGATAACTTCGTTTAACGCTTGATTATATTCATTATAACCAAAGCCAATATCCCACCAAACAGTTAACCAAAGAAAAATTCCTAAAATAGAGCCTACTGTACCATAAAATAAGAGTACTATGCCTTGTGGTAGAAAAGTGATATTACTTGAATCAGAAAATATCAACAAATTAACATTAAAATAACTGGATAACCCTGTTAGAAAGAAACCAAGTCCCCCTAGACTAACAATTATTGCCCAAGAAACATTACTTATTCTTCTTGATCCGACTATATATGATCTAAAAGTAGATTCATCTATCATAGTTTTAGTATAATTTATTTTACAAAATCCATAAATCCATAAGAGTAAACATTTCGTTAGATGAACAAAAGTGCCCAGTCTAGCTTTAAACTTCTACAGATATTATTTGAATATCTGTAGAAAATACAATAAATTAAACCTAGATTAATCTGATTGTTTTGAACCCGAAATAAAGTCCAGCAGCTAAACTGAACATTAATACTAACAATAAAACATAACCAATAAGGGTACTCATAAGTCTTACTTTGGTAATTAATAATAAAATTTACGATCTTTACTACAATATTACCATAATTTGACAGATATTAATATTTTGTTTTGATTAGGTTTTTAAACCTTCTATAATCCCCCTCCAAAAGATACCCACAAATTTCCCAATAGTTGTACCTAACGCAAATCGAAGGCTATCACCCAACAAATATAATATTTCATCTACTCTACTTGATAAAAAATCATAAATTTCAATTATTGTTACAGTTACTAATGAACGTGTTTCTAAATTAAATAGTTTGTCTGATCGATTCGCGTAAATTGTTCTATAATAAATGCCTCTTGGACGAATTACCCAAATGCCGTACTGCCAGTTATATAAATTTTTAGGGTAATTAACATAATATTTTAATCGTGTCTGCCAAGCTAAACTATTACGAAATCTATCGAAATTACGGGACGACAAAAAATTTGATCTGTATAAGACTTGTCTAACAGAATTAATTATTGAAAATTCACTGATTATAATTTGCACCACACAATTACTAATTTCGATAATTAAATTATCAAATAAAACCTCTAAAAATTTGTCAGAGGCCGTCGTATAAATGGGATCAAAAGTATTCTGAAAAACTTTTGTATTTGAATTTAATAACTCCAAGAAAGGAACTCTTAATAAAATATTCGAATTTTCAACTAAAAATTGTGAATAAACAGAGCGTAAAATAATTGACGAACGAATAGTTACTTTTGAACCATAACAATTAGTTAGAAAATCTTCTGTAGAAAGCTTAATTAACTCTAATATTGTAGTCTTATCATCAAAAAGATTTAAATCTCGTTTTATTAAATTTAAAAGTTTAGTCTCGATATTTAAAACTATGATTCTTAGCAGATCACATTTTATATCATCACGAAGAATATCTGTACTAAGTAAAAAATTACCCTTATTTTTTAAATTGGAGGATAACTTAGATTGTAAACGGGTGAATAATTTATTTACTTTTTTTCTTTCAATTAAAGAAAAAGAAGAATTCAAAGTCGACATTTTACCTATTTTTAACAAGTTATTCATATAAAACAAACTAAAGTCGTTTCTATTCGAGTAACGACTTTAGTTTAAGTGATTAAATCATTTTTTTCCTATAACTATAATGATAACGTATCCGGAGCAAATCGTTGTAACTCGATTAACATTCCTGCCGTCAGACTCATCCAAGCTGTTAATAATACAGGTGCAGTTGAAAGATATTTAAGTAAATTTTTATCCATAAATAATTAATTAAATTATTACAAATTTAAACTATAAAACCTAGAAGGTGACTAACGAGGTGATACTGTTACCTCATCCCCAGCTACAAGAAGTTCGCCTGTAACTAATTCATTCCATGCCGATAATGGCCATAAAAATCCTGATGCCATCATACCAAGTGCAACTGGAACGTCAATGATAATTTCACTTTCGTTTGGTTTATCAGTTTTCTTCGCATATTGAAGATAGCTTCTTCCAGCCCAACCAATCCAACCAGTAGTATATAAAAAA
>Ga0206687_1089279_pt1 | contig 13718 bp, 10 predicted proteins | sample M130m12015metaT_FD_156016 | JGI IMG/M metagenome (GOLD analysis project Ga0206687, IMG submission 156016) | Metatranscriptome of ammonia-oxidizing marine archaeal communities from Monterey Bay, California, United States - M1 30m 12015... | ecosystem: Environmental > Aquatic > Marine > Intertidal...
CCTCAATAGTGAAATCCACGTGCCCCGGGGTATCAATAATATTGATGCGGTGGTCATCAAACTGTGCATCCATACCGCGCCAAAAACAGGTTGTTGCCGCTGAGGTAATAGTAATACCCCGCTCCTGCTCTTGCTCCATCCAGTCCATGGTAGCAGCGCCATCATGAACCTCGCCGATTTTATGAGACAGTCCAGTATAAAATAACACTCTCTCAGTAGTGGTGGTCTTGCCGGCATCAACATGGGCACAAATACCGATGTTGCGATAACGATTGATGGGGGTTTTACGTGGCACAATATTTTCCTCTCATTTAAAACACAAAAAGGCGGCTACTATAGCCACCTTTTTGGGAACATCTTAGACTATCTAGATAATCAGAAGCGGAAGTGCGAGAACGCTTTGTTCGCTTCTGCCATGCGATGAACGTCTTCACGTTTTTTAACCGCACCACCTTTACCTTGAACCGCATCCACAAGCTCACCTGCGAGACGCTGTGGCATAGACTTCTCGCCACGACTGCGAGCGTAATCTACCAACCAGCGCATCGCCAATGCTGTGCGACGCGAAGGGCGAACCTCAACGGGCACTTGGTAGGTCGCACCACCCACTCTGCGAGATTTCACCTCGACCAGAGGAGCGACATTATCCAAGGCCTCTTCAAATACCTCTACAGGACTTTTTTTAAGACGATCTTCAACAATATCCAGCGCACCGTAGACAATTCTTTCGGCAACTGACTTTTTACCACTGACCATCACATGATTCATAAATTTAGCGAGTGTAATGTTACCAAATTTTGGGTCGGGTAAGACCTCTCGCTTTGCTGCTACTCTTCTTCTTGGCATCGTTTTGCCCTTCTCTTCAGGTTTTTCTAGGGATAGGCCCTAGCCTTACTTGGTTGTTAACCGATTATTACGCAATTAGCCTTTAGGCCGTTTGGTACCATATTTTGAACGACGCTGTGTGCGGCCGTTCACACCCGCAGTATCCAAAGTTCCGCGTACCGTGTGGTAACGAACACCTGGGAGGTCTTTTACACGACCACCACGAATCAGCACAACACTGTGCTCTTGTAAATTGTGGCCCTCGCCACCAATGTATGAAGTCACTTCATAGCCACTGGTCAGGCGAACACGGCACACTTTACGAAGTGCAGAGTTTGGCTTCTTCGGAGTCGTTGTGTAAACACGGGTACAAACACCTCGGCGCTGCGGGCAGGCCTGAAGTGCTGGTACGTCACTTTTACTTAGTTTGCGCTTTCTCGGCTTACGAACCAACTGGTTGATCGTTGCCATGCAATTTTTCTCCAAATTAAAAATTAGTCTTGTCAAAGACTGGTTGTTCTTTGAATGGAGAGCTGAAAAATACGCCTTCATCCAAACGGGAGCGGCAGTTTAATGACCGCGGTAACTGGAGTCAAGTAGACATTGCATTTGCACTCACAGTGACGAAAAAAATCTCTGTGACCACACGTGCAATGTCCAACTGTCCCCTATTCTTCTAACACCTCAGCGCTCAGCGCTTCGCTTAATGCCGCTTCAACGTCAGCCGCGGTCATCGCAAAGTCACTTTCAGCTTCACGATTCTTACGCCGCTGCGCATGGTACGCCAAGCCAGTGCCTGCAGGAATCAAACGACCAACTACAACATTCTCTTTCAAACCACGTAGCGGGTCAGCTTTTCCAGTAACAGCCGCCTCAGTCAGAACTCTGGTGGTCTCCTGGAAGGATGCTGCCGAGATAAAGCTCTCAGTCGCCAGTGAAGCTTTGGTAATACCGAGCAACTGACGTTCGAACTTGGCAGGCTGCAAACCTTCTTGACGCAGACGTTCATTCTCTTCAAGTACACGTCGGTACTCGACTTGTTCGCCGCGGATCAAGGACGAATCACCCATATCGGTGATCTCCACTTTTCGTAACATCTGTCGAGTAATTACCTCGATGTGCTTATCATTAATTTTTACACCCTGTAGACGATAGACGTCTTGGATTTCATTAACGATGTATTTAGCCAACTCGCTTATACCTTTAAGTCGCAGAATGTCATGAGGCGTTGGTGGACCATCAGAGATGACCTCACCTTTCTCAACATGCTCACCCTCAAAGACACTCAAAGTGCGCCACTTAGGAATAAGTTCTTCGTAGTGCATCTTGCCATTGGGTAATGGTTGACCGTCATCTGGCGTGATAACCAGACGCATCTTTCCTTTGGTCTCTTTGCCCAAGGTTACAGTGCCTGTGATCTCCGCAAGAATAGCGGGATCTTTTGGCTTGCGCGCCTCGAACAAGTCAGCTACTCGGGGCAGACCACCTGTAATATCTTTAGTACCGCCAGCTTCCTGAGGAATACGTGCGATAATCTGACCAATGCCGATGGTATCACCATCAACCACATTGATACTCGCATTGGCTGGTAAGGGGTAATGGGCGGGCACCGTTGAATTGGGGAATACTAACTCCTTACCCTTCTTGTCCGTCAATGTGATCATCGGCTTGAGATCTTTACCCGCCGCATTGCGATCATTGGGGTCAATGACAGATATGCTGGTAAGACCCGTCATATCGTCAGTCTGTTGACGCACACTGAGCCCCTCTTCCATTCCAGAGAACGCCACTTTACCGGCAACCTCAGAGACGATGGGATGCGTATGTGGATCCCAGGTGGCGATGACATCACCGGCGCTGACGATGGCGCCGTCGGTAACTCGAATCAACGCACCATAGGGCAACTTGTAACGCTCGCGCTCACGACCATTCTCGTCTGCTACGGCCAACTCACCAGAACGGGAGACGGCGACCAAATGTTTCTCTTTGTTCTCAACCGTCTTCAGATTAATCAGGCGTACAACACCGTCTTGCTTAACCTTGACGCTATCCACTGCAGAGGCTCTGGATGCCGCACCACCAATGTGGAATGTACGCATCGTGAGCTGGGTACCCGGCTCACCAATTGACTGCGCAGCAATCACACCAACAGCCTCGCCTTGGTTTACACGGTGTCCACGAGCCAGATCACGACCATAACAGGCCGCACAGATACCGTGGCGAACTTCGCAAGTGATCGGTGATCGAACAATAACCTCATCGATGTTGAGTTTTTCAATTCTCACCACCCACTGCTCGTCAATCATAGTTCCTGCAGGCACAGCAATCTCGTCACTTCCTGGCTTGAGAACATCTTTAGCTACCACACGGCCAAGAATTCGGTCGCCCAATGAGGAGATGATGTCACCACCCTCAATGACTGGCGCCATCAGCAGACCTTCAGTAGTTCCGCAGTCAACTTCTGTAACCACAACATCCTGAGATACATCCACCAAACGACGGGTCAAATAACCTGAGTTCGCCGTCTTCAGTGCGGTATCTGCCAACCCTTTACGGGCACCATGAGTGGAAATAAAGTATTGCATTACCGTCAGGCCTTCACGGAAATTAGCTGTAATTGGTGTCTCGATGATAGACCCGTCGGGTCGTGCCATCAATCCACGCATTCCCGCCAACTGACGAATCTGCGCTGGCGAGCCTCGGGCACCAGAGTCAGCCATGATGAAAACTGAGTTGAACGAGTCCTGCTCTTCGTTCTCTCCGTCTTTATTGGTGACCTGTTCAGTGCTGATGCCTTTCATCATGGACTTGGCCACGCGATCATTGGCTTGAGACCAAATATCGATAACTTTGTTGTACTTCTCACCATGAGTCACAAGACCTGATGCGAACTGACTCTCAATTTCGCGCACTTGCTCTTCCGCTCCACCAATAATTTCAGTTTTATCATCGGGAATAACAAAGTCATCAACGCCGATGGAAGCACCCGAACGGGTGGAGAACTTAAAACCGGTATACATTAGCTGGTCAGCAAAAATTACCGTATCCTTCAATCCGACGCTTCGATAGCACTCGTTGAGCACGCTGGAGATCGCCTTCTTAACCATTGGTTTGTTGACCATAGTAAACGGCAACCCTTCAGGCACCGAATCCCACAAAAGAACACGACCAATGGTTGTGTCGACCATTTTTCGTTGTTCAATACGCTCACCAGTCACAGTATCGATGGACACTTCATTAATGCGCACTTTAACGCGGGCTTGCAGCTCCACTTTGTCAGCATAGTAAGCGCGAGATGCCTCTTTAACATCGGCGAACACCATCCCTTCACCCTGCGCATTGACCTTGTGTCGAGTCATATAATAGAGACCCAAAACCACATCTTGCGATGGCACAATAATTGGTTCACCCGACGCAGGCGATAATATATTATTGGTCGACATCATCAACGCTCGCGATTCCATTTGCGCTTCAATTGTTAGTGGCACGTGCACTGCCATCTGGTCACCATCAAAGTCAGCATTAAATGCAGCACACACCAGAGGATGAAGCTGAATCGCTTTCCCTTCGATCAGCACAGGCTCGAATGCCTGGATACCTAACCTGTGTAACGTCGGGGCCCGGTTCAACAATACTGGGTGTTCGCGGATCACGTCATCGAGAATATCCCAAACGATCGCTTCTTCGCGCTCCACCATTTTCTTGGCAGCTTTAATCGTGGTAGCGAGACCACGCAACTCAAGCTTGCTAAAAATAAACGGCTTGAATAACTCGAGGGCCATACGCTTAGGCAGACCACACTGATGAAGTCTCAGCGTTGGGCCACATACAATCACGGAGCGACCGGAGTAGTCGACGCGCTTGCCCAATAAGTTTTGACGGAAACGTCCCTGCTTGCCTTTGATCATATCTGCGAGAGACTTCAACGGTCGCTTGTTGGATCCTGTAATGGCTCGCCCTCGTCGCCCATTGTCCAGCAGAGCGTCCACAGACTCCTGCAACATTCTTTTTTCATTGCGCACGATGATATCCGGTGCACTCAATTCAAGAAGACGCTTCAGACGGTTATTTCGATTGATTACTCGACGGTACAAATCGTTGAGATCTGAGGTTGCGAAACGCCCCCCATCCAGAGGAACCAGTGGTCGCAAATCTGGCGGAAGTACTGGAAGTGCCTCCAAAACCATCCATTCGGGCTTATTACCAGAACCGTGGAAGGCCTCCAACAACTTGAGTCTCTTAGAGAACTTTTTAATTTTTGTTTCGGATTTTGTATTAGGAATTTCCTCGCGAATTTGTGCGATTTCCTCTTCCATCACGATCTCTTTGAGCAGCGCCTGAATGGCTTCAGCACCCATGATGGCAACGAACTCATCACCAAACTCTTCAAGAGACTCGAAATATTCTTCATCGGTCAACAACTGCCCTTTTTCTAGGGTCGTCAAACCCGGATCAGTCACAACATAAGACTCGAAATACAAGACTCTTTCTATTTCTCTAAGGGTCATGTCTAGCATTAAGCCAATACGCGATGGCAGTGACTTCAAAAACCAAATATGAGCAACCGGACAAGCCAGTTCAATATGCCCCATGCGTTCGCGACGAACTTTTGTCAGCGTTACCTCTACACCACATTTTTCACAGACAATGCCTCTGTGCTTCATGCGCTTGTACTTGCCACAGAGACATTCGTAGTCTTTTACAGGGCCAAAAATTTTGGCACAAAAAAGACCTTCACGCTCCGGCTTAAAAGTACGGTAATTTATCGTTTCAGGTTTTTTTACCTCACCGAATGACCAAGAGCGGATCATTTCCGGGGAAGCAAGACTGATTCGAATATTATCAAACTCGGTATTCTGTTCTTTCTGCTTGAGTAGATTGACTAAGTCTTTCAAGGCTTTTCCTCCAGTAACTGGGTTTGTTAGGGTGCATCGCACCCTAACGATCAGTAAGCAAATTAACGCTTATTCGTTTTCTAGCTCCATGTTGATACCAAGGGAGCGAACTTCCTTAACCAACACGTTGAATGATTCTGGCATGCCAGGTTCCATTCGGTGATCACCATCGACGATATTTTTGTACATCTTGGTTCTACCAGCGACATCGTCGGATTTGACCGTAAGCATCTCTTGAAGGGTGTATGCCGCACCATAGGCCTCGAGCGCCCATACTTCCATCTCTCCAAAACGCTGCCCGCCAAACTGTGCTTTACCACCAAGAGGCTGCTGGGTCACCAAACTGTAGGAACCCGTCGACCGCGCGTGCATCTTGTCATCGACCAAATGGTTAAGCTTGAGCATGTACATATACCCTACGGTCACTGGACGATCGAACTTGTCACCAGTACGTCCATCGTAAAGTACCGACTGACCGCTTTCTGGAAGATCGGCAAGCGCCAACATACTCTTTAACTCTACCTCATGAGCCCCGTCGAATACTGGTGTGGCTATAGGCACTCCAGAACGCAGGTTAGAGGCCAACTCCAGCACGTCCTGATCACTCAAAGATTCAAGATCGGTGCCGTATACCGTATCACCCACATCGTAGATTTCCTGCAGGAACTTGCGCACTTCTGTAGCCTGCGCTTGTGCTTTGATCATTGCGTCGATCTTAACGCCAAGACCTTTGGCCGCCATTCCCATATGCACTTCGAGCACCTGACCAACATTCATTCGTGAAGGAACGCCAAGTGGATTTAATACGATATCTACCGGCTCGCCGTTTTCGTCATAAGGCATATCTTCAACTGGTTTGATCACCGAAATGACACCTTTGTTTCCGTGCCTTCCAGCCATTTTATCACCAGGTTGAATACGTCGCTTAACCGCCAGATAAACTTTGACTGTTTTCAGCACACCGGGAGCGAGATCATCACCGCTTTGCAATTTGCCACGCTTCTCTTCAAATCGCTCATCAAGCAACTTGCGCCGCGCATCCAATTGAGACTGTGCCGCTTCAATTTGCTCGTTCAAATCAGCAGCATCCATACGCAAGGCGAACCAATCATCTGTGGTGTAATTAGCCACGGCCTCTGCACTGATCACTTCGCCTTTATTTAACCCCATTGCCTTGACGACTTTAGCGCCTTGCAACACAGAGAAGAGACGACCCAAGGTCGCATTTTCAACAATTCGAAACTCGTCATTGAGATCCTTTCTGAACTGATCTAATTCAGCTCGCTCAATATCCAAGGAACGCTGATCTTTCTCCAAGCCATCCCGAGTGAACACTTGAACGTTAATCACTGTACCTTTGATACTGCTGGGAACTCGCAATGAGGTGTCTTTAACGTCGGAGGCCTTCTCTCCAAAAATTGCACGCAACAACTTTTCTTCAGGCGTTAACTGAGTTTCGCCTTTTGGTGTCACTTTACCCACTAGAATATCACCGGCGCTCACTTCTGCGCCAACATGCACGATACCTGACTCATCCAACCGACCCAGGGCAACCTCACCCACATTAGGTATATCTGCGGTTATTTCCTCGGAGCCCAACTTAGTATCTCGAGCAACACAGGTTAGTTCCTGAATATGGATGGTGGTAAATCGATCTTCCTGCACCACTCGCTCAGAGATCAAAATGGAATCTTCGAAGTTGTAGCCATTCCAAGGCATAAACGCGATGCGCATATTCTGACCTAGAGCCAGTTCACCCAAATCAACCGATGGTCCATCGGCCAAAACATCACCGCGAGAGACCACATCGCCCTGCTTTACAATGGGGCTCTGATTAATACAGGTGTTCTGATTAGAACGGGTGTATTTAGTCAAATTATAGATATCGACGCCGGCTTCACCAGATTCAACCTCGCCATCGCTGACACGAACAACAATACGACCAGCGTCAACACTTTCGATAACTCCACCACGCTTGGCAACCTTACATACCCCAGAATCGCTGGCCACAGTTCGCTCTATACCGGTTCCCACCAAAGGTGCTTCGGCACGCAGTGTTGGAACAGCTTGGCGTTGCATGTTTGAACCCATCAATGCTCGGTTAGCATCATCGTGCTCCAAAAACGGAATCAACGAGGCCGCCACAGACACTACCTGCTGAGGAGAGACATCCATATAATCAATGTCCGAGGGGGCCTTCGATGTAAATTCGTTCTGATGACGAACTGCCACCATATCATCAGCGAAGTCATTATCGGTAGTTATCTCTGCCGAAGCCTGTGCAATAATAAATTGCGATTCATTAATGGCAGACAAATACTCAATATCTTTTGTTACCTTCCCATCCACGACTTTGCGATAAGGCGTCTCAATGAAGCCGTAGTGGTTGGTTCTGGCATAAGTTGCGAGAGAATTTATCAACCCGATATTTGGCCCTTCGGGAGTCTCAATCGGACAAACTCTTCCGTAGTGAGTTGGGTGTACATCACGAACCTCAAATCCAGCGCGCTCGCGCGTCAAACCACCAGGCCCCAGCGCTGAAACACGTCGCTTGTGAGTCACTTCTGACAATGGATTATTTTGATCCATAAATTGTGACAGCTGGCTGGATCCAAAAAATTCTTTCATTGCCGCGGCAACGGGTTTTGCATTAACCAAATCCTGTGGCATCAATCCTTCGGATTCAGCCACACCAAGCCGCTCTTTGACTGCACGCTCAACACGCACTAGGCCGACACGGAACTGATTCTCTGCCATTTCACCCACAGAGCGAATACGACGGTTACCCAAGTGATCAATATCATCAACCGATCCCTTACCATTGCGAATCGTGATTAACTTAGTCATCACATCAGCAATATCGGAGGCATCACCGTACTGCTTTGTAAACTCTTCAGCTTCATCGGTTTTTAACATAGAAAAGTAACGAGCATCGTAAAGAATTCCAGCACCCTGCTCTTCAGCTCGATCTAAGCGCCTGTTGAACTTCATACGCCCAACAGATGATAAATCATAGCGCTCTAAGTTGAAGAATAGGTTGAAGAACAAGTTTTCGGCAGACTCTTTGGTGGGCGGCTCTCCAGGGCGCATCATGCGGTAAATCTCTACCAAAGCTTCCATCTGGGTTCGCGATGGATCAGCACGCAGCGTATCTGAAATAAACGGACCGCAATCCAAATCATTGGTGTATAGCGTTTCTATATCTGAGATGCCCGATTCCAGGATTACAGCAAGATTTTCTTCCGTAATTTCTGTATTACATTCAAGCAGCAATTCTCCAGTCTTCGGATCAGCAATATCCTTCGCTAGAGCGCGACCCATCAGATACTCCTGGGGCACTTCTAGTGTTTCAACCTTGCTCTTCTCTAACTCTCTAATGTGCCTTGCAGTGATTCGACGACCCTTCTCGACAACAACTGCACCCTTCTTGCCCTTGATGTCAAAGGCCGCTATCTCACCGCGCAACCGCTCTGGATCGAGGTCCAAAGAAAACACATCTTTCTTAAAATGGAACACACTCGTATCGAAGAAACGCTCAAGAATCTCTTCCGAATTGTACCCAAGAGCGCGCAAAAGGATGGTCGCTGGCAATTTTCGGCGACGGTCAATTCGAACATAAAGCAAGTCTTTCGGATCAAACTCAAAGTCTAACCATGAACCGCGGTAGGGGATGACGCGCGCAGTGTAGAGCAACTTGCCAGACGAGTGTGTCTTGCCTTTATCATGATCAAAAATAACACCGGGTGACCGATGTAATTGAGACACAATAACGCGCTCGGTACCATTAATAATAAAGGTACCATTGTCAGTCATAAGAGGAATTTCGCCGAGATATACTTCCTGCTCTCTAATATCCTTGATCGCTTTGTTAGTGGACTCTTTATCGTAGATCACCAACCGCACCCGCACCCGCAGGGGCACAGAAAAGGTCACGCCACGCAACTTGCACTCTTCTTCATCAAACGCCCCTTTGCCCATCACATAATCAACATATTCAAGGGCAGCATGGCCAGAGTAGCCAACGATAGGGAAAATAGACTTTAATGCAGCATGCAAACCAGTGTCAGAGCGATCCTCAATCGACACTCCTTTTTGCGTAAACTTTTTGTAGGAATCAAGTTGAATCGCCAGCAAATAAGGCAGATCCATGGTATTCGGCAATTTACCAAAATTCTTGCGGATACGTTTCTTCTCAGTGAAGGAGTAAGCCATTTGTATTCCTCGGTATTAACGGTGTTAGGGCTGTTCAATCTCGAGTTGCAACTCAAGTTCGTAATGCTTGCAAATTCCCTTATTTACAAGCAAGAAAGGGCCGAAGAGAAATTCTCTTCGACCCAACCTGAATCATCAGGCCGTTGGCACACAGAGTTACTTGAGCTCTGCAGTAGCGCCAGCTTCTTCCAACTGCTTAACAGCAGCTTCTGCATCATCTTTCGCAGCCGCTTCCTTGATTGTAGACGGAGCGCCGTCAACCAGTTCTTTGGCTTCTTTCAAGCCAAGGCCTGTAATCGCGCGAACAGCCTTAATAACATTAACTTTCTTCTCACCAATAGAACTTAAGACAACGTCAAACTCAGTTTTCTCCTCTGCAGCGGCAGCATCACCACCACCGGCAGCAGGTGCTGCAGCAACAGCAACTGCTGCTTGCGCGGAAACACCAAACTTTTCTTCCATTGCGCTAACTAGCTCAACTACATCCATTACGCTCATTTCAGCGATTGCGTTCAAAATATCTTCATTCGAAAGGGCCATGATGGGCCTCCTATGTTTAACTATTTACAAGACTGCGCTTAAGCGGCCTCTTCTTTTTGAGTTTTAACTGCTGCTACAACACGAGTCGCCTTAGTCGGTATCTCATTGAGAGTACGAACCAACTTGGTGACCGGTGCCAAAGTAACGTTTGCCAGCATTCCCAACGCTTGTTCAAGCGTGGGCAAGTTAGCCAGCACATCAATTTGCTCTTTCGCCAGAAGCTGCCCACTAACTGACAGCGCTTTTACATCAAAAGACTCATTAGCTTTTGCAAAGTCTTTGAACAAGCGCGCACCAGCGCCAGGATCTTCCATAGAAAAGGCAAACAATGACGGACCCACCAAAACCTCTTCTACGCAAGCGTAGTCAGTTTCAGCGAATGCTCTTTTTGCCAACGTGTTGCGGACCACGCGCAACTGCACGTTTTCCGCTCTCGCTTTGGCTCTAAGGGCATTCATATTGGATACGTCAACACCACGAGCGTCAGCGATAACCAGTGAGAGTGACTGGCCAGCTGTCTCGTTTACTTCCGCAACAATTGCTTTTTTATCATCGAGATTTAATGGCACGATAAATATCCTCGATTTACCTTAGTTTCAGCCGATAATTTCATCGACCACTCAGGTGAAAGTTCACCGACACCAAAGTGCCAGTTCGGGTTCACCGCCTGCGTAGGTGACCGTCGGAAAAACCTAAACGCTCATTAAACCCTCTCGGGAACCTACGGTCTTTAACGGCCCGAGCATATGATCCATGCTCAGACCCCAAAGTCCTTTATCAGTACGTCAGCGACGCCTGATCAATTTGTAAGCCAGGGCCCATTGTCGAGGACACTGTTACTTTTTTCACATAGATGCCTTTTGCAGATGCGGGCTTGGCCTTGGCCAAATCAGCCATTAAAGCCTCGAGGTTCTGCTTCAGATCACTGGCATCAAAACTCACCACACCAATGCCACCATGGACAATACCATTTTTGTCAGCGCGAAAACGAACCTGACCGGCCTTCGCGTTGGCAACTGCCGTAGCCACATCCGGTGTCACTGTGCCAGATTTAGGGTTCGGCATAAGACCACGAGGACCCAGCACTTTACCCAACATACCCACAACTCGCATTGCGTCAGGGCTGGCTATAACGACGTCGAAATCCATATTGCCAGCCTTAATATCAGCGGCCAGTTCATCCATCCCAACCAACTCAGCGCCAGCAGCTTTAGCCGCTTCAGCTGCATCACCTTGAGCGAACACACAAACTTTTACCGACTTGCCCGAACCTTTAGGAAGCGTCGTTGCTCCACGGACAATTTGATCAGATTTTCGTGGATCGATACCCAGATTAACAGCGACATCTACTGTCTCAGGAAACTTTACAGTGGATAGGTCTTTCAAAAGGTTCAATGCTTCGTCTACCGAGTACAACTTGCCAAGCTCTACTTTCTCATTAATCGCACGACGACGTTTGCTTAATTTGGCCATTTACACGCCCTCCGTTTCAATGCCCATTGATCGGGCTGACCCGGCAATGGTGCGAACAGCGGCATCGAGGTCAGCCGCAGTTAAATCAGGTTCTTTCGCTTTTACGATATCTTCTAACTGCTCGCGAGTAACTTTGCCCACTTTCTCAGTATTGGGCCGACCGCTGCCACTTTTGAGCCCTGCTGCTTTCTTCAGCAGATAGGACGCCGGCGGCGTCTTCATTTCAAATGTGAAACTACGATCAGCATAGACCGTAATAACAACAGGGACCGGCGCTCCGGGCTCTACGCTTTGCGTCTGCGCATTAAAGCCCTTACAGAATTCCATAATGTTGACACCGTGCTGACCCAAAGCGGGTCCAACTGGCGGACTTGGATTGGCCTGACCGGCAGGCACTTGCAGCTTGATATAAGCCGTTACTTTCTTAGCCATACTCTTTCTCCTAATATGGGTGCTAACGCCTCAAACATCCGCAATGATCTGCGAATGCCGTCTCTGGCTCCCCGATAAAAACGCGGGATTGCGCTTTTATCGCAAAAAAACCTTTACTACGCTTTTTCCACCTGAGTAAAATCTAGCTCGACGGGTGTTGAACGACCAAAAATCGAAACTGCGACACGCAACTTGCTCTTGTCGTAATTGACCTCTTCCACGCTTCCGTTAAAGTCATTGAAAGGACCATCAACCACACGAACCATCTCGCCGGGCTCAAACATCGTTTTCGGACGCGGCGTTTCCTCAGAGTCATGAACACGCTGCAGGATCAAATCGGCTTCTTTATCGGTAATCGGCGCCGGCTTATCCGCCTTGCCACCGATGAATCCCATTACCCTAGGTGTTTCCTTGACAAGATGCCAAGTATCGTCGTCAAGTTCCATGTTGACCAGAACATAACCTGGGAAAAACATACGCTCACTGGTTCGCTTCTGACCACTCTTCATCTCAACCACTTCTTCAGTAGGAACCAAAATCTCGCCAAAACGATCCTGCAGATTGTGCAACTGAACCCGATCTTGAATCGCAAGCGCTACTTTCTTCTCATACCCTGAATAAGCATGCACCACATACCAACGCATTGTCATGCTCTTCTCCTAACCCATTACCAATGAGGCGATCCAGCTGAAAAGAGAATCAATTCCCCACAGCATTAATGCCATTAACAAGATGACCGCTAAAACAATTAATGTCGTTTGATTCCGCTCTTGCCTGGTTGGCCAAACAACTTTTCTCCACTCTGTACGCGCACCAAGAGCTAGCTCAATTGTTGCAGCACCTTTGGCTGTCTGGGCCGCTACCAGCGAACAGACAGAGAGCACGGCTACAAAGCCAATAACACGGTAAAGAACCGACTCCGCCGAATAATACCAATTGGCATAGATGGCCCCACCCAACAACGTAACTACGACCAACCACTTCAGCCAGTCGAGTCGATATTGCTTGTCTTCTGCTACAACACTCATTTGTTTAACCGTTTTGAGAGTTTAAGATGGCAGGCCAGGAGGGACTCGAACCCCCAACAGCCGGTTTTGGAGACCGGTGCTCTACCAATTGAACTACTGGCCTACAAATACTTATTTACATTCCCTTTCTGACAGCTAAGCCGAGACATCATTAAATGCCTCGGCCTGCTAGGAAACTGCCCTTTAAAACTTATTCGATAATTTTTGCAACGACACCTGCACCGACGGTGCGGCCTCCCTCACGAATAGCAAAACGCAGCCCGTCTTCCATCGCAATTGGATGTATCAACTCAACGGTCATCTGCACATTATC
>Ga0206687_1407151_pt1 | contig 13711 bp, 5 predicted proteins | sample M130m12015metaT_FD_156016 | JGI IMG/M metagenome (GOLD analysis project Ga0206687, IMG submission 156016) | Metatranscriptome of ammonia-oxidizing marine archaeal communities from Monterey Bay, California, United States - M1 30m 12015... | ecosystem: Environmental > Aquatic > Marine > Intertidal...
CGCCCTGACTACCGTCTACTTGTGAAGTTCTGTGAGCGCTATCAAGGATAGCCGTTCTGTTGTTGCCAAACCAGTTTTGATGTTCTGCATTGTACCATGAGTGATGAGGACCACCCGTCGCGACACCATCAGTCCAATTAAACCCACTATGCTGCACCTCAACAAAAGCTGGGACATCATAACCGGGTATAGCGTCTGCATCGTAGCTCGTTCCACCATAGGTCTGATCCCAAAGATCTAAGGCGTCTTGATTTAAAACCCAATTTCCATTTACAAGCGCACCACCTCCAGCTATAATTTGCGCTGTGGTTAAATTTTCAACAACACCAGTTGTTAACGGGTCATCATAATATGTAGTAAACGTCCCAGGGTTACCAGCCACAGCGGCTACAGCGGTTACAGCTTGTACGAAATCCGTGTGTGGAGCCACAACTCCAAAACCTTTTTTTATAAACATTTTTTTCACCTCCCAAAGCGGGTTTCTTAAAGAATAGTTATTTGAAGGGTTTACCACGTAACCACTCGATGCGGCGGGTTTGCCATTACTTATTCTTATTCTAAGATCGTTTATAACTTTAACTTCCTCAATACCGTCACCACTACCTATGTAATTACCGTTGATGTCCTGTTGGTTTGGATCTCTAAACTTAAAACTTGCGCCAACAACAATTTGTACCGACCCAGCATCACTGCTATCAAGACCACTTAAGCTGCTTATAAGATCAGTACTTGGAAACGTGACTGTTGAATTGCTTTGCGTACCCCATTTTACACACTTCTTTATACTACCATCTGTAACATACGAGAGGTCGTTTTGACTTGCTTGATCGTAAAAATCTCCACCCATGTCACTTGGTGTGGTTTGTTGCCATTGATAATCATCCTGAGTTGCTTGATTAGACTGCAGGTGACCTAGGAAAGACATGTTCAAACCATGTAGCTTGTCATTGGGAACAATCGAGTTCCCATCCCACAATTCTATTTTTGGTTCAATGTAGTTGTAACCATAAAATCTATCATTACCAGTTGTTCCATCTAAAGTAACATAACATTGAATCCTGAGTTGTATGTGTATTTCATCACCATTATAAAACCGAGCGTGCGCTTCTGTGGAAGACCCAACCATCGTGGCATTCCAATAATCATCATTTACGCCGCCACCAGGTGGATAGTTTGCAGCGTTTCCAATATCCTTAAACTCAACATAAGAATTACTAGGGTTTGGTCTGTCAAAAAGAACAGCACCGTCCGAACCAGGATTACCTGGCGTAGTTCTAGTAATGGCTTCAGATATTTTAGAAAAACCAATAGCAGTATTACCCGAGTAAAAAGGATACGAACCTACAAGTTTTTCTACACTAGGATCGTAATAAGTAGGCCAACCAGACGTTGGAAAATCAGGGCCAGGATTGCTCTCGTTAATACCTACACCATCAACAACTCTTTTAATAATACTATAAACTTGTGGATCCGCAAGAGTTGTCGCGGTTGGACCAAACAAATTATAACTTATTTCATTAAACCTCGGGTCATACCACCAGCCATCATCACTACCTGGAGTCGTCTCGTAGACAGCTTGAGCAAAATCAACTCCAGTTACACCAGTTACAGCGGTTACAGCTTCAACATAACCAACATTATCAGAACCTTCATCTACTAACACCTCAGTCGCTATGTTAGCCGTTGGTTGTGGAGTAGAACCAACCATGGCTGCTTGGAAGTGGCCAAGAGGTATTGCTGGGTGGTTTACAACCTTTACAGTGTGCTTAAACATTTGATCTACAGCATCGTAAGAAGAGTTGATTGAACTATTAAAATTATAATTCGAACTTGTTAAAATATTAGATGACCCATCAGGATTTTCCCAAGTGTGTCTGTAGCTACTACCTGATATAGGGGCTCCACCAGCAACAGAACTTAAAACCGAAGCATCTATTTTTTCACTCTCAGCACCTAACCTAAAAAATGTGTTAAATATTATATTTTCAGTATAAGTATTGGCTAGTGTTATATTATAGTTTTCTTTATAACTATCGTAAGTACCGATTAAAGAAGTGTGTTTAGATAAATTATCTCTAAACCAATCGTGCATACCAGCCTTAGATATAGGTGTTAAGCCATCTTTAGATAATCTAAGTACAGCTCCTCTTTGTTTGTCTGTGAAATAAGCTCTATAAGCTTCCGCAGCAAATGATTCTGGGTTTTTAGATATACCATATTCGCCTTGAAATGGCACGGCTTGACCTAATACGTTTTGATTAGACGTTAACTGAGCGTTGCCATCAGCATTAAATACCGCGTCTTTGTTTGCTAATACTTTTAATACCTTGTCCTCGCAGAAAGCAATTAAATCAGTGTCTCTACTAAATAATTTTTGTATACTACCATATGTAGGGTTTAAATCTTTGGTAATTTTCTCAGCCATTATAAACTGATTTAAATCGTTTATACCAGAGTTAGAGTTGTATAGCCCAGAGTATATTATACCATGCTTACGATGTTCCTCTTCATACGTTTGTTGAGTTGTTGTAGATGCTTTAACGCCATTTGCAATAAACATATTGTTAAAGCCGTCTTGTATTCTATTTGACTCCAAACCGTTTCCAAAAGAAAAGCAGTTGTACCAAGCCAATCCAACTTGTATTTTTGCGCCTACATTTTGCTTGAAAACAAAGTGCGTTTTATAACCAACTGTAGTAGTGGTTAATTGTTGTAGCCCAGCGTTAGCGACAGTGTAGCTACCGTCTCTTCTAATGAATTTAAATTTAACATCAGAGTAATCAACCTCATCACCGTCGGCACCCCTATCAAAACCTGGTTCTAAAATAGCCGTATTACCGTTCCACTCTACTAAACGAACTTCACCATAACTTTGGTTAGCAGGTGGATTGACCATCTCTACTAAGCAACCTTTTGGAGCAAACAACTCATTTGTATGTCTATTTATTCTAACAGGTATATTGTTACTAGCCTCGTAGTATATATCTAAATCAACATCTTGTTTTTTAGGACTCAACTCCCATATAGCTGGAAATTTACTTAGATCTTTTAATACAATGTCTTGTACTGGGTCTAAAAACTCTATGTGAGTGTAATTGTCGTGATCTAAATCAGCAGACATGGCATCAGCGTCATTTGCGTTGGAGAATAATGGATTACCCATAACAGAACCACTTTCTGGACCCCATGTTGCTGGGTTTTTATCTAGCTCTATTACATAACAAATTCTTCTATTGTGAGCAGCTCCAAAATCTACGATTTTCTTTTTAAAATTTTCTTGTTGATCGTTTCCGTAAGCCGAGGCCAAAGTATCAGTCATAGATATAGTGTGACTTCCGTCTGCTTTAACATTATTTAACCAAATCAAAGCCATATCTTCAACGCTATTATAAGCATCATGTGCCGCACTCGGGTCATCCCAAACGTACCCACCGTTTGTACTGAAATATTGATTATGAGGAGTTCTCCAAGAAGTATGGTTGTAAAGTTTTTTTGTGTGAACTTTCTTAATAGTGTAAACCGCGTCATCAAGCTCAGGACTCGTACCCGCCACGCCTGGTTTTTTATGGTTAAATCTAAACCTTGATCCCGCATGTAGGTTCCTAATGAAATCACGTATTCTATTTGTTGGATCGTTTTCGGAATTAAAGGTAGGATCCCATTGTCTCTCGTGTAACTCTCTATAATCTAAATCATAACCAAAACCAGAACCAGGCCCAGGCGGTGTGCTATACACTTGGTGATCGTTATCTTCTCCATCAGCATAGTTTCCTTCCATAGCTAAGTGAAAATGCTTGTTAGCATTATCAAGATCATAACCAAACTTTTGACCTCTAGATGTTCCCGTAAAAACACCACCACCCCATATGCCCTGGAGATTATCCATCCAAGTATCTTTACCATACAGAGTTGGTTCATCAAGATGCCAAGTGTTATCGTGCAAGTCTTTACCCGGCGCAAAGAAAGACAAGTGCATAAAGTGTTTTTCAGTTTCATCACCAGTACTAGAGTACGTTCTAGTATCTTCACCATTACCAAATTCAGTACCACTCATACCGCTCATCCATCTTCTAGGCCCAGTGGTATGATACTCGTTTGTTGTTACCATGCCTTCCAAGCCGTTAATATGATTTTCGCCAATAGTATTGTTGTGATGAACTCCACTACTATTTGTCGATGTCCATCTGCTAACATTTTGTGTTACACCAACCCAACCATCTATTTGTAGCCCAATATTTTCCTCGTTAACATCATCGTAAACTAACCAGTTTTCATGATTATCAAAAAGATTAGATGTTGATACAACACTAGCGGGATTATCTTCGGTAAAATAATTACCCTCACTACCATCAACTTCAATTTCATTCTCGCTGACCTCTGTAAACCATTTTTTTAATGGTGGGTAACCCCAAGCTGATTTAGCCGGCCATTTGTATTGATGTCCAGGGTCGTAGTCTCTACTACCAGACCAAGTTATACAGTTGTATTTCGCGTAATCACTTTCATCACTCTGTCCAGACGCCATGTGCATAGAATCTACAAACCATCTTGGCTTACCATCTAACTCACCTAAGATATTTTCCCACATTTCATGCCAGTCAGTTAACCTAGCGGTTCCACCTAAAGCATTTTGATTGTTGTTCCAGACATATTGAATACTGTTGCTGTTAGCTCCTGCCGTCATACTCCCATGATGATACGTTGTATCTCCAGAGTAATTTGTTAAACCATAAGGGTTACCACTTTGAAATATAAATGGGGAATGGTTATGGTTTTGTGTATCGCCGTTGTGATCATCCTTCCAATACCAAACACCTTGATCAGCTTTTACTTCAAATTTATCTAAATTCGTTAACTCATTACCAGTTTCTACTATACTTGTTATATGGTTTTTTGATATTTTAACAAAAAATTGTCCTGAGAAATTTTCATCATCTTTTGCTACTTTTTTCTCTACTTGAAAAACCAAATCTTGATGAACGTGAGTTTCAGTTTGAGAGTCTATTGCGGTACCATCAACGTGAGCTACGTTAGCATCTTTTTCAGTTATATCTCTATTTAGTTTCAACACATACCCACCAGTACCCTTCCAACCACCAGAAACATGATACTTTGAAGAAGACGCTCCAACATCTCTAAACCAAGATACGTAAAGGTTTTCGGGCATTTTAGCATCGGTATTTACACCAGCAGCAGACGAACCTTCAATTAACTCGGATCTATATCCACCGCCGTTATTCCAAGAAGTAATATCAATGATAATAGTATCTTGATTGAATTTATCCGGTCTTTGGCTTGCGTGAGAAAAAAGCCTGTCGTATGAAGTCGCAGTGTGATCGGTCATTCTATTATCAGAAGCATTTTCCCAAGTGCCTAAATTAACTAACTCATATTTTATAGCGTCAGGAGCTTCATCTTGAATATCAATAACAGTAAACTTGTTTTCAAAACTAATCTGTTCTTCTCCAACTCCAATTTTCTTTTTTAAGATTATAGAGTCTTCTTCTGATATTTTGTTTCTATCAGATGATGGAAACGACATCCACAAATGCCCCTCTGAATTATCTAACTCATAAGTACTTTTACCCGTCCAAGCGCGTTCCATAGCTAGGTTGTAATATTCTCCACTATTTTCTTTTACAAAGAACTTTATTGAATCAACCCAATCTGGAAAATTACCTTCAACACTAGCAATCATTTGGTTTGATTTACTAGCATTTTTTGTGCCATCATTTTCTGCCCAAGGAATATTAACAGCCCCACTGTTTGATGTGAAAACAGGTGTTTCTCTACCAAACTCATCGCAGTATATAACTCCTAATTGATAATTTCTTTGAGATTTTATTGATGGTAATCCTTTAGTGTCAAAACTCCCAATGGTTTTCTTTCTGTCAGTGTAATCTACAAAAACTTTTGGCTTAGATCCTATGGTGTAGTTTTGCAAATAGTTACCATAAATAATCCTACTACCACTAACCTCTTGTGCTAAAGCTTTTCTAGGAACATTATCCCAAGGACGAAGCAATTGATTTGCTGGTAAAGCGGCATAAATATTTTCATTTTTAACGGTATACCTACCAGAGTTGTAACCTCCATCAGCGGCCGGCATCCAAGCCTTAGCGCCAGAAATGTTTTCATCATATCTACTTATACCACCCACAAAGCTTTGTCCATATTCATTGTTAAAAGCAGACGCGTGCCACTCAAAATCAGTGTGTTTAACCGTGCCTATAGAATATACAACGGGTGAGTCTTCTTTTTTATATAATAAATCCACCTCCACAACATCTTCCGGTGTGTTTATAGTTATAAAATCCATTAAATCTACAGAGTGAATAGCGTTAACCATCGCTTTGTTTTTAGGATCTTTTATATCATATATATCATCTTTGCTATGTAAGACACTACCATCAACGGATTTGTCGGTGTTTTGAGTGTATTGAGGATTAAATACTGGTTCTGTAAAAGGTGCAAACGCAGAGAACTCTCCGTCCGCATATTTATATCTGTAAGAAAATCTAGGGAACTGTTCTTCAAATAAATTTGGTTTTTTATTTGTTGTTTTTGTTTGTTCTTTGTAATTTATTTTTACAGAAGGAGCTTTTAAAGGTTTAGGCTTTATAACTGTTATGTGTTTTTCTTCTATATCTAGCTTTGTGTTTTCAGCAAAAATAACGTCACCAATTTTAATATCTTTCTCAAGAGTATTATCATTGGTCCTAAGCTGTAAGCCATATTTATTGTCAAACGCTCTCATCATCTTACCACCCAAAAGCTCACCGTCTCTATAATGTCTCGCCTTGAACTTATACCCTGTATAATGATCAGGGTTTAAGTTACCGGTACTTGAGACACCGTTATCCCAAGAGTTAGAGGTTGAGTTGTCATTGGCCACTGAACCCACCCAGTTAATATTTGCATCTTTGATATTACCGTAATCGTCCACAAAATCGTTAAAATCTACGCCAACCGCAGCTGCCAATCTTCTTCTTTCGTAAGTCAAGTATTTACCAACTTTAGCCATTTTTTCCAAAGGCAAAAGTGGTGGATGCTCGTTTTCGTTTGAAGTACTAAACGTGTACTCTGCGGCTATACCAGTAAAACTGTTATTACCAAAACTTAATTGCGTGTGGGTGTTTATGTTTACAGTTCCCTCTTTGCATCTTTTTATATTTATTTTTTTTGGTTCGCCCATATTGTCTGACCAAAATAATAAACCATCAATAATATTTATACCCGTTATTGTATTTCCAAAAAACTTTAAAACAGCTTTTTGAGTACCCGCTTTTTTATCTACCAATACAGGAGAGGTTATGTCGTGGTCAACGTCATATTCTAATATTACGTCTTTATCGTACTTAGATATAAACCAATATAGTTTGTTGTTTTTTTCATCAGCAATGCTACCTACACACTTAAAATCTGATCCAACTAAAGTATCCACTCTTTTGTTTCCAAGAACGTTTTGAACAGTACCAACATCAGATCCTTCAGACGTAGAGACCTCAACATTCAACGCGTGTCGATATTGTCCATTTGGTACTAGTCTTTCGTCAAGATCCTTATTCATTTTACCCCCGGTAAAATTGTGTCTAACTTCTGGCATACTTATTAATGTTTTATTTGTTTCGACTTACCTCTTAGAACTTGAGTAAGCTCTTCTAACTTGATACTAGATAATCTTAACTTTGCTTGTCTGACCGCTGCAAATTTTTCTTTTTTAAACCTAGGTACTAACTGTTGACCATAGGAGGATGTAGATATTATAGCGTGAGCTATCCACTTATACATAGCTTCTTCGGCAAATTTATGAACTTGCATTTCAGAATCTGTACCAAGACTATCACTTATATAATCTAAGATCACAGTTTTTCCGGAAATATTAGAGCTAAAATGTATTCTTCCTAATCTAGGATCTATATAAAAAGAGCCGTTCGCTTGGGCGTGTTGTGGGTCTAACCCATATCTTTCCCCGTGAGTTGGCCAATAAGTATCATCTTGATAGTCGTCTTGATTTTCTGATGGAGTTCCTGCTTTATAACTATTCCAAGTGGAAGAGTTTCCATCTGTATTAGTATGAGTTAAAGTAGGTGTTTGACCTGGTACTATTATAGATATAAAATCTACTGTGTTTTTTTGGTGCGTGTTATTAGCGGATGAGGTTGGCGCTATTGCTGTTGTGCCACCTTCTACACCAGCTGTAAAAGCTGTTACAGCATCACTTGTCCAGGGTGAAAAAGACTGTATGTACACCCAAATTTCATCAACAGCACTAACATCAATACTTTCTATTTCTTTTTGGCTAGTTGTACCATCACCCCATTCGACGTAACCTAAATCATAATTACTAACATCTTTATTTGGAGTTGGAACGCTAGAACTACCAGGAGCGGTGTTTGTTGCTGGTGACAGAGTATTAAATGAATTTACCCAACCTATATCAGGATTTGTACTTGTTACACCTACTCTTATAATACCAAAATCACAAATTAAATTACCACCAGTATCCGTCTGTTGAGCACCAGAGCTTGCAACGGCTAAAAATTCTATATTATCAACGCTAGCAACATCAACACGCTGCCAAGCGGCATAAGCCCTACTACCCATTTGACTAAAACCATTATGCCAAAGCTGACCAAATTCAAGCTCACCACCTACTATGCCAAATGTATCTTTTATTGGGTTTACATAATATTTACCTGTACCAGTAACTCTAGTGCTACCCCAAGCTTTAGATTTTCCTGGATCAGAAAAACTCCAACTTCCACTTAAAGTGTTAGAAAATTCTGGGTTTAAAACTCTATTTGTTTCTTCTCCAAAAAAGTAAGACCCATCATCATTTTGTTTTATTTCAAAAGGGTTTGACGTAGAGTTAGTTGGGTATAGAGGATGTTTAATACCAGCTGAGTCTGCCCAAGATAATCTTGTGTAATTTACATAATCGTGAGGAAGTGGCATAACTAAAGTTGGTGGTAAATCTATTTGTTGAGATTTAACCGATTTAAATGTGTCAAAAGACAACTCTTGTAAAGCTCTTTGAGCGTGGAATGCTACATCCAACTTACTTACTTTAGGAATTATTTTATTTTCACCAACGTAAGCTACTATAAATTGCTCTATAACGTTTTGTAGAGATGTAAATTGATAATTACCATAGTCATTGCCTTGGTAATACCCTCTATTTGTAGTTCCGTCTAATAATCCCATTTATTTATTGTTTTTCTTGTTGTATTTTTTTAACTTCTTCTTGAGAGGCCATTTGAACTAAAGCTGGGTCTTTAATGTTTATTCCAGCTAATTGTAATATTTTTGTTACGAGTAATGTTTCCTCGGATTCGTGTAGTTCAAAATTCATAAACCCAGGGACTAAGTCGTCAAACATAGCAGACTCGCCAACTATAACATAAGTCCAGTTTGGTGATTTGGGTTTTTTTATGTAACTAATTGCCACTTGCCCACCGCTCGTGAGTTGGTCTGTAAACTTTCCAAAAATTTTTAACCTATTTCTACCATAAATCCCAGAACCTCCTTTGGACAAACTATACATAGCAGCTAAACCTGTATTTTCTGCATTTTTTATAAGAGGTGATCTTCCATATGAAGATCTAACCTCCTTGTGTGTTATTTTTTCTGCCACCACCTCGTGCCCGGACCACTTCGCTACCACTGTTGTTAGTTTATAAAGATCAGGCGTATCCGCGTCAAGATTTATGTCACCGTGTGTGTTAACTACATTAACTGGGTAGTCATAAACCTCAAACCTTGCTATTTTTTCTTCAATAAGAGCCGCGATGTCAGCATAATCATTACCAGGACGCCTCTTAACTTGGTCTAAGTCATAGAAGTATTGTCTAAAAATATCTTTCTGAGCATGGTCAGCAAACAAATTAAACTCTTGAGGAGTTATATAACCTCTTTGCTCTTTGTTAGCTATTGCTAAAACTTTTTGATACACCGCGTCTACACTTACCATAATTTCTTTTTTGTTTGTATTTGCAATCGCCCCGTAGAGCGACTGCATCTACAGTTAGATTAATTTAATCTTTTTTCAATATTGGAGTAAATCTCCATTCCTTCATCAGTTTTAAACCAAGCGGCTAAAGCTGAGTAAGGGTGTTCGTCAAACGGAACGTTCATTAGTTTTCTGTTGTTAGAGCCCCATGAAAAAGTTCTTTGATCTGATGATAAATTAAGTATTTTTTCTTCAACAGCTCTAATACCAAAATTTCTAAGGACAACGTTTTCATCGCTAACCAACTCTAAGAACAAACCTGGATTTGACTTAGCAAATATAAGTAAATCTCGCTTAAGCTCCTTAGAACTCATGCCTGATACCTTAGAACCAATTTCTGTACGCATAACAGCTTCAGCCATGTCAATATCAAGACCTCTAGCGGCAATTAAAGCGTCTACCTCTATGTTGATGTCATCTAGTTGACTTTTTGCTATTTGCTGTGGTTTGTGTTCGTAAAAAATATTGTTTCTATGCGGGTGGTATAAAGACAATAGTTTTTGTAAAACTGTTTTTTCTCTATTAACATATAAAGCACCATCTCTAAATACAATATGCTCTAACCTTTGATCACCATTCATTTCATCTACAAAGCAAGTTTTTTGATTTTGACAATATTTTAACTCTCTTTCAAATCCTTTTTCTTCGTCAAAAAAATATATGTTTGATGATCTTATTGACCTACTAACAGGTTTTTTATTACCTTTTAAGTAGTACACCCTGTTTTTTATTTCCCAAGTTTCTTTTTTTGGTTTTGGAATATTTGCAACTGGTGCTTTAACTTTTGGTTGATCTACAACCTTTGGTGTTTGTACTGCAACTTCTTCGAAGTCTTTTTCTATTAAAGGTTCTACAACCTTTTGTGTTTTTTGTTTTTTTGCCATAATATAATATATAATAAAATTAATAAAAATAAAAGGCCGAGGCCGAAGCCCCGGTCTTTAATATAATAAATGCTTATTTCATTAACATGAAATTGTTAGCACCTTGTACAACTAAACATCTTTCAGAAAGCATGTGGATTTGCATTGCGTCAAGTGCGGATGTAGCAGCACCAACAGAACCAGTAACCCAAGTTTTCATTTTTCTGTCATCAGTTTGAGAAGCTCTGTAACGAACATGTAAGAAAGGTCTTTTAAGATTTTTTCCTAATTGTTGGTCATAAACAGTTGAAGTACCAGCTGGTATAACAACACCTCTGATAGCGCTAGCGCCAGCAACAGCATTAATACCACCTCTAGTAGCAAAGTCATTTAAGTATCTAAAGTCAGACTTGTAGAAGTCATAAGAACCTCTTCTGAAACCAGAGAAACCTAAGTTAAGTGCCATATCTTCAGAGTTGTCAAATACTCCGTAAGAAGTACCACCAGCTCCGTAAGAATTCATAGAAGCTAACATGTCATCCATCGCTAGCGAAGTAGCTCTGTTTACAAACATCATGTTTTCTTCAATAGCACCTTGCTTGTCAAACTCAGCTAAGATAGCATCAAATTCAGCTAAATCAGTTGCAGCGTTAACACCAGTAACACCAGAAGTTAAATTACCTCTATCTTCGATAGCCGCAAATAAACCTTCAGTACCAACTGGATCGCCATTAGTTCCACCAACCATTAAGTCAACATCAGTAGACCCAGAACCTTTAACGCCCTCAATCATTGACATCTCTAAGTAATCGTTAAATCTTGCTCTTGTGTCAGCTTCAGCTTTTAAGTACCATAAGTATCCAGAAGCACCTTCTTCACTAGTAATCTCTACCCAACCAATTCTAGAAGCATCAGAACCTGATACTTCGTAGTAATCTTTTAAGATAATTGGCTTGTTAGTAAATGTTTTGAACTTAGGCTCGTTAGCACCTCTTGAATCAGTAGCCGTTCCATAAGTACCGTCAGTATCGTAACCAGCGCTAGTCATATAAGATCTACCTTTTCCAAACTCAGAACCATAAACTAGTATAGTACAATTGTTAGTACCATCAGCTATAACAGAATCAGCAGCATCGTAAGGAGCTACTTCAATGTTTGTGCCACTAACTTGTGTTACAAGTCCTTTAAATGTTTGACCAGTTCCACCAGCTACAATTACAGTGTCATTTACACGAACACCGTGATTAGAACCTGGATCTTGCCCATCCATGTCTAGTAATATTTCGATTTCACACCCTGGGTTATCACCACCCATTCCTTGATCAGCATCGATCATAGAACACGTGTAAGCCAAGTGTAATCTACCTTGTTCAGACCATACAACTTGATCAGCTGTCATGCTCTCTTCAGCTCCTACTTGAGCAAGAAATCCTGAAATTGTTCTGTTACCGAACACTTCAGCTTCTTTCTCCATAAGATCTGGTACATATTGTTGACCCCATCCAGCATTGTCAGCTGATGAAAGGTCTAAGTAATTTGTGTTTAACGCTTGCTTTTGTGGAGCAGCAACGCTATTCAAATTATCTCCTGCAGTAATTGCCATAATTAATTTGTTTTAAATTGTTATTTGTTTTTGTTTTTAATTTTAAACTTAAAATCAGAAGTTGTATCACCTAACACCTTTACTTTTAAACCACCCGCCTCTATAGTTCCATGACTTTGTCTTGGATTCATATCAACGTTTTTGGCTTTAGCAATACTATTTTTCATAGCATCTGCTTTTCCTTGTTCGTAAAAGTGTTTCGCAACAGCGTCCGCATTCATTGCCGTGTATAAAGATTTATGATAACCCTTAGCGTCTATCAAAGTAGAATTTTTATCGACAAACTTTGCCATAAAATTATTTGAATCGCTTTGGATATTTTTGACCTCTTGAGCGTTGTTTACATTAAACCTGTATTTTTTGTCACCGACGTTATATTCAAAACCTTTGAACTTGTCGTTGAAAACGCTATTTGTTTTCTGTGTAAAAATATCAGAGTTTGTTTTAACTGTTTTTTGAGTTGCTTCTGACTCCTTGTTGTACCTATTAAAGAAATCAATTGCTTTTTGTTGCTCGCTTGTAAGCTTGCTTCCAGCTTTGATCTCGTCATAGTATTTAGACTTTTGCCCGTCTAGGTGGCTTTTAGCGCTGGCAACTTGCTCTTTAAGCGCTAATTTCTTTCTACGTATATCTCTATCGTCGTCTACATCTTCGTCGTAAGAGAACGTGTCTTCCATAAGGAAGTTAATTTCTTCGTTATCTAAATGAGGTTTTGTTTGCTTGTAATATTCACGTAATAGATTTTGATCATCTAATTTTGAATAATCTTGGTTAAGCTTAACATAGTCACTTAAATCTCCTCCAGTTTCCTCCATAAAGTCCATTAACTTTTGGATATTTTCTGGTAATTGTTTTCCAGTAGCTTCAGCTTCTGCTACAGCCTCTTCAACCTGCTGTTCTACTTCTTCAACTTCTTCTTCAGTAATTTCTTCTAATACTGGAGTTTCTTGTGTTTCAGCTTCTGGTTGCGCTTCTGTTTCTTCAGTAACTTCTGTTACCGATTCTGTTTCTTCAGTTTTTTCCTCTGCCACAACTTCAGTTCCTTCTTTCTCTTGTGGTGGAGCGCTTAAATCTACTTTAATAACACTGTCGTCACCAGCAGATTCAAATTTACTTTCATCGACTTGTTCAGTCGTTTCTTGGGTAGTCTCTTCGACTACTTTTTCATTTTCTTCTTCCATAATATAATATAATAATAATTAATAAATTCTAACTAGGGTCAAACGAACCTAA
>Ga0206687_1120326_pt1 | contig 13278 bp, 17 predicted proteins | sample M130m12015metaT_FD_156016 | JGI IMG/M metagenome (GOLD analysis project Ga0206687, IMG submission 156016) | Metatranscriptome of ammonia-oxidizing marine archaeal communities from Monterey Bay, California, United States - M1 30m 12015... | ecosystem: Environmental > Aquatic > Marine > Intertidal...
ATCGTAAATATGTTTATTGAATGTTTTAATATCAAATCAGATCAATCGATATTCAGAGTCATGGCGACTCCTTGTAGGATCCAGTGACTTTCGTGCCTCTTCGATTTGATATCAGCCTCGAAGACTAGACCTACACCCATTGCATTTCTTCTTGCTTGGGTCACATAGACTGGTGTCTTGATCGTACCTCTTAGCTTTAGTTTGTTGGCCTCGACTGGAATGATTTACACGAGTGGCATCTAGTCGACTAATTCTTTTGGCCTCTAGACATCGAGGCAGTCGGCTTCCATGTTCCATCTGGCTCCCTCAATGTAGAGTCCTTGGACGTATGTGCCTTGGGCCAGGCGTTTGGTAACTTCTTTTTCGTCGGTGAGTTTAGTGACTTCGGTGTACATGGCCGATTTGTCAAGAGCCCATCCCTTAGCTCTACATGTCGTCTGGATCAGACCTGTCAGATATGACTCTGGAATGTGTAAACCTGAAAGCCAGATAACTTTTGGCTCCTCGACATCGACCCAGTTTCTGTACTGCTTGAATCTTCTCTCAAAGTGTGCAATCCAATTGACAAGGTTCTTCTCAGTTGGTGGAGCAAGCTTTACCCACATAGGAGGCAGGAAACCATTGAAGAATGAACTTCCCAAAAGATCAAGATCAGCTGACATTCCGATCTCACCATTGAGAGCTCTTTTGAGGTCGGTGATGCTACTGCCCATCTTTACAATCAGTTTGTTATATCTCTCTAGCTCCTGAAGAAGTACAGTCTGGCATGGTGTGGGTACGTCAAAGGATTTTCTGATGTTGTACTCATCGAACAATTCTGGCAATGTCTTTGTGAGAATGCCATCTGCGACTTCGTTGATAATGTCTTCCTTTGTAACTCCTCCTGCGGCACCAGCTGCTGAGGTTTGCATGTCAAGAATGTTCACCCAAAGGCTCTTTGATGCGTTCGTGTAGTAAGTAATTTCTGCATTTGAATGAAGACCGAAAACGTTTGGTACTGTGAAAAGTGGAATGGCGTCAATAAATGCCATAGTTGCTTCACTATCCTCCTCGAATGGAATGACATAGTCAGCTCCTGCTCTTGAGAAGTAGAATTTCTGATTTGAATCGAAGATGAATTCGCCCAGGTACTCAAGGAGGTAGCAGCTCATGACTCTTCTGTCGTTGTTATCCGTGACTCTTCCTCCATACATTGCTTCACCGATCAAGTATCTCAAAGTGTCCCATGGTAAGTCTTCCTCATTGTTCTCTTGGGCCTTGTTCAAATACATTGATATCAACTTCTGAGAAATTTCATAATCAGAAGCAGTGAAATCATAAGAAACGTTCCATCCGATCTTGCCGAATTTCTTCCTTTCTTGGATGACAGCGTGGAAGAAGGACAATACGTAAAGCATTGGTCGGAATTGCTGCTGGGTGCATTCATCGAAGACGTCCTAGCCCAGTCTGGAGTATGTGTTCTTGATGTTCTGACCAAGACCATCTGGAGGCTCGGTGACGACCTTGAGTGATTTCTGGAGGATACCGAGTGGGAACTTGTTGGTTGGTGCTGTGGTTAACCAGAGTCTGAATGCTTTGTCGGGTTTCTTGATTTCTTCATAAATTCTTTCAAGCGTCTTCAACCAGGATGTGAGGAGATGGCAGTTTTGCAACATGACCCAGTATCCTCTCATTGCTCCAGTTTCGATGTGGTTCTTAGCTTGTTCACCCATGCCTTGACCCAAAGCCAAGAATTTGAATTTATTTTGGCCCAAACCAATTGTTTCAACCAATTTTTGTACATCGCTCAATGGATCAGCACCTGGACTAAGAATGAAAACAATTGGTGTCTTGTTGGTGGAAGAAGCATAAATTTTCTCAAAGCTCAGGGGTGGTGACTTCACATAGTAGTCGCTCATTTTGTCAATAATGAAGTTTTTGATTGCATTGATCACTCTGTCTGGTCTGATGACTCTCATCAGTAGGAGTTGCTGGAATCTGGAGAGCGTATCAGAGTAGCCACATGGAATAGATGCTTATTCTGGGGACTCTAGATCATACCAGCTCTTCCAATCTTGGCCATTCTTGAGCAAGTTGTCCTGGAAGCCAGTCCAAACTTCTTGGAGTCCATCAAGCTTCTGAATATCCTTCCAAGCATTGTCGCCTAACCATGGATATGGCTTTTTAGCCTCAACCTCTGCAAGTGAAGTATTACCTTTCAGGAAGAAATCAAGTTCAATTCTGTTGAGTTCATCATTACCATCCATTATCATGGTGACCATCTAGAAGGAATACATGAGCTTATGTGATTCGAAAATTCCCATGCACACAAAGTCATAGGCTAATTGTGTGAGCTTGTCTTTGATATTTCTCAATCTGTTTTACAAAATATTATCCTTCCTTGACACTGCCAAGGCATTCATGAAGACGTTCATGTATGAATTTAGAGAATATTCATACATATCAGAAATATTAGCTAAACCTGTAATTGAGAAGAACAAGATGGAGCCTCTCCATGAAACTTCTTTGTAAGATTCGCAACTGTCTTCAATTTCAGCTTTTGTAACTTTACCTCTTTCTAGGGCTTCGCTGATTTCGACAGATTTGGTTTTTGCCTCATTTAATGTGTCAATGAGAGGAACATTGTCGACCAAAGGAATGTCTGACTCTTTCGACAGCTCAGAAAGCAGTGTATCCTCCAGAGCTTTCAAAGTTGCCTTGTTTTGAGAAGTCTCAACGATCAAGTTCTTCCTAGATTCTTCAAGTTCTGGCCTCTCGTATTGGACGACTTCGTTCAAAAGCTAGGCGGCTAGACCAAGCATGGTGACACTGAAGTTGATAATCATGGTTTTACCAAAAATTTCAGGTGTATAATTGGGGTTAGCAATTTTAGTGGTCAAGAACAATCTGAAATCATCGTGGTAGTCAAGTTTCTGGTCTCCAAGCATCAGAATGTTGACACCAGCTTCTTTAACGATATTCTTTTCCAAAACTGGATCAATCATTGGGTCGATTTCTTCATCGATGGCCTCAAACAGTACTGATTTTCCAAATTTGATGGCAATTTCGAGCTTTTTAATGTAGTCGCCCATGTTGAAAGTCAAGATTTCAAAGTTTTGTTTCTTCTCTCTTAGTTCTTTGGCTTTAATCCAGGAAACCGCTTGAGTCTATGGATCAATACAAAGTGGCCATCTACTAGCAAACGATGTCAAAATACCATTTTGAACTGAGAGCTCGTCACTTGGCAGACCATCTGAAGCCCATCTAGCGACAATGACTTCATTGGTGAGGAAAGTATCGAGCTGGAAGTCTTCCTTGTTTGGCAGCTCCTTCTCAACCAAATCGACTTTCCAGGTGTCTCCCATCATTTTTGCTCTCAGGATAGAATTGAAAGGTCCACAGTAACTCAAGAAGGCAGACCCAGTCAAGCAATCTCCAACCAGTTTGACTTTGTCTTCCTGTATGATCACCATGTCCGCCGTCCAACGTATCTACTCCGAACCCAGCCCCGTTATCAGCTAACTCGCTGCATTTAGTTTTCTCGTCATAGTAGCTGATCTTTCAGTCAAAATATCTAATTCATCCTGTTTAACCTTCATATCAGCATTGAGTTCAGCCAAACTCTTCTTCAGCTCTGCGAGATTGGCTTCTGTTTCAGCCAGTTCTCTTTCTCCCTTCTCTTTTTGCTTTTTCATTTCCTCAGCCTTCTTTCTCTTTGGCTCAACTTCCTTGAAAATATCATAGCAGTTTAAGGTTGCAGCGCACCATTTGTACAATGCTCCAGCAGCCACTGATTTGGAAGTCATTGCTTTTGCAACGTCGTCTGGGTCTGTCACACCAAGGTCTTTGATAAGTCTCTCCATCTTCTTCTTGCCCTTGTTGGCAGCATCAGTCTTGAGCTTATCTACCGCATAACCCTTGAGGTTATCGATCATTTTCGTGTCATTCAGCACACCATTCTTGACCGCCGTCCAGTCTGGGTTGTTGCCGACTGTCTTGGGGTACAGGAAGAAGCAGACGGTACAGATGTCCTGGATTGCTGCTGGTGGACTTGCCAAGGCTTTGATCTCGTTCAGAGAGTCTTTGGTAATGTTGGCAAGAGCTGCTTTGGCTTGCTCGAGGGCTGGGATAGCTGCTTCAAGTGCAACAGCGGCTTCTTGTTCTTCTCTTTCAATGATGACAGATTATTTGTCGAGGTATTCTTTCTTCTCTCCTGCGCCCTTTGCTTGAACGGCAGCAACTTCAGATTTTTGACTGATATCATCGATAAGAGCCTTGACGTTGACAGACATCTTGGCGATCTCAGCATTTTGAACTTCAAGCTCCCTACTCAAAATCTCAGTATCTTTCTGTGCCTTAGCCAGTGTTGTAAGACCACCTTCAAGTCTTCTGACATTGTTATCATAAAGATTTCTCTTGTCTTTCAAGAATAAAGTGTAATTCTTGATGAAATCAAGATAGTTCTTTGGTGTTGAGTAGTTGGCTCTCTTGTAGATATTCTTGAAATCTTCAGAGTACTTTTGGACTGACATGTGCACCATCACAAGATGGGACGTTACCTTTTCTCTTTCTTCATCCGTGATCTTGACTTCTCCCATGAAGTTGGAAGCCACAGCTGTCAGTGCATCTTCTGGCCACGGGAAGAACCAATCTACATTCGTATTACTGATCAATCCAGGGAAATTTCTACACCTCACTCTCAATGTGTCTCCCGCTGGTGACATAGCCAGCACGATATGAAGGCTCTCTCTGCATTTGTTAACATAGTAGCTCCATCTGAACTCTTTGGTTTCTGGAAGTTTTTGCTTTCTCATTTCATCATCAAGAGGATTGATAAGACCATCTTTCTCTTCTTCTGGGAAAAGAGCTGGGACCATACCGATGGTCAGAATATTGTTGATGAGCTCAAGGAAACCTTCTTCAGCAACATGAGAGTCAGTGAAGAGGAAAGTTCTTGGTTTATCGAGAACACATTTGTAAAGATTTCTGAGATCCTCCCTGAAATCTTGCTCTTTGTATCCTCTTACAAGACTAATTCCGAAGATATCATATCCTGCAGTGAAGGTTGCTAGTCTGGTCAACGATTATTTGCCAGAACCACCAAAACCTACCAAGAGTCCGCAACCTTTTGGGAAACGGATGATTCGGTGAATCTTTGTTACATGGTCAAGAGCATCGTTGAATAGAACGAGGTCCATTGCTTTGTTTTCATATCCGTATTCAGTCAGCATGTTATTGAGTTTTTCTCCAATGATGGTATAATCGCCTAAGTCTTCATACAGTCTTGGATCTTCAGCTTCATCATCTGTTGGATTTGCCATCCTGTAATCGCCGAACATGCATGGATCAAGGCAGACCTGCTCTTCAACATCCTTGAAGTACTCCTTGACGATATCCAGGAGGACGTTGTCTGCGATCAGTTCCTTGTCAATATCATCAACAAGTCTGTCACAGAAGACTCTCATGCACTCGTTCCTCCAGAGTCTGATGAACTTGTCTTTAGTTGAGAATTTGTCCACTGTAGACTGTAAAAGTCCCTCGTAGACACGACTCAAATCTCTCAAGTTGAAGAGATAATGGAACTTTACTGGGGTTCTTGGAAGCTTTTCAATAACTGTGAAGTAAAGGCTCATCGTGGCTTGAGTAACTTTTGGTACACATGCTTTAATATCATCGCTGAATTCAGAACAATGAGCTTCAAGAATGGAGTTATAGATCTTTTCTGTTGCTTCTCTCGAAGGTGGGGTGCAGTTGAATAAAGAGAACAATGAAATGACTCTTGGATCAACTTTATTATTTCCTGAAGCAGCTGGTGAGATGCAACCAACATACTGAACATCGGCAATTTCTCTTAGTTCAAGATCACCTCCTCTCTGGAAGAGTTGAGATTTTCCAATCAAGAAATGAGCCAGAGCTAATGGTTGTTGTGTTCCATATGTGTCAATCTTTGGCATATTCATGTCGTCAATGAAGACAAGAAGTTTCTTTCCGGAAGCTTTTGGACCATATGTCTTGAAGGTTCGCTTGTCAATATTTTCTTCAACAATGTTCTGGAATTCCATTGAAGTTGTTCTTGAGGAAAAGTTGATGGGAAGAACCAAGTACTTGTCACTATCAAGATTGTTGAAGCAAGAATGGCACGTGACTGTCTTAGCTGTTCCTGATTCACCGCAGAACATAGCTGGTTTCTTCATTTAAATCATTTAGTTGGTTAACCAAGCATATTTGACGGTATCAACTGTTGGCACAAGGATTTAACTGAACTTTTTGTTTGCTGGTGGAGTGTAAGCTGGCACCAAATCATCCCATCTTTGGAAAGTGCTTGGCTTCTTGATATTAAAGAATTCGTCATACAAAGATGCTGGAGGAAGCACAAGACCACTGAGGTTTCTGATGAAGTCGCTGAAGATTTCTCTGTCTGATTCAACAAGGGCACCTCCAAGTGACCAAATAAGGCAGAAAATATAGAACTTCTCAAGTTGTTCAATTTCCTCTGGTGGTGGATTGTTCTGGTCAGGCTCTGGCATGATGGAATCGATCATATCACAAAGTTGAATGACGCAGTTAAGGTTGGTTCTTGGAGATATGAATTTCAATGGATCAACGAGCTCGTCATTTCCGGCATTGCCCTCAAAGATTCTCTCAATGCTTTGGAAAACATATTTGGTGTACAGTTCTCTGAAGCTTTCAGCCATAACTTCACCGTATTTCATTTGCTTCTGGATAACCCATCTTTCATAGTATGGGGCATATCCAAGATTCTTTGGATCGACGTAGACCATACCACATCTTGAAATAGTGGCTGGACTCGCGTATTGAAGATCAAAGACCTCAAAGATCATCTTGCAATGTCTTTGGAGTCTGATTCTGTCACCATTTGCTAGCGTAAGAATCTTATTGTCGTCCATTACAGAGTTCATGTTTTCTACCCAGACGGCATCTACGTCACCATCGTAGCAGATCCATCTTCTTTCTGGTTTGTTTGGAAGCAAATCTTGATTGATATCTTTGAAGATTTTGGAAAGAAGACCATCAGTCCAATCTCTGCTATCTGGATCAAGAACACCATAAAGCTCATGATTGGTGATCATCTTTGGGTTTATGGTGTGGATGATAGTTGGTGCACCGTTTTCTTCTCTCTTCAAGGCTTTTGCGAGTGTTGAAATAATGACAGACTTTCCTGCTCCGGTTGGTCCAACGATCATGGTGGTATGTCTGGTTCCCATTGTCTCATATAATTGAACAATCTTGTCAACTTGCTTGAAGAAAAGGTCATCATCTGAATGCTTGTTGTGCTCTTCTACCATGATGTCGACGATATGTCCATTCAATGACTCATACCCAACTCTTTCAGCTTTGATTCCTGGGAAGAGATCGTTGATAAGCATACTGAAAAGAGGAACATCTTCAAAGACGAACTTTGGCATGTTCATATCTCTCAGAGCTCTCATCAACACAATGTCTTCAGGAAGATCGGCGTATTCTCTCTTGAGTTGACCTGCCATGACCAAGACAGACTTGAGTGCTCTTAGACCGAAATCATAATGGTACTGCTTGGAAAGCTGCTCTTTACTCAATTTATAAAGAGTTGTCATCTTCTTGGCTAATGGTTTAGCTTGAGTGAAACCTTCAGACATCAGCATGTTTTCGCAAATGAGTTACAAGTCTGGAGTTACCATAGTAACAGGTCTGAAAAGGGCTTTGAGATTATCTGGCAATTCTGATCTACCGGCATAACCTGGGTTCATTGTAATGAAGATTCCAATACTTGACATTAGTTTCATTTGCACACCAAGGAAGTCGATCATTTTCTTTTCAAAGATAAGACCATTTTGAATGAGCTTGATCTGTGCTGAAACAACTGAGAGTACCTCAACATTGATTCTGTTGAATTCATCGAAGCAACCCCAGAAACCAGTCTGAATGAGACCAGAGAAGATGATTCCCATTGCTACGTAATCAAGAGTTTCACCACAGTTGGTAACAACACATCTTAGGGCAAGACCTTTAGCCAAATCCTTAACTGTCTCTGTCTTACCTGTTCCTGCAGGTCCAGCTGGTGCTCCTCCAAGTTGGAATGAAAGAGCAGTCGTGAGCGTCATGATGCATCTATCAGTAAGAGGTGTGATACAAAGTCTACCATTAAGTCCTTGATACTCATAACAGTATTCGAATGTACCTGTGCATTGCCTGATCACAACATCGTTCCTCTTCAGGTCCCAGTAGAATCTCAGTTGCTTCTCCCATTCGAAATCTTTGCCATTGAGGATGGAGTCACGAACGAATTTATCAATGATATCTCTAGCGTGCACATCCAGAATAATGAGTGTGTTTACACATCTTCTCAAATTGCTGCTGATCTTTTCTCTGACAAGACCAATAAGGTTATCAAGATTCTTTGTCTCAAGTGCAAGTTCATCCTTCATTGCGTGTATATTCTTACCAACACGCTCAAAGACATCTTCGATTTAGAAGGTCCACCAAATCTGTGTTCCAAGGACAGCAACCATACCAATCTCTCCTTTGATCCATTCGAGTCTATCGCTCTTGGCGTAGTTGAAGACGGCTTTTTTGACAATCAAAGCCAACGTAGCCTTCATCTCATCATCGACTTTATTCATCCAGTCTTCGACGTTTCCTTCACATTTTACTGGTGTCTCGAGATCATAGTATTCACCTTCGTCTGATGTCATTCCAATTGCCTGCTTTTGCTTGTTGATGGTCAAAGCTTTGCAGTTATCGAACAAACTGAGCAAGAATGGTTGAATAGCAAGTGGGTCAGAAGAACCCAAGATTTGGAGTAAATCATCATTTGAAATGAAATAGAATCTTGGGAATGCCATTTACTTAGTCTCAAGATAGTTCGAAAGACTCTTCTGACATCTGTCTAAGTCAGATGAAATATCTTTGAGCATTTGGAGTCGGTTTCCTCCATCGGCTTTACAAGCATTGTGGAGAACGTTGGTGGAGTGGAAGGAAGTTTCCATGATCTTTTTGTAGGCTGTGTCGGTCCTTTGGAACTTCTTGGCTTCTTCTGGCAATTACATTTTGATATCATCACTGGCAAAGATGCTTTCAAGATACATCCATTGCTTCTGGACACTCATCCAGTTATCAATGACGTCGCTGATAATGTTGAGATCTCTTTCCCATTGAGTGACTCTAGCTTTGATTGATCTGACATACTTGGAAGCTGAGAGAGATTGAAGAATCAAAATATTATCTTCAAGGGTAACTCTGATGTCTTCTGGTGATTTAAGAGCATGACCTTTCAGCTCAGTACCTTTCTTGTATACGACAATATCGAAGGCAGCTACTTTCCATGCTTGTTCAATCAGCATGAGGTTTTCTTCGTTACGAGCTTCTTCTCCTGCTTCAACACAGATTTCAGTAACTTTGTCTTCATGATGTTAGAGTTCAAGCTCGAAAACTTTACCTAAAGTCATAGTTTTGAGGTTGATTTCTCCACTGGCTTTTCCTGTTTCCTCCATGATTCTCTTCCAATGTCTCTCTTGAATGGCTGGATTCTTAAGCTGCTCAATCAATGGAAGTGATTCTTTAAATCCATTGATTTGGTCTCTCAATTTTGTGTATGGGAACATTTGGTCAGCTCCTGGAAGTTTATGACCAAGCTTTCTCACAAGATCACCGAACTTGGTTGCTGTAGCGATGAGTTATTGGGCATCCAATTTGTTCCAAGACATCAAGGAAAATTCTCTGATCTGCTCCATGTAGTCTTTATAGATGTTGTAGATGAGATCATATTTCTTATTAAGCTCTTCCATGGCAACAAGCTCTGGGAACTTTGAGATTGGCAAATTGAATAGTTTTTCGGCAAGAACGTTCTCTTCTCTTGTTCTGTTGAATCTTCTGATTTATTCTTTAGAGGCTGTCAAAAGCTCAGATCCTTCTTCAAGTTGAACTGAAAGAGTTCCTGGTCCATGGCTCATATACTTTTCATATTCTTCCATGATCTTAATTTTGAAGGTCTCGACATCAGTTTTAGTTACTTCAGAGAAACTCTTTTTGAAATCATTGACTTCAAAGTCTTTTCTATCAGCAAACTCAAGGAGATCTTCCCAATTGGTCATGAGAGTATCAACTTCCTTTTCGATATCTTCTGGATAGCTGTAGTTATACATTTTGAGAACTCTGAACTACTCTTGAACCTCGACGATTCTGAACTCCATGTCCATAGATTTGTTCTTAATCTCACTGATAACGTTAAGAAGAGCCTTGAGCTATTCAATAGCTCCCATTTCTCCTTTGAGTGCCTTTTCATAGTCTTCGGTATCTCTGATAATAGCCTTCAATTCCTTAGTAGCAATTCCTTTCAAGCCGTCTCCGAGAATCTGAAGCCATTCATCAATCTTCTCAATACTGGCCTACTTGACTTCGTTGTAGTCGATCAGCACAATATAATTCTGTTGTTCATTTTGCTGGTGAACATACATATACTTCGAGTTTATCAAGTTTTGAATTCTTAGCTCAATATCTTGCGTTGATGGGTTTTTGTCGATTTGCTTCTGAAGCTTTGACATCAAGGTCTTATCAAACAGCTCTGTCAGCTTGTTTCTGGTCTTCATACCTTTGATCAAAAGATCGAACTTGCCAATAATTTGATTCTTGCACTGAATAAGCTCATATTGAAGCTGAGCGATCATCTTGTTTTGCATGACGTCAGTGTAGAAGGTATGAGGAATGTATTTCTCAGCAGTTTCTTCATGAAGTCTTTCCTCAAAGATGTGGCAGAATCCGTCCCACCATCTTCCGAACTTGTTGGTTGAGTCAAGGATGCTTCTTGAGAATTTCTCAAGCTCGTTTCTCAGATCTTCTTGGGTTGGATGGAAGGTGATTTCTGGATGGTTGTAGGATGAGGTCATTTGGATCAGGCATGGTCTTTCTGTTCTCATGTAGATGGTCTTGTTAGCAGCAAGTGCTCGGACAATCATCTTGGTAATGGCGTTGAAGATTCTTCTCTCCCAGTACATATAGTAGGGTCGCATCTCGGCTGATGCCTCGCCTGCCTTCCTCTCTCCTGGTTGGTTCTTTTGCTTGACTGTGCTCTCCTCGATATGCTTCAAATAGAGGTCACCAATGTTTGAATAGTCCTTCACAAGAGAATTGATCATCTTGAGTCGATAATCCTCAAAGAACTTCGAAAACTCTGAAATATCCATGGTCGTTTTTCTGTCGAAATCAATTTGATTGATGATTTGGCAGTTTTCGATGTTCATGACTTTCTCTTCGATGTTTTGAGCCTTTTGGATAACTCTGTTCTTGATCTCAATAAAGCTGTCAATAGCTTGTTGGCATTCTTTGATGTATTCGTTGATAGAAAGGGAGAACCAGTTGTGGTTGTTGGCACCCTTATCCATCCATTTGTTGAGCTTCTCGATTTGTTTTTCAAGCAATTTCTTTTCGACTGGCTTCAAGTTGGATAGAGCAAAGTTGTAGCCTCTGAGAAGTCGGTTGAGTTTGTCGACGTACTTCATGTAGTCTTTCTCTTACAGAGCAATGTTAATGATGGTCTGGGGAATGTTCTTTCCGATTCTCTCAAGGAACTTGGCTTCACGGATGATGACCTTGAGTTGTGGATCGAATTGAACAGTATAGATGGTATTGCCATCTTTCTTCTCTTGCTTGAGAATGTTGTTCTTCAACAACTTGATGGCTTCATCAGTGTTATCAGTTCTCCATTTGTCGAAGATGATCTTTTCGTAACCTTGATCAAGTTCTTTTGCAAGCCTGACGTAGTTGAAGGCAACGTCCTTGAAGGTAGCTGTCATCAATTGGTCAGCCTTGGTTTTGAACTTCTTGATGGGCTTGCTGATTCTGCCCATGATGGATCTTGCCCAGGCAATTGAACCTGCTTTTGGTGGCATGTTCTTTGAAATTGGAGGATTCTCTTTGCCGATATTGAAGAGGCGGTTCATCTCTGTCAATTCTTTCTGATAGGTCTTAAGCACATCTTCATATTTGTCTGTTAGAAGATCCTTGATCTTGTCTCTGGTTTTGACATTCTGGAACTTTGAAAGAAGATCAAAAGCACCTTCTGAGGAGTTGAGTCTCTCTTAGAAAGTGGTTTGAATGAGACCAAGAACTGCTGTATCAATGCCGTCAGTATTATGAACAAATTATTGGAAGAGGTCTTTCCATCTGCTTTCGTTTTTGTGATTGAAAATATCATGGTTGAAGTTCTCAAGTTTTCTGACTTCGTCCTTGACCTTGTCAGTCTCCATGTCAATTTTATCAGAATCTCCAGTAACTTGCTTGAGATCTGGACCAAGGATAGCGTAAAACTCTTGGATAATGGTGCAAGCTTTTTCGATATCACACAGTACAGTCTTCATGTATATTGGTGGAGCAAAAATCTCTCTGGTCTTTTGGAAGTCCCATCTCTTGACAGTTTGTTCTTCTTCAATGTCTCTCTTAGTCTGCTCGAACTCTTTCTTCCATTTGTCAAGAACGTTCTTACCTTTCTAGATTATGATGATAGCCTCATCAGGTTTTCTGAAGATATTGGTCATGATTATCTTTCTCTTGACCATCTCACAAATTTCATTTGAGATGCTTTCAAAGATATCTTCCATCTTGAGCTCATTTTAGTTGATATGCTTGGAAATTGTCCAGATCAACTTCAAACCAGTCAAAAGTGATGGAAGAGTCTCCTCGATGACGGTGAGGTCTCCTTTTGCAATGTTCTTGAACTGTCTATCGAGTGTGTTCAAGAACTTGACGAAGTCCTTGGCAATTGCGTATTGCTTTTGGAAGCCATCGTACTACGTTTTGAAGTTCTCGAGGCTGCTGTGATCACCGTTCTTCTCCTGGTTGCTCTCCTGGTAAGTTTTCAAGACTTCTATGATTCTCTTCACGTGTGGCATGTTCAGCTGTTGATACAGAGTGTTGAAGGAAGCACCACGCTGCCTCCAGTATTCTGTTTCTCCAGAGGCTGACTTGGTTTCCTTTTGCCTTTTCTCTTCACGGTCCACGGTTTCTTTGATGGTTTATGACCATTGTTCCACTGAGGATGACAGCTCTTCTATGAGCTGTGGGTCGTTACACATCTACTCTGTCGAAGCGCCAGATGGGAGTGTTGGCACTTTGATGGTGATGTTTCCGTACGCCTGTTGGATGGAAATGGACACAGTCTTCACAAACTTGTCCATCGAAATCCTAGACTCGGGCCTGTCGTCCATAAGCGGCAGGTACACTTTTTGAATTATATTGGTGAGACCCGTAAGTCTCATCTTCATATCATCAGGTTTCTCTATGGTGTTTTCCATATTCAATACTCGA
>Ga0206687_1116102_pt1 | contig 13241 bp, 24 predicted proteins | sample M130m12015metaT_FD_156016 | JGI IMG/M metagenome (GOLD analysis project Ga0206687, IMG submission 156016) | Metatranscriptome of ammonia-oxidizing marine archaeal communities from Monterey Bay, California, United States - M1 30m 12015... | ecosystem: Environmental > Aquatic > Marine > Intertidal...
GAGAAACTAAAGTAAAGAAAGAGTCGCAAGGTTCCCGAGTGTGCACCTCGTGTAACAAAACTAAGCTTATATCCCAATTCGAGCACTTTAAAGAAGGCTTTATTCGGGGGGTGTGTCAGCAATGCGTTACCCTGCAAAGAGCAAGAAAAACCTCTGCCACCCCCGAATCATACCTACGAGTACTAAATACACAGCTAAAATCCGGACGCGTTAAACAGGGTGTTGATTACGAACTGACCACGGAAGACCTTATTGACCTGTGGGAAATACAGGACGGCAAATGCGCGTTGTCTGGGGTTTTGATGACCCACCAAAGAGACGGCACCTACGGTGACAGGAAACAAAAAGACTTTAACGCCTCGATAGACCGAGTAAACCCCAACGGTCCTTACGTACGGGAAAACGTACAGCTAGTCTCCGCTAGGATAAATACTATGAAACACACCCTTAGCGAAGATATGTTCATATGGTGGGTAAAGAACATTTACGGGACCCGCATTAAGTGATATCTTGAGGGTGCTGCAATTCCGCAGTGAACAGTTAATGCTTTGTTCTTTGTGTGTTTATCTCCCTTGAAGAGACTTGGCCCGTCCCCCACAGACGGGCCTTTTTTATTTGTGCAACAGGGGAATAACTGGTATATACTGTTATAAATCCGGAACCAAACCGGCCTATCTGACAGTTTCCGGACTGACGACATGCAGACAGATAAGCCCCATAACTCGCATGTGAGGATTTCCCAATGAGTTCAACAACTTTTTCAGGTCCGGTCACCTCGACCAATGGTTTTGTCGGCGCTGTAACAGGCGATGTAACCGGCGCAGTCGTTGCGACCACTATCACCGCTTCTAGCAACGCTACCCTATCTGGCACTGCTAACGTCATCATTATCCCTACTAGTGACCCCGGTGTTACTGGCGCTATCTGGAATAATGCAGGCACTCTAGCTGTCTCAGCCTAAGTTTCTCACTCAATAGGAGTAACTTATGAGCGCAAGTAACATTGAGCTAGTAACCAAAGTACCTGTGGGTGGAGCAGCCGTTAGCGCAGCAGCGATTTCGGGAAGAACTCGCCTGTATGGCATTTATTACACTTGTACAGCCACTGCTTCTTCTTTTGAAATTAGAAACGGTGCTGCGGACACGGCCACCTCTTTGATTACTATTCATACCCCTGCAGCAGCCGGACAGTATGAGATAGATATCCCAGACGGTGGAGCTCTGTTCAATGCAGGTGCATTTATTGACGCTGCCGACACTGAGATAACCAGTGTGACCTTGGTATATGCAGGCGGAGCGGCGGCCTAATGGCTTCCACTAAGGCGGTTAAACGCACGCCTTCTGGGCGTGTATCCTATCGAGGTGAGACTTTCGCAGGCTATAACAAGCCCAAAAGAACCTCAGGAGGCAGCAAGAAGTTCGCTGTTTTAGCCAAGAAGGGTGACGACGTAAAACTGGTGCGCTTTGGCGATCCGAACATGACGATCAAAAAAGCTATACCAGAGCGTAGAGCCAACTTTAGGGCTCGTCACAACTGCGACACAGCAAAAGATAAATTCTCAGCACGATACTGGAGCTGTAAGAAATGGTAGCTAAAAAACCGACAGCCAAAAAGGTTACCGCTAAAAAGCCGGTACGTAAAATGGCTGCCGGAGGTTCGGCAACTAAATCTAAGGTTAACGAGGCAGGAAATTACACCAAGCCCACCATGCGGAAAAATCTTTTTTCTAAGATTAAGGCAGGGGGCAAAGGAGGTAATCCGGGCCAGTGGTCAGCTAGAAAGGCCCAAATGTTAGCTAAAGAGTATAAAGCCAAAGGCGGAGGCTACAGAGACTAGTGGCAATTAAACCACCACAGGCATCGCTTCAATCTTGGACAAAACAGGAATGGCGCACTAAAAGTGGCAAGCCTTCTACCCAAGGACCTAAAGCTACGGGGGAAAGATACCTCCCTTCGAGCGCGATTAAGTCCATGAGCAATAAAGAATATGCAGCGACTACGCGCAAAAAACGCGCAGATACTGCACGAGGAAAACAGTTTTCATCGCAACCGAAAAAGGTTGCGTCTAAAGTTAAACGATACCGATAGGAGGTGATCCAGATGGCCGGACGTGGAATGGGTGCCGCAACCAAAGGCGGAGGATGCGTAGGTACGGGTCCTAGAAATAAAGTTGAATCTAAGCCTAGCCGTAAGGTAGGTGATCCCGTCATGATGAACAAAGGCGGCATGGCAAACAGCAAAAAGAAAAGCTTACCTGATCTGAATAAGGACGGAAAGGTTTCTAAGGCTGACGTGCTTATGGGCCGTGGAGTTCAAAAGAAAATGGGCGGCGGAATGATGAAGAAATACCGCAAAGGCGGAGCGGCGTGTAAATAATGGCTGCCGGTGTAAATCATTACTTTAAAGATGGGAAAATACATCGAGGGGGCACACATAAGCATCCTGATGGGAAGATAATGACAGGAAAAACCATGTCAAAGTCTTCTAAAAATGTTTACCACTATAGTGATTTATCCAAAACAGCGCAAAAAACAGCGCGAAAAAGTTGGGGCAAGTAGATGGCTACTTCAGGGACAACAGATTTTAATCTTTCGATTGACGACCTCGTAGAAGAGGCGTTCGAGCGTTGTGGCATGCAGATGACTGCAGGCTATCAGCTTAACTCGGCTCGTCGGTCGTTAAATCTGTTGTTTTTGGACTGGGCAAATCGAGGCCTAAACCTGTGGACCATAGAGCAAGCTACCTATGCTTTGGTCCAAGGCGACGCGGAAATATCTCTGCCAACAGATACGGTGAATGTTTTGACAGCAGTTATCCGTCAAACAAATAACGGACAGCAGCAGGATATAAACATCGAGCGCATAGGGCGGGAAGAGTACCTTAACGTCCCTGACAAGCTTACGCAGGCAAGACCGTCGCAGATATACATTGAGCGTACAAATACGCCTAAAGCTTATTTGTACCCTGCAGCAGACAAGGCGTATACGTTGGTTTATTACCGTATACGTCGAATGGAAGACGCCGGAGATTACACCAATACTACGGACGTTAATTTCAGATTCCTTCCTTGTCTGGCCTCAGGACTGGCTTATATGCTGTCTTTAAAGTACGCCCCAGACCGCACGGGCGCGCTGCAACAGATGTACGAGCAGGATTTTGATCGAGCGGCACAGGAAGACAGAGATACGGCAAGCACGTACTTTCTTCCCGACGTAGGGTACTAAAATGGCTCATGCAACGGGTAAGTATTCTTACGCCCTTTGTGACTATTGTGGGCAGCGTTACCCTTACCAGACTCTGAAAAAGAACTGGAAAGGGTTTATGGTCTGCCCTGAGGACTATGAGCCAAAAGAGCCGCAGCTAACCCCGTTAAAGTACAGGGGTGATGCAATAGCTTTACAGGACCCCCGTCCTGACAGAACTGAGCCGCTGAGTGTGTTTGTTAACAGCACTGGTGGGGATACACCTTTTGAGACAGTGCCGGGATCAATGCAGCCTGCCCCTCCTGCAATTGCAGTTGAAGGCGTAGGTACACTGGGAACGGTTACGGTGGTGACTACATGACCTATGATGAGTTAGTGACAAATATACGTAACTATACCGAGGTAGACAGCAATGTCTTTACCAATGCGGTCATAGACACGTTTATTTTGATGGCGGAAAACAGAATTCTTAGAGACATCGATCTGGATGTTTTTAAGATTGAAGCCACTGCCAACATGACCTCAGGCAATCGTTTTCTAGTTACACCAAGCGATATACTTACTCATCGCTACATTATGGCCACCTTAAACGGAGACCAGACCTTTTTGGAGTTTAGGGACACCTCTTTCATGAAAGAGTACTGGCCTGATTCTACAGTGACAGGTACTCCAAAGTATTACTCCGTATGGAACCAGAACACGTTTTATATTGCGCCGACACCCGACGCTAACTACGAAGTTCAGTTAGGATACATATATAAGCCCCAACAGCTATCGTCCGCTAACCCAACTACTTGGGTTAGCACCGATGCTCCAGAAGCGCTTTTGTATGCGTGCCTTATTCAGGCATATAGTTACACGAAGGGCCCGCTTGAAATGCTGCAGTATTTTGAAGACAGCTATAAGCAGGCCATACAAGGTCTCGGCATTGAGCAGCAAGGTCGCCGTCGTCGTGACGAGTTTAGAGACGGCATGATCAGGTTGCCTATCAAATCGGAATCACCCGGCCCGTAATTTTTTAAGAGGAAAGAAAAATGGCTATTTCACAAGCTATGGCAACATCATTCAAAGTCGGCATTCTTGACGGAACTTTCGACTTCAGCAGCGGCACAGCACAGGTCTTTAAACTGGCCCTTTACACGTCGTCAGCTACGCTAGACGCTACTACTACTGCGTACTCTGCGACTAACGAAGTTTCAGGAACAGGTTACAGTGCGGGCGGCGGCACGCTGACTATTTCAGCAAATCCAGCTTCGAGCGGTACAACAGCGTTCTTGGACTTTGCCGATCTCACGTTCTCTACGGCAACTATTACTGCTCGTGGTGCGCTTATCTACTTGGCAAACGGCGGCACTAACCCTGCTGTTGCAGTTCTGGACTTCGGTTCGGATAAGACTTCAACTGCAGGCGACTTCACTATTGTCTTCCCTGCGGCTGACGCGAGCAACGCGATCATACGTATCGCTTAAGGTAGGCTGTAATGGCTGACGTTACGGTCCCACTAGCCGGTTGGGGATACAGCACTTGGGGTACGGATTCGTGGGGCGAAGGTAATGCTCTGCCTGTTGGTACTGGTGAAGTTGGGTCCGTAACTGTAATTGAAGGCTTTGCGACAAGCGTAGCCGTTACGGGGGTTACCGCTAGCTTTACACTGGGCAATTTTGTTGTAGAAGGCGATAAGAACGGCCTAGTTTTAGGCAACGCCGCTACGGGTGAGGTTGGTAACCCGACAGTTACGGGTACCGCTGTATTCTCGGTCACTGGGGTTGAAGGCACTACGGCACTCGGAAATTCTGTGGCAAGTGCTGCTGCGGATGTTGCTGTTACCGGTGTTGAAGGCACTGTCGCTCTAGGAGCTGCTAATGTCCAACAAGGTGCGGGGGTAAATCCCGTTGGGGTTCAAGGCACTACGGCACTAGGTACGGTAAGCGTTACAGCAGATGCTATAATTCCTGAAACCGGCCTACAAGCAACCTCGGCACTGGGAAGTGTTACGGTAGACTTAATCCAAGCGGTTAACGTGACCAGTGTTACAGGCACTGCAATACTCGGCCAAACTTCTGAAAATGGCGCAGGTATAGTATCCGTCACAGGAGTACAGGCCACAGGTGAAGTTGGAACAGTTCTTGTTTGGAGTAGAATAGTTCCAAGCGGAAATCCTAACTGGACGGAGATAATAGCAGCATGAAAACAGTAAACGAAGCAAAAACTTTGGGCGATGCAATAGACCCTAAGCATGAAATTGAAGTGGTATGCCGTAATTGTGGGTATGATGTAAATGAAGCTGAATTAAAGGCCGATACTTGCTCAGATTGTGGCGAACCACTAAACTTACGACAAAATACAACGATTTACGCGACTACAATACCCGCTGCCGGTGGCAGTACACTAGTATAAGTACTGGAGAAACCTAATGGCGACCTACGTTAACAACTTACGACTTAAAGAAATCGCCACGGGCGATGAAAGTGGCACTTGGGGAACCAGTACCAATACTAACCTTGAGCTGATTACCGACGGTTTTAGCGCGGGTGTTAAGCAGCTAGCCGCAGACGCCGATGAAACCTTTACAATGCCTGACGGCACGGCAGACGACACCCGTTCGTTTTTACTCGCGTTTACTTCGGCGGTATCGCTAACAGCGACTCGCGTGGTTACGCTTGGCCCAAACACAATATCTAAAGTGTGGATTATTGACAACCTTACTTCTGGCGGCCAGATTATTACGATCAAGCAAGGCTCAGGTGCTACGGTAGACATTCCAAACGGCGCTAAGGTCATGATCGTCACGGATGGTGCGGGAGCGGGTGCGGGGGTCTTTAATGCTAACCCCACAGCCGCTAGTGGCGGCACAGTAACGAGTGTAGGCGGTACGGGCACAGTTAACGGGATTACCCTGACAGGCACAGTCACTAGCTCCGGCAACCTAACACTTGGCGGTACACTGGCCAACGTCGATCTGACTACCCAAGTAACCGGAACCTTGCCTGTTGCCAACGGCGGTACGGGGATTACTTCTTTCGGCGCAGGCATTGCAGATTGGTTAGGTACGCCTTCTAGTGCAAACCTTGCTACTGCGGTAACAGACGAAACAGGTTCAGGACTTGTTGTATTTAACGTAAGCCCCGCGCTTACTACTCCCGCAATAACAACGGGAATAAATGATGTAAACACCAACGAAATACTTAAGTTTACGGCTACAGGCTCTGCGGTTAACGAAATTACGTTGGCAAACGCTGCCACTGGGGGACACCCATCTTTATCCGCCACAGGTACCGACACTAATATAAGTTTAGATATAGCCCCCAAAGGCACTGGCGAATTTAATGTCACCTCAAGCTTTATGTCAGGTGTGTTTTCGGACCGTGTATCTGTTATTGGCAACACGGGAACGTCGCAAACTATCGACTGCGACGACGGTAACGTATTTACTGCGACCCTAACGGGTAACTGCACCTTTACGTTGGCTACCCCTAACGGTATCTCTAATAGGGCTACGTCTTTCACGCTAATTCTTACTAACGATGCCACGGCCTCTAGGACAGTAGTTTTGTCGGGTGGCACCTTTAAGTATCCGGGCGGGTCTATCAGTAGAAGCACGGGCGCTAATGAAGTAGACATTTGGTTTTTCTTTTCGCCGGATGGCGGTACAACTTGGTATGTTACAATACCGGCTAAAGATTTAACCACATAATTTAATACAGCCTAGGAGGCTACTAAAATGGCATTACCAGAAGAGTTACAAAATCAAGTTGACTACCACACAACTATAGACAATAACCGAATGGCTAACCAGAATGCGGCGGATTCCAAACGCGCTAAGTTAGAAACGTTGCGTATGGCTAAAGATATCGTTATGGAAAACCATAAGACGGCTGCGGCCGGAAGCGTTATTGGTGCTACCGATATAACTGCTATGGCGACTACGCTCGAAGCTTTTGTAAATAGTTAATGGAATCGTATGCGTATTTCTCAACGCCTATATACCGTGAAGAGCGGTCAGAGTGGGTGGAAGAAACGCTAAAACATACCCAGAAATACTATGAACAAATGGAGCCATCGGTAGTTAAACAGACTACGCACATGGCGAATGACCCTGACCTTGGGTACTTAGCGTCCTACTTTCGAGACAAGGGCGTTAGTATTCTAAAGGATCAGGGTTATTTAACAGACGAGTATGAGTTTTACGTGTCTGGAATGTGGGGCCAAGAGTTTGCATGTACTGGTAGTAATATTATGCACGTGCATGGAGACAGCCAAATATCAGGGTTCTACTTTTTAGAAATGCCCGAAGGCGGGTCTTACCCTATATTTGATGACCCAAGACCGGGAAAGCGCATGGCGGATTTGTGGGCAGCGCCTAACGATCAAGTTACAATGGCAACGCCTCAGATACACTTTAACAATGTGCAAGCGGGCACTATGATGCTGTTTAACTCGTGGTTGCCGCACATGATTACACCGAACCAATCTAATAATCCGACAAAGTTCATACACTTTATTTTGTCGCAAAGAAAAAGGTTTATTTAATGCAGCATTTGCTGACGCCGTATTCTAGGAAGATAGAACCGTTTGCGTGGTGGGAAAACGCATTTACCGATCAAGAGCTTGATTGGCTGCAACAAAAGGCAAAAGAAGCTACACAGGATGCGCAAGTAGGTGGAGGAAGTAAGGGGGGCCTTAACTACCATGTAAGGCGCTCAGAGTTAAACTGGTTAAACAAAGGTCCTGAATGTGAGTGGGTTTTCGAGCGTTTAGCACATATTGCAGCACAGTTAAACTCCGATTATTTTGGGTTTGATCTAACAGGCTTCGCGGAACCTTTGCAGCTTACTAACTACCACGAAGACAGGCAGGGGGCGTATACGTGGCACCAAGATTTTGGCGCTTCGGGGGTTTCAAGAAAACTGTCTATAGTGTTGCAACTTTCAGACCCGAATGGGTACGAAGGGGGGGAGCTGCAAATATTGACGAGTGGAAAACCGACCGTAGTGCAGAAAAAAAGAGGTTTAATTACTGTATTTCCCGCGTGGACTTTGCATCAAGTAACTCCAGTAGTTAAAGGCACGCGCCAAACATTAGTAACATGGATTTCGGGACCTGCATTTAAATGAAAATGGAAACCAAAGATTTTATAGGCGTTATTTCAGACGTGTACCCAGAGGGCTTCTGTGCGCACTTAATAGCGGAGTTTGACCGGAATCAAAGTTTCGGTGCCGGAAATGATAGGCAGCAAGGAGAGGGCGTCCACAAACATAAAAAGGACGATTATCAAATAGGGTTAAACGGTAAAAATTTTAACTTTGAACCCTTTAACGGTGATAACCCCGTAGATATATTTTTCCAAGGACTTCAAAACTGTTTTGAGCAGTATACGGACACATTTTCCGTAGCTAAAGATATAAGGATGAATTGCAATAACCTGAAAATGCAAAAAACTTCTACCGGGGGCGGCTACCACGTGTGGCATGGTGAGCAAGGTAACGGGGAACAAGCTAATCGGGGCCTAGTGTATATGCTTTATTTAAACACTTTGCCAATAGAAGCTAACGGCGAAACAGAGTTTCTGTACCAAGAACGGCGAATAAATCCTGTCGAGAACACAATGATTATTTGGCCTGCGTCTTTTACTCACGCGCATAGGGGAAATCCCGTTTATGGAAGTAACACCAAGTATATTGTTACGGGGTGGTTCTACCATGAGTAATTTTCAAGACGCCCGTTACTGCAAAGTAGAAGGTTTGGTCGACGCTCAAACGATACAAACAATATCTCAGTATTTTGAGAACAAAATAAAAGCGGGTGAATGGACACCAAAAGCAGAACTTAAACCGGAAGAGGCTAGCCGTTTTAGTTACTATGCCGACCCTTTAATAGAAGTTTTATTGAAGCAGTGTTTAACTGTAGTGGAAGAACAAACAGGGCTAGAGTTAGAACCAACATATTCATATAGCCGCGTGTATCAAGAGGGCGAAGAGCTTACCCCTCATACGGACAGACCTTCTTGTGAAGTAAGTGTGACTGTTAACGTTGCATGCACCAACGGTATATGGCCTATATGGATGCAATATGAAGGTAACGATCCCGTAAAGTGTATGCTAGAGCCGGGGGATGCAGTGATTTATAAGGGTTGCGAAGTGACTCACTGGCGTAGAAAATTACCTAAAAGTACAATAAACGTACAATTTATGCTGCATTATGTAGACAAGAACGGCCCTTATGCCGAATATAAATTTGATAAACGTACTTCGTTAGGAGTAAAACAATGCCTATAGGAACTAGTAAAGTAGGTTTATTTGGCGGAAGGATACCCATACCCGCGGGCAGCGAAACTTTTAATTCACCCGGAACTTTTGTTGTCCCCGAAGGTTTAGAAATTGTTACGGTATCCGGTAACGGGTCCTCCGGCAATGCGGGTAATCCGGGCGGTGCGGGAACTGGCGGATTTAGCGGGGCCGGGGGAAGTGCGGGAACGCTTACCAATAACTGCCAGTATGCCCCTAATCAAAACTGGGGTTATTGCGGCGGAGTTAGTGTAAAAGCCGGAGGAGCTAGTAGACAAGCGCCGGGGGGTCCCGGCTTGTCTGGAAATCCCGGCAATGCGGGGGCCACCACCTCAGCTTTAGGCCAAACTTTCACAAACGGTAATGGCGGTAATGGCGGTGCTGCGGGAAATCTCGGTGCCTCCGGAAATGCTGGAAATGCTGGAAACAGCTCGAATATAGCGAGGGCAGGACCCGCGGGAAGTGTCACCGCTACGTCACCTTTTGGTGGTAATGGCGGTGGTAGTAATGTTTCGCCAATTAATACCGGCGGTACGGGTATGAAGGGGCAAACACAGTCGTTGGATAATCCTCCGCCTATAAACATTCAATCTGTTTGCGTAATTGGAGGGTTTGGGGGCAGTGGCGCGGGGAGTAGTAGCCCCGGTAATTATAATGTTGGTGGGTCTATGCCCGGTCCCGGCGTATCAGGCTGTTCTTCACCACCAATACCCGGCGGTTCTACTGGCGGCGGTGCGGCAGGGATAGGCGTTTACGGCTATTCTAACAGCTTTGACACGTACAATATCCCACGAAATCCGACAGCGGGGGCACAAGGAAACACTTCTGCCGGTTTTGCCGGTGGCGGTGGCGGTGGTGGTGGTGGTGCAAGGATGGCAGGAAACAACGCGGGAGGTTGGGCCGGGCAAGTCACTTCGGGCGGTGGAGGGGGAGGCTCTTCGACAAGCGGAAACCCCGGTAGTCCCGGTAACCCCGGAAATTCTGGCACACCCGCTACATTTAATTGCGTACCTACAACTACCGGCACCTACCCCGTGCAAGTAGATAACGGGGGTCAAATAACAATTTCTTGGAATACTCAGTAGCTATGGAAAATTACAAAAACCTTACTACAAAACAAATAGACGAAGAGCTAAAAAGATTGGAAAAAGTCGCGCAGCTTAGGAGTATGACGAGCAACGATAGCCGTGCACAGTCTATAAACATAGGTACAGCGGGTGGGGGTGCTACCGAGATAACTATGCGGGGAGTGCACGGTGATTTTCTATGGAATGTGTATCAACCAGTAGAGGTAATTGAGCTTATTAACCAATTAGCCGCAGGGATAGGTTGCCATATTGCCATTCAACCTAGAAAAGATTTTGCTAGTTGGAGAGAATGGAAGCATGATTCAGACCATCTACCGTTTATGGGGGTGAGCGTTGCTCCGTTTGCTAATATGTGGCCCGATTTTGCTAATCATCCACCGATAAGTCGTGAAACGGGAGGTAATTTACCTTCCCCCGAAGAACAACCCGGATTAAAACCTAAACTAGAGGTTAAGGAGAAAGAAAATGTGGCAACTAAGAAAGCTGTCAACAAACGAAGCGCTAAGCGAAGCCGGACCACTTCCAAATAACTGGGGTCCTATTTTTGGCATGTTAGGAGTCCAAGATAAACTTGGTGACTTATCGTGGCTTGGTGAAAACTACTCAGACCAAGGTTGGGTTCAGGTAGAAGACGAAGTCAATACGCTTGCTGAAGCAACCCCTGCCGAGTTGGAGTGGGAAAAAGCTAAAGTTTTGTTGAGGGAGTCGGATTGGTCCGTTCTTTCAGACGTGCCTATGTATAACGAAACCCGTCAAAAGTGGATTTCTTATCGTAAAGCGTTAAGAGAAATTAAATACCAATCAGGTTTTCCTGAAAGTATAACGTGGCCTACTAAACCGGAGTGAAGTACCGCATACGGTTTAATAAAGCCCGAGGGCAACCGGGTCGTGGTACAGAAGAGCACGTATGGCGGGTGCTTCAAGACAATACAGAGTGGTTGGCTCGACACGTTATAATAGAAGTACCGTCCAGAAGTGAGCAAGAAGGCCCTGACTGGAATATGGTTTGCGAAGGCAACATGTTATTTTTTGAAGACACAGATACGGCGGTAATTACAAAATGATTATATGCGACTCAAACAACTTTGCCGTAACCCGTGCTCAAAAAACGGGCGGTGCCTCGCTTGAAATTTATTTTCTTGAATCGGGACTGGTAGATACAAACAGCGACATATACACACTTGAGGGCGGGTTTAATACTTGGGAAGAGTTTAAAGCTTATAGCGATGCCCATGACAATCTTAAGTATTCAGAGCTTCCCAGAGATTTGTACGGGTATGATTATCTTAAAGACGCACAAAAAACCTACCATGAAGTAGTAGCTGATGGGCAGGCCCCGGCCGATATGCCTTGGGTGGGTACAATACGTCACCCATTACATTGGCTTGCATCCCTCTATTACTATGCAAACGTGCGAAGAAAAATAACCGCAGCAGAAAACCTTAAAAAGTACGGGCACTACACTAAAAACGATCTTGATATGGCACAAGAAGTATCCGAGCCAGACGCTTCATTTGATTTTGTTTTTGATAAGCATTGGACGCACCCTAATGTACAGGATAGCTTAAAAGCACAAACAAGCTACTATCCAGAGCACGTGCAGCTATTCAATATTGAAAACATACATGAACACGCCACAGCTTTTATAACAGCCAAAGGCGGTGCGGTAATGGAACGAATAGAAGTGCGTAAAAGCGACAACGACCCTACGTACTACTTGGATAACCTTTCCGCCGACAGAAAGCAACGCGCTTTAGATATATATGCAAAAGATTTAGCGGCTTGGGAAGCAGCATACGCTATTTATAACTAATGTTTATATCTCGTTCTAACAATTTTGTTTTCATAAGAGTACCCAAGACCGGCTCTACGTCGGCTTTGTTTTATTTTTTAAGCTCGGGGCTTTACGACTCTAGCAAAGACACGGTGGCCCTTGAGGGTAACTTTTACTCGTGGGAGCAGATGCAGAAATGTTTTGTAGATCATCCCAAAGACTACTTAGAAAAAGCCCGACAAGTTCCGTTTATGGATTTGGTTGGTATAAATAGGGAAGTGCACTCGTCATATTCCGAGTTAGTCAAGGAAGGGAAAGTAGACAAAGGGATGCCGTGTTATTCGGTGGTTAGAAACCCTATAGACAGATTGTGCTCTATTTACTTTTATAAAAATAAGCAAGGAGACGTGGCGGGTAAGGCCCCAGAAACAGAAAACGTTAACGAGTTTTGCTATAAAGCTTGTATTAAAGGCGAAAAACTAGACCCCGAGCATTCAAGTAATTTGCAGTCTAGTTATTTCCCAGAGCATACAAAGCTATGGAATATAGAAAACTTACATGAACACGCGGTAGCAGACATAACTGCTTTGGGGGGCAAGGTCGGACATCCGATACATGTGCGAAAAACTAATCCGGACCCTATAGATTACCAAGCACTCTTGTCTCATGAAGTGGTTCAGATGATAGAGTTAAAATACGCTCAAGACTTTGTTCTTTGGGAAAAAGCATACGCGGTGTACAATTAAGTAGGGCTAGATAGTAGTAGGAGAACCCATGAGATGACCGAGCTAGAGCTAGAAGCAATGATACAGCGTGCTGCGGAGGCGGGGGCTAAAAAAGCCTTACGTGACGTGGGTTTACAAGACGACGACGCTGTTCATGACATGCGTGAA